>RCNI01001465.1_pt1 | contig 12644 bp, 9 predicted proteins | sample 2041151 | NCBI WGS metagenome assembly RCNI01 (sample SAMN09708214, study PRJNA481090) | feces metagenome | isolation source: feces | place: Antarctica: Albino Rookery | reverse complement strand
CTCGAGTCTCGCGAAGAAATGCCTGCACTTCCTGAGGAGATCATTGAAGCTGAGGAAGATGGCGTTGTAATGAAGCCAGGCTGGGGACCTGTTGCTATTCGTGTAAACGAAAACGGCAAGGTTGAAGGTGTAGAGTTCAAGCGCTGCACCAGCGTATTTAATGCTGAGGGCAAGTTCGCACCTGAGTTTGATGATGAAGAGACCCTCTTCGTTGCAGGCCAGCGTGTTATCATGTCTGTTGGACAGGCTGTAGAGTGGGGCAACCTCCTCAATGGCGAAAAGGTTGAGCTTGGACGCGGAAACTATCCTCAGGCTGACGAGGTAACTTGCCAGACTGCACAGGATGATATCTTCGTTGGAGGAGACGTATACACCGGACCTTCCTTCTTGATCAACGCTGTTGCTGCTGGACAGGATGCTGCAATTTCACTCCACCGCTTCGTTCAGAAGGGCTCTGACCTCATTGTTGGACGTAAGAAGCGCGAGTACATTTCCTTGAACAAGGAAACTATGATGCTTCCTAACTACGACACTCACACCCGTCAGACTCCTGAGGTTGAGAAGGTTGTAGAGATTCACCACCGTTGGGATGATCCTTCACACGCTTTGACTGAGGAGCAGATCAAGATCGAGACTGCACGTTGTCTCTCTTGTGGTGCTGCTATCGTTGACCAGAACAAGTGCATCGGCTGTGGTCTTTGTACTACTCGCTGTAGCTTCGACGCAATTCACTTGATTCGTAAGTTCCCTCAGGCCTCTGTTATGACTGCTCGTGAGGATGCTCCAAAGAAGCTCCTCCCTTACGCAGCTAAGCGTGGTGTTAAGATTCTTAAGAACAAGATTACTGGCAAGGCTGGAAAATAATATGCATGAATTAGGCATCGTATTTCATTTGATCGACATGGTTGAAAACTTGGGTAAAGAAAACGATCTTACCCATGTTGGATCTGTCACCCTTACCTTGGGAGAGGTATCGGGAGTTCTTCCTGATTATTTGCAAGATTGTTGGAAGTGGGCAGTAAGTAAAACTGATATCATGAAGGAGTGTGAGCTCAAGATTGATGCTGTTGAAGCTGTTACTCTTTGCAACTCTTGTAACCAGGAATTTCCTACTGTAGCAAATGGAAAAACCTGCCCACATTGTCAGAGCACAGATACGTATCTTGTGCGAGGGCAAGAGATGGAGCTTAAAGAGATCGAAGCCTATTAAAATCTAGACCGAGTTAGGTGGTATTCAGAGATGAATAAGAAATTCTCTCTCGCCATCGTACTTATGAGCATTGTAGTCACACTTAGTGGCTGCAATGCTTTTTACGATACATACAAGGCGGGGGATAAACCTGGTGAAATCGTATGCGCTTTTGGATATGAGCCAGAAGCTGGATTCGATTCGATTAAGGGGTCGACACATTACGGAACAAGCCTGTTTCAAACTGCTCTTTTTAAACGTGACTTAGACTTGCATATTCAAGGTGATTTAGCTGAGGGCTTTTCCTTGAGCGAAGATAAGCTTGTTTATACCGTAAAGCTCAGGCCAAATCTTAAGTTCTCCGATGGCTCTGATCTGAAGGCTTCAGATGTTGCCTTTACCTACAAGACTGCCATGGGCGAGGGTGAGGCAAGCGTTGATCTCAGTAGCCTCGATTCTGTAGTGGTACTCGATGGTGAAACGCTGCAGTTTACCCTAAAGAAGCCTGACATTGGATTCGTGTCTAAAATGGCTTCCTTGGGTATTGTGCCTGAGAAATCATACGGCCCTGATTATGGTGCCAACCCTGTCGGTAGTGGACCTTTTAAGTTCGTAGATTGGCGCAAGGGTGAACAGCTCATTTGTGAGCCTAATCCTCACTACTACGGCGAGAAGGTTCCTTTTGATAAGGTAACCTTCCTCTTCATTGAAGACGATCAAGCCCCTACAATTGCTAAGAGCCGCGGTGCTGACATCATTCGTATTCCAGTTGCACATGTTAAAGATGGCCAGAGTAACTTCGAAGGGTATCACCTTGAAGTGCTCAAAACTATGGACAATCGAGGTGTTGCATTTCCTACCACTCCTAATACAGGAGAGGTAACCGGGCAGGATGCGATTGTTGCAGGTGCTCCTATTGGAAATGATGTAACCTCCGATATTTCAATTCGTAAGGCTATCAACCTCGCCGTTAATCGCGATCAGATTATTAAAGACGTATTGAATGGCCAGGGAACACCAGCTTACAGCCTGTGTGATGGCACTCCATGGTTCAATGAGGATGCGTATGAGACTCACGATGGTGACATCGAGGCCGCTCTCAAAATCCTCGATGATGCAGGATGGGTAGAGCAAAGTGATGGCATTCGTTCCAAAGACGGTATTCGCGCTGAGTTTACCCTGTGGTTTGCTTATAAGAATCGAGAGAATCTTGCACTTTCTTTCGTAGAGGCATGTCGTTCTTTAGGAATTGATGCTCATGCTCAGTTTGCTCAGTGGGAAGAAATTGAACCACGCATGTATTCTGAGCCTGTTCTCTTTGGTTGGGGAAGCTATGATCCTTTAGAGCTTTACTACAACTACTCTTCAGCCTACGCTGGAATGAGCTATTACAATTCAGGTTTCTACAAGAACGATAAGGTAGATGCCTATTTTGAGAAGGCACTGGAGAGCTCCTCTGAAGAGGAGAGCTACGAGTTTTTCAAGCTTGCTCAGTGGAATGGAGATGAAGGTTTAGGAACCAAGGGAGATGCTCCATGGTGCTGGTTGGTTAATGAAAATCACCTGTATCTCGTTCGCGACGGTCTCGATATTGGTCCTCAAAAGCTACAATCTCATGGTGGAGGATGGCCACTTTTGGATACCATCTCTTCATGGAAAGTAAGCTCTTAGTGATACAAATATCAACGGCAAATAATACTTAGAGATTATTTGTCGAGCTTCATGCAATTAAATACACCGATTTTGAAGTAGGATGCTTGTGAAAAAACATTCAAACATACTTTCAGTAGCAAAAAGCCTAGGAGTCTTTCTAGGCTTTTTGCTCGGTGTATCCTTTATTGCATTTGCCATGCTTGAGGTTTCTCCAATCGATCCTATACATGCATTTGTACGTGGTAGAGGGGCTGGATTATCTGCAGATCAAGAGGCTCTCCTCATTGCAGAATGGGGTTTGGATAAGCCCTTTATTCATCGCTACTTCGTATGGCTAGGACATGCTCTCCAGGGAGATTTAGGAATCTCTCGTTTATACCAGAAGCCTGTTGGAGAGATTATTTGGTATGCATTCTCACAATCAGCTCCTCTTATTTCGCTTGCCTGGATTTTGCAGGGTGTCCTTGCTGTATACCTTGGGATTACGAGTGCACTGCATAAAGGCGACAAGCTCGATAAATTTATCGTTGGATACTGCACCCTCATTATGAGCACCCCTTCATTTTGGGTTGGATTTATTCTGATTCTTATATTTTCCCTATCGCTAGGTATGTTTCCCATCGGCTTTTCGGCTCCTGTAGGAAAGCTTATGCAAAACATTAGCCTAGGAGACCGTATTGTATATATGGTCTTGCCTTTGCTTACACTTCTTCTAACTGGCATCGGTCGTGTATGTTTGCATACGCGTGCGAAGACCTTGGAAGTTTTAGACAGTGAGTATGTGTCCTATGCTATGAGTAAGGGAATCGACAGAAATAAGTGCATAAAAACTTATGCTCTAAAGAATATTCTGTTTCCTGCTCTTATGCTTCAATGTGCTGCAATCTCAGAAATCTTCTCAGGAATTGTGCTGGTAGAGACTGTATTTAACTATCCTGGCCTTGGTGAAATTTGCGTTAAGGCAGCGCTGAGTTCAGACCTGCCTTTGCTTTTGGGGATTGTAATCTTCAGTGCAATTTTCGTTTATTTTGGAAATCGATTGGCAGATCGTATGAGCGCACGCATCGATTCTCGTATGGAAGCGGGTGAGTAGGATGATATATTCAGCCGTTTCATTAGAATCAAAGCAAAGAAAGCTCATTAGGCGAAATACCCTCACCCTGATCTTTACAGGATTTATATTCTGTATGGCACTGTGCGTTGGGCTGTTCATAGGCCAAGACATGCTAACGCTTGATTTTGCTCATAAATATTTGCCTCCTACTTGGGTTCATCCTTTTGGATGTGATGGGGCAGGTCGAGATATGTTTCTCAGGTCCACAAAGGGCCTGTCTACAAGCATTGTAATCGCAACTATTGCAGTTGGTATAAGTGTTGCCATTGCTCTTGTGGCCTCATACATTCAGGCTGTAGGTCCTAAGTGGGCACGAAAATGCATTGATGCTCTGTGTGATCTATTCTTGTCCATACCCCAGATGATGCTTCTCATCTTCGTTTCTGTAATCGTGGGACGCGGTATTTGGGGTGTAATTGCAGGTATTGCCCTTTCACATTGGATGCACTTATCTCGTATATTATCCGCCGAGGTAAAACAGGTTATGAAAGAGACATATATTGCAGCTTCTAAAGCGTTTGGAAAATCTGATTTCTACATTTATGCGCACCATGTTTTCCCTCATATATCAAAGCAACTTGTAGTCTCGCTGGGCGTTTTATTTCCTCATGCAGTTTTGGATGAGGCTGCCATTAGTTTCTTGGGACTTGGGCTTCCTCTAGAAACACCTGCAATTGGTACCATTCTTGCAGAGTCCATGCAGTATCTTTTGCAAGGGTACTGGTGGCTAGCAATTCTTCCAGGTGTAATGTTGGTATTTCTCGTGGTAGATATGCAGGTGTTTGCTCGCGGATTGGCTGCGCGCTATCTAGGAGAAGGAGATGACTTCCATGCTTAAGGTAAATCGTCTCTCCGTTTCGTTTATAGATCAGCTTCCGGGCTTGAAGTTCCAAAAGTCCGATGTAATCCGCAATATGAGTTTTGAGGTGCAGGAAGGTGAAATCTTTGCTGTGCTTGGAGCATCGGGTGGCGGAAAGAGCGTTTTAGCTGAGTCGATTGTAGGGCTCTTGCCCAAAAACGCTCAACTCGAGGGCTCAATCCTCTTTAAAGGGAAGGATATAGTCGACCTTGCTGCTTGGGAGCGGCCAGGTCTAGGTATCGCCTATATCCCTCAATCCATAAAGGCGCTCAATCCCTTAATGAAGATCATCGATATTGTCAGGATGGGCCAAGAGCAGGTGAGTCGTGGTGAAATAGAAGCCCTCTTTGAACGCTTTGGGCTTAAGGGTGAGGTTCTCGACCTAAATCCTCATGAAGTATCAGGTGGTATGGCTCGTCGTATCCTTGCAATTTCATCTCTTATATCAAACCCTAAATTTGTAGTGGCAGATGAACCTACACCAGGTATGGACGATTCTGCTCTCGATGTAATCGTGCAGGTGTTTGAAGATCTTAAAGCTCAAGGCGGGTCGGCTTTCTTCATCAGTCATGATATAAAGACTACCTTGCGCATTGCTGATAGGGTAGCGATTGTGTATGACGGCGAGATCGTAGAAATTGCTCAAACATCTCAGTTTAAAGGTAAAGGCGAGGAGCTTTCCCATCCATATACAAAAGCTCTCTGGTGCTCCCTGCCGGAGAATGATTTTGATTGCTATGATGCTCGTGATATGAGTGCTCTGCAGGAAATTGAAGGAGTTGATATGCATGGCGCTTAACTTAAATCACATTTCCTTTAGCTATGGCGATCGTGCAATTTTGCATGATGTGTCAATCGCAATAAATCCAGGAGAGATTGTAGGTCTGAGAGCTCCCTCTGGGCGCGGCAAATCAACTCTGGCAAAGATTGCCTCAGGTTATATGAAAGCTCAGTCAGGAGAGATGCTGGTAGATGGCGTCGATCTAGCATCGTATACAGGAATGCTTCCTGTTCAGATGATCCATCAACATCCTGAGCTTTCCTTAGACCCATCCTTTACAATCAAGAAAAGCCTTTATGAGGCTTGGGATGTAGATGAGAGAACTACCTGGCTATTTGGAGTTGAAAAGCAATGGCTTTCGCGCTATCCAGGAGAGCTGTCAGGAGGTCAGATTCAAAGAGTCTGTCTTGCTCGAACATTGGCTCCATCGGTAAAGTACCTCATTGCCGATGAGATTACCACTATGCTCGATGCAGTTACACAGGCTTCCATCTGCACTTCTTTGCAGCATCTTGCAGATGATCATAATCTAGGAATCCTATTTATTAGTCATGATGATGCGCTTCTTAAACGCATGTGCTCGCGCATTGAAACATTATAAGTAGCTCGCAGCCCTCCTTTGAGGGCTGCTTTTGTATACAGAGAATACTCTTTGAGAAGTAAATATTTTATTAATAAAGCCCCTCAGAGAGTCAACGTTGGTTACACTAGAGACAGTAAACCAATTGAAGGAGATATCATGCTCGATGTAGCTGAAAGATTTATGCGTTATGTACAGGTAGATTCTCAGGCAAATCCAAATAACACTCAGGAAGTGCCATCTTCTCGAGAGCAGTTTGCTATGGCTGAGCTTTTGGCAGATGAGCTCAGAGAGCTTGGATGTGAAAACGTAAAGGTTTCGGAGCATGCATATACAACAGCTTCATACCCAGCATCTAAGGGTTGCGAGCATCTTCCAGGACTTGGATTTGTGTGTCACATTGATTCTTCTTTCGATGCCCCAGCTTCAAACATTAAACCTCAAATTGTACGCTATGAAGGGGAGAAGCTCGTATACGGTGTGCATGAAGGCAAAGAAGTTGTGCTTACACCAGAAGAGTGCCCTTACCTCGATCAATTCATAGGAGAAGATATCATCATTAGCGATGGTTCCACCTTGCTTTCTGTAGATGATAAGGCTGCAGTAGCTGAGGCTATTTCCTTGATTCATCGCATCGTTGAAGATCCTTCCATCCCTCATCCTCCTCTCAAGCTTGCCTTTGTACCTGATGAAGAGATTGGACATGGCGCAAAACTTTTGGATCTTGAGGAGTTTGGTGCTGAGTGGGCCTACACCATTGATTGCGAGGAGCTTGGTAAGTTTACTTATGAGTGCTTCAGTGCAAGTGAAGTACGCGTTACCGCCCATGGCATTACCGTCCATCCAGGTACTGCAAAAGACCAGCTTGTAAACGCATTGCTATTGCTGGAAGAGTTTAACCAGCAGCTTCCAGCACATGAGAGGCCAGAGCACACTCAGGATTACGAGGGATTTTTCCATATGACTGAGGTTGTAGGAACTTCTCACGAGGCAACTGCAACATACATCGTGCGTGACTTTGACGATAAACGCTTCGATGAGCGTGAGGCATTCATGCAAAAGATTGCTGACTTCATGAATGATAAGTACGGTTTTGAGAGCATTGTGCTAAAGATTACCCCACAGTACAGAAATATGGCTCACGGTTTTGCTGACTGTCAATTTGTGATTGACAACGCACTTGAGGCGTATCGTATGGAAGGTATTGAGCCTCATGTTCGTCCAATGCGAGGAGGTACTGACGGAGCTCAGCTCACCCTGCGTGGTCTTCCTTGTCCAAATATTGCAACAGGTGGAGCACTTTTTCACTCAACTCGTGAGTTTATTGCAGTAAGTGCGCTGGATAAAACTGTAGACATCCTTCAAGCGCTTGTTGGTCTCTATGCTAAAGAACAGGTAAAATAGCTATCAGTTGAAGTAGCTAAACAGTTTTCGCATGACTGGCTACAAGCTATAACATATGACGTAAAAAATAAGCGTCCTCGCGAGAGGGCGCTTATTTGCTATCTATCGATATATTGCTCATTGAAGAGCGTGATTGAGTTTACTTAAAGTGCTTACCATGGCTCGGAGCTGACTTAGCAGTTGCAGGTGCCGCAGATCCAGATGAGCTTTGAGGTGTTGGTGTCACGATTGGGGCTGATGCCTGCGTTTTCTTCCTCTTCTTCTTGCTTGCAAGCTTAATCATGGTAATGATTGCTCCTGCAGCAAAGAGTGAAACGGCAAAGGTAGCAAGTCCTTCTTTTGTATCGACTTCAGTTGATGATCCAAAAAGGTTGCTGTTTGAAGTTACACGGGCAGTTGGTACTTCGTATCCTGCAAGAAATGGCGTATCCGTATTGGCGTAGGCAATACCTTTGCTTTCATCTACTACAAGCTGGTCGATTGTAAAGTCCTTGCGTACACAGTCCCAAAGGTCCTCTTGGGCAACATATGATTTCTCTCCCACGGTATAAGTAGATCCCCTTTGGAGAATTTGACGATATTCGTAGGTGTCGAAAGCCTCATCATAGAGGGCATTTCCAATGAGGTGGCGCTGCCATTCAGCATCATCCAGATCCCACCAACCAACACCTAAGATAATGAGGTTGAGTCGGGTTTCACCGCGCTTGCAGGTAGATGTATAGTTATAGCCCTTATCAGCCGATCCGCTTTTCAAGCCATCAGTGCCTTCATATTCATAGCGAGCACCTGGTAGGGAATGTACATAGCCTTCAAAGTGCTCCTCATATGGCGTGCCTTCCTTTACCACAATCTTGAAGCTGTGGGTGTGGTTGAGGATGTCTGGATGCTTATTGATAAGCTCTCCAGCCAAGACTGCATAGTCATGCGCTGAGGTGTAGTTATCTCCCTCTGGATCTGCTCCTTCTGGCATTAGAAAGCCCAGGAGCTTATTGCGCACGCCAACAGGATTTTGATACTTGGTATCATTCATATGTAGCTCTTGAGCCTTAGCGTTCATCATGCGTACAAGCTCGGCTCGGTCAGGATTTACGCAATCTGCAAGCATATAGGTAGCAGCAGCAGAAGATGGCACAATAACTAGGTCAATAAGCTCGCTTACTGTGTAGGAGGCACCTTCCTTCATGTTATTATTCGCAAGCATGTTATTGCGACAAAGCTTAATTACCTCATCGGTAACAGGCACTTCGGTATCCAAGGAAAGCTTACCTTCATCAATCTTTTCGTAAGCGAGAAGAATGACCATGAGCTTGGACATAGATGCTGGAGTCCACTGTGTGTGAATGTTCTCGCTCCACAAAATACGTCCTGTCTTATCATCGGCGATGATGCTTCCTTCAGGTTGGTAGTTTGAGTTGAGATTGGCCCCGTGCTCATTTGCAATTTCAAGTGATGTCTTTGCAAAGGCTTGAGTAGGGGATGAATTGAAGATGCACAGAGCAGCAAGCGCTGTTGCTATAAACTTTCGAGTACTTTGGCGTAGCATGTATATCTTTCTATTTCATCGCAGTGCTTCTAACTGCTTCACTATCTGTGTAAGAGACTCAGCCATGCAGGCTATAGTCATGAGATTAATGTGCAATTGCACTCCTACAAGGATATCAGGGTTTATCCAATATGCTCAAACATTACCCTCGTGTAAATAATTTTAGACAGCTGCTCCACATCTAATTTTTTGCCTCAATTATGCATAGGAAATGAGTGTAAGAAAGTCACGATTAATTGGTATTAAATCACGTAAATTCGCTTGAGTTGTACTGTTAAATATAGTCATTTACCTGCTAAAAAGTCATAAGGTACTAACTTAGTAGGAATTAATAAAGGTTTTTTGACCCTAGCTCAATTTGAGGTCTTGATTTTTGAATTACTCCTATAAAATAATGACCTTGATATATTTACTCGTATCTGTATAAATTCCGACTGATATGAGGAAATATTAAATATTTAATAGGAGAGGATATATGGAAAGTAAGAAATTTAAAAAAGGTATTCTCCTCGGTATTACCGTTGGTATCGCATGGGGTCTCGACACAGTCTTGATGGGCTATGTTGGAGGAAGCGACATCTACAAGAGCTTTGAGCTCTCACCACTCGTTGCTGCATTTTTCCACGATTCATTCTGCTTTATGTGGATCGCCCTCGTTTTGGCTTTCGGAAAGAACCTCAAAGAAGTATTTTCTTTGTTCAAGTATAAGAAGGGCCGTGCAGCTGCAGTAGCAGCGCTCGTTGGAGCTCCTGTAGGAATGAGTGCATATTTGCTCGCTGTAAAGTATGCTTCAGCACCTTATGCATCAAGCATCTCTGTTATTTATCCGGGCGTTGGTGCAATTCTTTCGTATTTCATTTTGAAAGAGAAACTCTCAGCTCGTTCTATTTTGGGAATTGCAATCAGCTTGTTTGGTTCATTCATGCTCGGATTCAACCCATCATCTGACGTTCCTTCTACCTTCTTCCTCGGAATCGCTTTTGCTTGCGTTGCTGTTTTGGGATGGGCTCTCGAAGGCGTTATGATCGGCTTTGCTATGAAGCACATCAAGGGCGAGGACGATGTAAATCCAATGCCTCAGCAGTTCCTCTGCCTTCGCTACTTGGTTTCCATGCTCTCTTACGGACTTGTAGTACTTCCACTCGTAGGTGGCTATCCTGTAGCTTCTACTGTTGTAAGCTCAGGCACCGTATTCTACTATGCAGGAATCGCTATCTTGGGTGCTACTACCTACCTTTGCTGGTACAAGGCAGTAGATCTCATTGGTGCTGCAATGGGTACTGCACTTAACTCAACCGCAGCTTTGTGGTCTATCATCTTCAGCGCATTGATCTTCGGCAAGCACATTACCTTCAGCCTTGCATTCTGGGGTGCTGTAATCGTACTCGGCGTATTTATCTTCGCTGTAGATCCTAAGTCATTATTTGGAAAGAAGAATTAACTTTTTATATATCCTATGGTTGCTCGCTCGGAGAGGGGCGGGCAACTTTTTGTAATAGTGCGTAAAACAAGGAATGAGAACTATATGTTGAACGAACAAATTGTAAAGAACATGGAGCGCATCGTAGATGAATGCATGGGAGATTCAGATCCTGGTTGTCAGGCTACCTGCCCTATGCACACTGATGCAAAAGAATATATCAAGCTTATCCGTGATGGTAAAGGCGAGGAATCTATCAAGAAGATCCGCGAAAAGCTCTTCATCCCAGGAACTCTTGGTCGTATCTGTGCTCACCCATGTGAGAAGAATTGTAAGTGCTCAGAGATCCAGTCTCCAATGTCTATTGCATCTCTTAAGCGCTATGCAGCTGATAACTTTGACAACAAGGAAGATTGGGACCTTACCAAAAAGGCTCCTCGTGGCAAGAAGGTAGCTGTTATTGGAGCTGGACCTTCTGGTCTTCAGGCTTCTTTGGACCTCATCCGTGAGGGCTTTGAGGTAAAGGTATTCGAGAAGCTTCCTGTACGAGGCGGAATGATGGCTGTAGGTATTCCTGAGTACCGTTTGCCACGCAACGTTCTCGAGAACGAAATTTCCTACCTCGACATGCTCGGCGTTGAGTTCGAGATGAACTGTGAGATCGGAAAAGACGTTAAGTTCGAAGACCTCCTCGCTGAGTATGATTCTGTAATCGTTGCTTGTGGTAAGCACATGGGCCGCGTTGATAGGTCTTTGGAGCACTGGGATGCTCCTGGAATCTTCTCCGCTGCAGCATTTGCTCGTGAAGCTGCTCTTACCTGCAAGGTAGAAGGATGCGGCGAGAAGGTACTCGTAATCGGTGGTGGAGACGTATCCATGGACTGCTGCCGTCTTGCTCGTCGTGTATCTCAGGGCTCTAAGGTTTACTCAATCTGCCTCGAGGACAGCTTCGAGTCAATGCCTGCATCTGACCACGAGATCCAGGGCGCTATGGCTGAGGGAATTGAATTTAACCCTGGTCGCGCTATTAAGGAAATCATCGTTAACGACGAGGGCAAGATTGAGCGCGTTGTGCTCAAGAAGTGCTTGTCTATGTTCGATGCTGAGGGACACTTCGCTCCTTCCTTCGATGAGGATGACACCTTCGAGCTTGAAGTTGACACCATCGTATTCGCAATTGGACAGGGTGTAGATGCTGCATTTGCAGAGGGCACTTTGGCTCAGAGACCAAACACCAACTTCGAGTGTGATCGTTTGACCCTCCAGTCACCTTCTAACGAGAAGGTATTTGTTGCAGGTGATGCTTCTGGTGAGTCTGTAATCGTAATTCAGGCAATGGCAACTGGCCGTCGTGCTGCTCAGTCCGTAACTCGTTTCCTCTCTGGTGAGAGCATGACTGAGGGACGCAGTCTTGATGACACTGCAAGCTACACCACCAAGCTCCAGACCAACGTTGACTGGTCTGAGGTAACTGAGCGTCGTTTGGGTATGGCTGAACTTCCTGCTGACGAGCGTGTTCAGGGCTTTGATGAGGTTGCACTCGGCTTTACTGCTGAGGAAGCTCACGAAGAGGCAAGCCGCTGCCGTCAATGTGTATGTAAGCTCTGCATGAGTGAGTGCATGATGATGGGTGATTGGGGAGATTGCCCTAAGACCATCTTCAAGAAGTACCTCGAAGAGGGCTATGAGAACGTCGATAAGATGCTTGCATTTAGCTGTAACGACTGTCACCAGTGCACCATTAAGTGTCCTAAGGACCTCAACCTTCGTGAGAACTTCATCGCAATCAAAGAGCAGTATGTTGCTGACAACAATGATGAGCAGGTTGTAGAACTTCTCAAGCCTTGTGATCGTACTCAGGAGATGGAGTGCAGCAAGGAGTACTCAACTACCGTACTTCCTGAGAAGAAGGTAAAGTACCTCTTCGCTCCTGGTTGTACTGTTCCTGCATACAACCCTGAAGGTGTACAGAAGACCCTCGAGCACCTTCGTGATACTCTCGATGGTGAAGTTGGATGTATGCTCCAGTGCTGTGGTAAGGTAACTAAGCTCACTGGTGAGAACAAGAACTTCGAGAGAAGAAACAAGATGGCTATCGATG
>RCNI01001464.1_pt1 | contig 12654 bp, 1 predicted proteins | sample 2041151 | NCBI WGS metagenome assembly RCNI01 (sample SAMN09708214, study PRJNA481090) | feces metagenome | isolation source: feces | place: Antarctica: Albino Rookery | reverse complement strand
TCCACCATTTAACTTTTAGAGTCACAGACTCTTATCGCGAGAGTAAATCTCGCGAACAAGCCCCGTTCGTCTAGCGGTTCAGGACATCGCCCTCTCAAGGCGAAGATCACCAGTTCGAATCTGGTACGGGGTACCACGAATTTGCAACCCTCTCTTCGGAGAGGGTTTTTTATTATCGAAGCAGTTTTCTTTATGTAAGGAAAGCTGCTTTTTCATATCTTTAAACTAGGTTACTTTTCTATATATCTCATCCTTTCTTACCTACGTTTTAGCATCGTCGATTACGTATCTTATTTTTCAATAAATATATTAATTTATATCAGTTTTTACTCAGTTTATTTCTATATATTGTTACTTTTATTATCTCATTAATGCTACTATTGACCGATATGTTTAATTTGACAAACGACGACGTAAGGTACGATATGAATAAACGAGTCCAGAAGGTCTTGATGCCAGTAATGACTGCTGTCTTGACGCTTCAGATGAGTGGATTGCCTCAGATTTATGCTTACTCCAAGGCATATGCTGACGAGTCCAACGCTTCCATTGTTTCTCCTGTTGGTGTGACAGTTTCTGATACGCCTGCTGCTGGCGATAATCCAGCCGATTTAAATACAGGAGAAACTGCTGGTGGGGGAGAGGGTAGTGGAGCTAGTGATACTGCTCCTCAAACAGATTCTCAGCCTGCGGATTCTACAAATCAAGCAGATTCGTACATAAGGCCAGGTGTATTACGTATCGATGATTTTATCTTTGATACAACAACAAACACCATCGAGAAGTACGTTGGAACTTCAGAAACAGTTGTAGTTCCAGAGTCTTTCATGGTTAATGGTGCGCCTGTTTCTGTAAAGCATATTGGAAATGAAGCATTCAAGCTTCAGGACGCCGAGCTTAAAATCAAGGCAGTTTCACTACCTCAGGGTCTTGAAACTATCGGTGAGTATGCTTTCACTGCAAATGAGATTAAGACCCTTGTAATCCCTGCGTCTGTTGTAGAGATTAAAGAGGGTGCTTTTGCTGCGAATAAGCTTACAGGCACTACTGGTCTTCAGATCCCTGTTGACTCTAAGCTTGTAAAGATCGATAAGCTTGCTTTTGACGACAACTTGCTTACGTCTCTCAACCTCACTAATGCATCCGTACTAGAGGAAATCGGAGAGGCTGCTTTTTCTCAAAATGAACTTACTGACGTTAAGTTCCCTGTAGCTATTCAAAAAATCGGAAACAGGGCTTTTCAGGAGAATGAGTTTACAGAGATCGATATTCCAGATTCAGTTGCTTCTTTCGGATCTGGTGTATTTGCATCATGCGGACGTTACGTTGTTGTTAGAACCAAATCCAGCGCAGTAAATAACGATGTTATTAAAGGTGAGTTTGGATCGGTCGTAAACCCTACAGTTGTATGGGTTAAGGGTATTGATGAGAAGACGGGCAACGTAATCGTCTCCACCAAGGCTGTCTCATTCAATCCGTTCGTTGAAGCTGAGCTCGATCAGATGCCTCTTGCAGGAAACAATGCAACTTTTTCCGACATTAAGGTTCATGAGTATAAGCTAAAGCCGGGAACCTCATTGGTATTGACTCCTGAGTTCTTGGCCTCAAACAGTCAAGCTAATCCGTATGAGCTCTACTACATCTCATCTGTGGGAGATCCAAAGATTACTGGAAACACTCCTCTTTACTTTATGGTAAATCAGACAATCGATAAAACAGAGCTTTTGAGAGATATCACAGCTGCTGATAGTGAGGGTGAAGACATCACCTCAAAAGTCGTCGTTTCCCCTGAGTCTATTGATTCCTCTGTTGCTGGAACTCATTCGGTAACTATTTCCGTTACTGATTCCGAAGATCGTACAACTACTGTTTATCGTGATGTTACTGTTGCTCTAAATCCTCTTGACATGGAAACAGGCAAGGGTTGGATCATGAGCGACTTCAATTACATTGGAAATAGGGTAAGCGGATTTTCTCCGCAAGGTGAAATTAAAGCAAGGACCAACCATACGGTAGTTCTTCCTGCATTTTCTCCTGAACCTGATCCTGTAACTGGTAAGCTCTTGCCTATCTATGAAGTTGAACATTTCAGCGACAAAAACATTAAGAGTGTTGTCTTGCCGCCTAATCTTAAGAAGATTTGTTATGATGCATTTTCTGGAAACCAGCTAAGCTCCATTGATATTCCTGAGAGCGTAACGGTAATTGCAAATAGTGCATTCATGAAAAATCGCCTTCTTAAGGTCAAATTACCAGACAATCTGACTTCGCTCGGAGCACATGCGTTCAAACATAATCATCTAACTGAGGTTAATATCCCAGCAACTTTGGATAAGATCCAAGATTATGCATTTGCAGAGAACTCAATTAGTCGTTTGACTATTCCAGAGACTGTAGTTGAACTCGGTAATGGTGCATTTGAAAAAAATAATCTTGCCTATATTAGGGTACCTAAATCTATTTCCAAGATGGGAACTTGGGTTTTTGCCAATAATGATCTAATTGGTTTTGATTGGGATACCCCTTTAACTAAAATTCCAGACGGCACATTCCAGGATAATAATTTCAACGAGATTATTATTCCACCTCATGTAACTGTTCTTGGAAATTACTCCTTTGCTAATGGTGGTGTGTTTAGCAACCCTAAGGATAACGATCGTGTTACTCGTATTGTCTTTAACGATAAGCTTGAAGTAATCGGTGATGGAGCTTTTCGTCATCATGGCTTGCAGATGGAGGAGCTAATCTTCCCTGAGACTCTCAGAGAAATCGGCAAAGAGGCTTTTTATAATTACAGCTATGATTCAGCCGTATCCAGTTCAATAGGTAATATTTATTTACCTGATAGTGTTCAGAAAATCGGGAAATGTGCATTCGAAAAGAACGGGATTCATAAAATCAGAATGTCTCAGGGTGTTAAGGAAATTGGTGAAGCTGCATTCGAAAGGAATTTTATTGAATCAGTTGATCTTCCGGAAACGCTTACTGTGCTAAATAATGCCATTTTTAAAGAGAATAAACTCAAAGAGCTTCATGTTCCTGAGGGTGTCGTTAGTGTAGGCGAGTTCGCATTTACTCACAATGATATCGAGAAGTTAACACTTCCATCTACGCTTAAGGTTATTGAGCGCAGTGCATTTAGTGATAACAAAATGCGTGAACTTATTTTGCCTGATGGACTAGAAGATATTAAGTGGGAAGCATTTAAATACTGTAAGCTTGAATCTATCGATATTCCTGACTCCGTAACAAGTATTGGAAGTGAAGCATTTCAGAGTAATAAGCTTGAGCATGTAAAACTTTCTAATAATCTTACTTATATGGGAGCTAAGGCTTTCGCACATAATGCAATTCAAGCTATCGAAATCCCTGAATCTATCAGTAAAATTTATGCACAAGTTTTCGCTGGCAATCAAATTGCAGAGCTTCATATCCCAAAGAACGTCGAAGTTATTAGCGAAGAAGCATTTTCTAGAAACAGTTTGACAAAGGTTACGTCTGATCCTGATGGAAAGCTTAAAGCTATTGGACCTTATGCATTTGATGGCAATTTGCTAACGGAAGTAACACTACCAAGTTCTCTTGAAGAAATAAAGGAAAACGCTTTTGCCTATAACCCTGGTTGGGATCCATTTTCAGGTATCGATCCTCTTAGTTCCCAGGTGGGCAAGGGAAGTAGTGGTATAAATCCTAATACCGAAAAGCGCGTTAAGGTTTCCATTACAAAGAATGGAGTTCCTTTTACGTCTCCTAGCCTTAAGTTTCATGAGAAAGATAAGCATATCGTTAACCCTGCTTTTCTTGTAGTGAAGCACGTTTTGGCAAATGATAAGTCCTATGAGGTTGCACCTCCTAACTACGTTGTAGTTGAATTTGGTGAGAACAAGAAAGTCAATCCAATTGAGTCTAAGTATTACAAAGCGGTGGATGAGAATCCTCGAATTGTAAACATCGATAATGATATGAAGGAACTTACCATTGAATACAATGCGGTTCCTATTTACGATACAAGTCATCTTCGCATCGATTTGAAACATCTTGAACCAACATCACGTGTTGTTACCGATGGAGCTCGTTTGACTGAGGGGCTTGAGGATAAGGATAATTCTGAGTTCTATCTCATGGCTTCCATTACATGTGAGGATGCTCTTGCTTTTGACCTAGATAAACCTTGGGTTTATATCAAACTTGACGAGCCTGTGGCAAGGCGCTTGTATTCCGTTCGATTCATCGATGAGGGAGTCGGGCTCGCATCTGAGTGGCTCTATGAAAACGGATATCTTAAGATTCATCTTGATCGAACCCTCAGAGCAGGATCGCAGCAAGATTTGGCTATTGGATTGAGATTCAGAAATAGTATTCCTGATGGTGCTATCGTTGATTTTACAAATGCAGCAGCCATTTATCATGAGGGTACTTTGGTAAAAAGAAGCACAAATAAGCTTGCGGCTCGCAATAGATTTTCCACTGAACTGCGTTTTGACACCCAATATCCTGTTTCAAAGTACGTAGAGATTGAGGATAAGGGTAATGGAAAAAAATATGCTGCCGTTACTGCTGATACCAGAGTTGAATATAAGGAGCCACTGTACTTCGTTTTTGAGACGGTAAAACCTGGTGAGCTTACCTGTGAGGTTGATATTCCAACATACACAGGCTTAGATGAAAATGGAGTGGAAAGTTCGAGCCTGAGAGCACAACTCGATCCGGAGAGTAATAAGGAATGGAAGGTTGATTCAACGGGAACTAAGATATATAGAACAGTTGAGATGTATCCTGATAAGAATTCTGCTCAAGCTAATAGATTTATACATAGTGGTAATTCACCTGTCTTCTTGTTCCCTCGAGTAAAGATTGATCAGGCTATTACAGCTAATGTTAACGGTCGTGTGAGCGATGTTGAGCATACTGGTATGTATAGTGGTTCTCTCAATGAGGCTCAAGCTAAGTTTAATGCTGACGCTCCATACGATACGACCATTCCAGGCTCCTCAGCTTCCGGAAAGCTAAGTGTTTATTTCTATGACAAGGATCGAGCGATAGATGAAAAAGTTAAATCATCTAAAGCTGGATATCTCAATCCATCCCAGATTGGAAATACCCAAACTCACTATAAAGAGTTAGCTGATCCTTATGTATATGTTCCATCAGACCATATGTCGGCTAGTGGCAAGTACTACATGACAAATGGAATGTCTCATATGCTCGATAGGGCTCTTTCTACCAATAAATTGCATGATGGTTTTTATGATACTCAGGAAAACCGTGAGAAAGAATCCCCATGGTCTTTTTACTATCGACCTGAATTGTATAACGGCGTAGATGGTTCGATCGTACGTATTGACGACTTTACCGTTGTTGCAAATCAGCTTGATCCTCGTATGAAATGGACGGGAGTTAATCTTCCAACGACCTACTATAAAGCTCAAGTTGAGGCTTACTCTTCTGACGATGCTACAGGTGCTCCAATATTCCAAAAAGAGGGCTATGTTGGTCGTATGACATTCCCTGAATCTGTGGCACCTCAAATCAAGTCAGTAAAAGTAAAGTTTTCACCTGAAGATATAGCTAATCCGAATGAGGTAGGTGTCAAAAGGCTTATTTTCTTCTCTCATCTTCGAGAGCCAGAAAAGAAGCAATATACTCCAGATTTCAAAGAGCTCGGTGCAAAGGTAAATCAATACTCAAGTACCGTTGCATTCTCGGGCAATGTTGTAATTTCTGATAATGGCAGAGAAATTATTGATACAGTGCATGGTACTTACACCGATAGCATCTGCGTCATTCCTGCCGATGAGGGAACTTTAAGCTTGGAAGTTGAGCAGGATGAAAACGGAGTTATTGTTCCTAATAAGGACATCGATTATGCCGTTAGCGTATCCGCTATTAAGCCAAGGATGTCTCAGGTCAATGATTTTGTAGTCGTAGATGTATTGCCTCCATACGTTAATGCTCAAGATGTAAAGCTTACTGATTCGTTTATGGCTAGTGCTGTAAATCCTTCGGCTGAGCTTATTGAGAACATTGACGGTAGAGGTTCATGGGGAGTCATTATTAGAGCGGATTCTTACAATCCTACAAAGCTGATAGATTCATCTAGCCCATATGAAACCTCTGATATGCAGATTGCAACCATTAATGCAAAGACAAGTAGATTCTTAGGAACAGGTGTTTATCCTAATCGCGCTTGGATGGCATTTAATAATGTTGCTCCAGACGCTGTGGATGCCACTGACATCATAAATAAGCAAAAAGGTACTGTTTACAATCATAAGGACAAGAGTATCAGTCCTGATAGTAAGGCATCTGAGGTGTTAGGAGCATATCCTGACAAGATGATTTCGAGTTCTGGAGATGCCTTTAGCGTCGTTAATTCATCGGAGTTTACTACCTTCTTGTCAATCAAGAGGGGAACAGATGCTAATGCTCCTTGGAATGATTCGTATGTTTTTGCAGGAAGCAATGAAGACTTTGTATACAGAATGAATCTCATTCGAAATAAGCAAATCATTCCTCCGGCTCTTGATATCATTCAGGTCTTGCCTTATAACGATGACTTGCGCCTTCAGGTAAATAATGACGGTGTTCGAAATCCTCGTAAGACCGACATGATTGGCGTGACAATCGATGGCGATAACTACACCGCTCAGGTCGAACTTACAGGTCCTGTGGCTTGTACTAATCCTGCGCTTTCCGATCAGTTTGATTTCCTTTATACAACTACAGATCCTTCCACTATTAAGGGTCTGAGTCCTAAGGGATTGCGCGAGAACATTACTTGGGTAGATGCATCTGCTCTTCCTTTGAAAGATGGCCATCCTGATTGGTCGAAGGTAACTGCAGTTCGTGTTACTTGTAAGGATACGGAAGAGGCCTATAAAGATACCCAGGGCTTGTTCTTTGATCTTCCAATGAGGGAGCCTGAAAATGTAGGTTATGCGCTCGATGATTGTCGTGCTGTCACCTCATTCGTTCGTTGGATTTCTACGGACGAGAACGAAGAGGGACTTGAATCCAACAGTGTTTGGTCGATCATGGAGTCAGATTCCGTTGATCTTCAGATTCATAAGCTCTCAGTCGATCCTCTTGTAGTCGATCCTAAGACAGGGGAGAAGAAAGAAGAGCCACTGTCTGGTGTTGAATTCAAGCTTTGGCAGGTATATAACGAGAAGACTGACGGGGCTAAGAGCCACAAAAGCATTGAAATGCTTGACGGAACAAGCGTTGAGGTGCTCACTGAGCCTATGTATTCGTTCCCTCAGAGCTTTGATGTTGTAGCTGACACAAAGCGCAGTCAGGGTGTATCTACCAACGGTAAGGGAAATGCCCTCTACCATAAGGTAAAGGTAAAACACGACTACATCCTCGAAGAGACGGTCCCTCAGGGTTATAAGACCACAGCTGAATCCATTCAGCGCATTTCAGGTGCTGACATGAAGGCTAATATGGTTGATGGCGTTTATACAAAGACTGTTCGTAACGTCAAGATTATTAAGATGACCCCTATCATTCCTCAAAAGCTCTCGCTTTCCTTCAATAAGGTAGGGGTTACAGGTAAGCCAATCGCATTCGTTGACTTTAAGTTATCTGCTACCAGTTCAACGGGATATGAGTGGAGTCAGGAAGCTTCATCTTCGCCTAGATCTGGACTTGTATCCTTTACTGATGTTCCAGAGTTTGGTCAACTACCTGCAGATAATGGTGTAGGAAAACCTTACGCGCTTACTGAGATTCAGCCGCAGGGTATGCTCAAGCCTATTGACCCTATCGAGATTCGCTTTGCAAAGAATGTCGATGCTGATGGAAATTGGCTTGCTAAGAGTGACGTTGAGCGAAATGCTTTTGGTGAGGTTGTTAAGGTAAATGCCTTTGGATATGAAGACCAGGTGGCAAATAACTATACCTTAGAGCCAATCTATAACCGTAGAGTGGATCTTCCTGTGTATGTCATTGGTCTTACTAAGCCTTCTGACATTGCAAAGAATTACGAGGATTTGAGCTTCTCTAACGGATTTAGGGTAAAGAATGTCAAGGTTGCCCTTGCAGACAACCAGGAGATGACTGAAAACCTTCGAGAGCTCACAACAGACGTCGATGGACGTGTTGAGTTCGAGAACCTTTTAGCTGATAAAGACTACTTCGTCAAGCAGCTTACGGTTCAGAAAGATTTCACTATCTATCCTGATGTTTTGAAGGTACGTATCGATGAGCATGGTGTCTTGTATATTAACGACAAGATTTCATCTAACGATTATGGCCTTTTGCCTGATGTCTATGCGGGTACTAATGCTCTAGAGATTCATAAGACTTCCCAGAAAAACGGGGAAGGCAAATCTTTGGAAGGTGCTACCTTCGAGCTCTGGGAGATTACAAAGGATGCTGACGGCAACGTAGCATATGTATCCGATCAGCCTGAGCAAACACAGACAACAGACGAGAATGGTCGTCTTGCATTCAAGGATTTTGCTGTTATTCACAATGATGATGGAACTCGTGTTCATCAGAAGAAGAGCTACCAGCTAAAAGAGGTTGCAGCGCCTGTTGGATACACGGTTGTCGATAAGCCATTTGAGTTTACGACAGTGGAAAATGAGATTTACTACCAACAGATCAATGTTGCAAATCCTCCGATTAGCCTAGAGCTACATAAGGTTGATTTTGTAACTCGTGAGCCAATTGCGGGTGCAGAATTTGCATTGTATGAGAATGCGAATGCAGAAGGAACTCCTATCGAGACGAAGGTGTCCGATTCTGAGGGTATCGTTCGTTTTGAGTACAGTAAGTTCACGAACACTAAAGAGTATTCTCTAAGAGAAATTAAGGTTCCTGAAGGCTATAATCCAGAAGCTCTCAAAGAGGTAATACCTGTTCATATTCCAGACTTTGAGAATCGCTCAGGCTGGAAGGGAAAGATGGTTGTAAGTGCATTTAACATCCCTCTTCCTTCAAGACTTACGATTACAAAGAGAGACGCACTTTCTTATAAGACTCTCCCTGGTGTTGAGTTTGATCTTCTAGATGAGAAGAAAGAGAAGGTAGCAGGTCCTCTTGCGACTGATGAATATGGAAAGCTAACCTTCGATAATCTTGAAGATGGTATCTACTACATTCATGAGGTCGAAGCTCCTGAGCATTTCGTAGCTGCAGAGTCGGATACGCGTGTTGTAATTAACGGCTCAAGGGCTTATTACGCTACGATTGATAACTACCGTAAGCCTGTTGATTTCAAGCTTCACAATATTGCAAAGCTCGAGGACAAGGCTACAGGAGAAGAAGCAACGTTTGATCTTAAGGGATCTAAGTTTACGATTCAAAAACTCTTCTCTGGAGTTCCAATTGGTCCATCAAAGACACTAACGACAGCTGAAGATGGTTCTTTGAATCTTGAGGGACTTTCCATTGGAGCTGAGTATATGCTCGTTCAAGATACGACTCAAAGCTCACCTTTGCTTGAGAAGGGTATCTTGGGAGGATATGGTCATGGTGCTTGGACTCTCAAGCTCGAAGACCAAGGTATTGGCGTACGACCTGAGATAACGTTCAAAGAGTATGCACCAAAGACTCAAAAGATTCCTCCAACTGAGTTTACGGTTGATAACGATACAAGTGAGATCTTGGTTACTAACCATACTGAGCTTCCTAAGCTTGACCTGACGATATCTAAGGAATTTGCAGGTGGCAAAAACCTTGATGACACTTCATATAAGGTTATCGTTTATGGAACTCGCCAAAAGCCTGTAGAGGAGACGGTTGCTGCTGGCACTGAGGTGGTCTCACCTGTTGAAGGTGTAGAAGCTCCTGTAGAGGTGAAGCCAGCCGATACGGCAGCAACAGCTGACATACCTGAAGCAAATACTGCGGATACTACTGATGTTGCAGCTCCTATCGAAGCCACTGCTGCAAATGCTGATGAAGGGGAGTCTGAGAAGGCTCAGAAACCACAAGACCGTGTCGTCCTGGGTGAAGGATTGCTTGTAAAGGGTGCTGGTGAGGACCATGCATCTGTAGTTCTTACTAACCTTCCTGCTTACTACTTCAATGTAGAGAAGCAAAAGTATGAGGCATACATACTTTCATATGAGGAAGTAATTGCTCCTAAGCCTCAAGATCAGACTGAGGTTGAGTATGCTGGAACTTTTGAACCAGTATTCGGTGAAACTCAAATCAATCCTGTATTAGGAAAGCTCAATGTATTGGGTTCAGTATCTCTTACTAACACCTATACAGCTGGCAAGATTAACCTTGACCTGAATCTTGGTTGGGAGGGAGATGCTTTGCCTGAGATTAAACCGGATACATGGTTTGTTCTTGAGCGCAAGCTTCCTGGATCTTCTGCGGTAGAGGAGTGCGCTTTCCAGAAGTTCGAAGATGGAACTCTTCACTTTGACTTCGGACAGCATGAGGTTACAGATAATGATGGAACGCCTTACATCTATTCTGTTCGTCAGGTGAATGAGAATAAGGAAGATGCCGTTCCTGAATTCTTTATCCAGAAGGCAAAGATTGACGCCTGGACTCCTGTTCAATATGGTGAGCAGTCTCATACATTTGAGGCAGTAAACATCCATCAGATTCCAGATGTTGCCCTTTCTCTAAACCTTGAATGGGATGGAGAAGGACTTCCTGCTACCAAGCCATCTACTTGGTTTGTACTTGAAAGGACTATCGAGGGAGTTGAAGAGCGAGAGTTGCTTTCAACTACTAAGGTAGAGGGTGTAGATTCAATTGACCTTGGAAAGTATCCAGCAACCGATAAGGCTGGCAACCCTTATATCTATACGGTGCGCCAGACGGATGCTCAGGGTGCAAATAAGGTCCCTGATCATTACACTCAAACTGAGCGTGATGTGACCTTTACAGCAGTTGCTGATAGGGTTGATCAATCCCACATCTTTGACGTCTTGAACACTCATAGCATTGTGGATATCCACCTTGATATGACGCTTGAATGGCAGGGTGAGGGCCTTCCTGAAGTTAAACCTGACACGTGGTTTGTGCTTGAGAGAACTTCTCAGAAGAACACAACACCTGAGAAGCTCGATACTCAGAAGCTTTCAGACGGAACAGTGAAGGTTGACTTTGGAATGTATCCATCGACCGATGCTGAGGGTAATGCCTACACCTACACTGTTCGTCAAACAAACGCTGAGGGTGTAAATGGTGTTCCTGATGGCTTCGAGCAGAACCTCGTTGATGAGACTTTTACAGCAATTGCGGATGTGGACGATCAGACCCATACCTTCCAGGTTGTAAACATCATCAAAGATGTTGATCAGGGTGAGCCAGAGGTTCCTGTAGAGCCTGAGACTCCTGTCGAGCCAGAGGCACCTGTCGAGCCAGAGATTCCTGTTGAGCCAGAGACTCCTGTGCATCCTCCGACTGTACCAGAGGTTCCTGTAGAGCCTGAGGTTCCTGTGGTAGTGCCTTCGGTTCCAGTAGTCCCAGAAGTTCCTGTGGTCATACCTCCTGTTGTAGTGCCTGAGCCAGAGCCTGTAGTGCCTGAGCCAGAACCTGCTCAGAAGGTGATAGAAGTACCGAGGACATATGACAGCTCATTGAGTGGCTGGGCATATGTTGGTATGATTTTGCTTGGAACCATCGCGCTAGTTGGCGGTGTTGTATGGCAAAAGAAACAAGAGAAATAGGGGATAGAAAACCCTTATAGCTCTTCATAATGAAAGCCGTGTTCTTGCAGAAGAACACGGCTTTTTGTATAAACTTTAGTCATTAGGAAGTGTTTTTGTATATTGATACTTCTCTTAAATATATAACTTTTTATAAGGTTACCTAAATTTTATTCATAGTAGAAAATATTGAAATGTGGAGTTTTTCTAATCTAAAGGTCTAAAAATATATTCAACTACCTTGTATTTTCTAAAAATAACCGTTCACGGAATTTTTTATTTGACTCTCTCTATATATTATATACTGACATCGATACAAGGTTCACTATAGTGAATGTTTAAAATGTTAGCTATGGTTGAAAGTGTATCTTTTAATCTGAGTATCCTATTGCAGGTGGGTAGTAGGTATACCATTTGTCAATGACGTCCGTATACGTCGAAAGGAGTGGCAGCCATGTCAAATCAGACTTCGCAGCCAAAGAAGAAAAGGAAGATGTTAACTTCTTTTTCTATCATTATGATCCTTCTTGCAATTGTTGCGCTTATTACAATCGCAATGAACGGATTGAGCGTTGTAGGTAATGAAGGTGAGGTACTAGCAAGCATTTCTGGTGCTAACCTCGGACAGTTTATGATGGCTCCTGTAAAGGGATTCAACGACGCTGTTGACGTATGTCTCTTCATCTTGGTTCTTGGTGGATTCTTGGGAATCGTTACCAAGACCGATGCTTTGAACGTTGGAATTGCTAACTTGGTAAAGAAGATGGGCGGAAACGAGCTCAAGCTTATTCCTATCCTTATGTTCCTCTTTGCTATCCTTGGTACTTCCTACGGCTTCTGTGAGGAGTCTGTTGCATTCTATGCATTGCTCGCAGCTACAATGATGGCAGCAGGATTTGACGCACTTACTGGTGCTGCAATGATTTTGCTCGGAGCTGCAGCTGGTGTTTTGGGTTCAACCGTTAACCCATTTGCAACAGGTATTGCATCTTCTTCTGCAGACGCAGCATTTAAGACTCTTGGTATCAAT
>RCNI01001463.1_pt1 | contig 12655 bp, 13 predicted proteins | sample 2041151 | NCBI WGS metagenome assembly RCNI01 (sample SAMN09708214, study PRJNA481090) | feces metagenome | isolation source: feces | place: Antarctica: Albino Rookery | reverse complement strand
GTATTAGGCATGCCGCCAGCGTTAATCCTGAGCCAGGATCAAACTCTTAAAAAATTGACGGATTCTATTAAGATTTCAAAGAACTTGCTGTGTTTTTCAATAACAACTAATATATAGTAATATAAACGTCTTAAAAAAGCAAACAAAAAAGTTCAAAAATTTCAAGATTTTTAAGTTTCACCCTAATTATTTTTAATACACTAAAAAGGTTGGAATTAAATCAAGAAAAAAGCATCTTGGTCATCATACCAAAATGCTTTTAGAGCTTAAATGAGATACTTTTTTAGATAAGGTCCCGTGACACTATGTGGGTTATTAACAATTTCTTCCGGAGTTCCTTCTGCAATAATTGTTCCTCCGTTTTGTCCCCCGTCCGGTCCGATATCAATAATATGATCAGCAACCTTAATTAAGTCAAGGTTGTGTTCGATAATTAGGACAGTATCCCCGTTATCGACAATCTTATTTAAGACATTAATTAATTTTTGGATGTCATCCACATGTAATCCTGTGGTTGGTTCATCCAAGACAAATAAAGTTTTCCCAGTTGCTTTTCGTTGTAAGAATTTAGCCAGCTTAATCCGTTGGGCTTCACCCCCAGATAATTGGGTACTCGAAGCACCAAGACTCAGATATCCTAACCCGACTTCTTGCATCAAGATTAATTTCTTGTGAATAATTGGATGGTTCTTAAAGAATTCACAAGCATCATCGACTGACATGTTTAAAACATCAAAGATGGTCTTTCCTTTATATTTAACGTTCAAGGTTTCTTCATTGTAACGTTTCCCACTACATTCTTCACAGACCACATAGACGGTCGGTAAGAATTGCATATCAATCTTAATGACTCCATCACCTTGACAGCGTTCGCACCGACCTCCCTTGACATTAAAGGAGAATCTTCCCTTGCTATAACCTTTTTCTTTTGCATCGGGAGTATCAGCAAAGACAGATCGGATGTCATCAAAGACTCCGACATAGGTGGCAGGGTTCGAACGTGGAGTTCGTCCAATCGGTTCTTGCGAGACTTCCACAATCTTATCGACATGGTTTGCTCCCACTAAATCTCGATAAGGTAAGGGTTTAATAAAAGGATTAAAGTTCGCTTTGGCAATTGCTGGAACTAAGGTATCCATGATCAAGGTAGACTTTCCTGATCCTGAAACCCCTGTCACCACCACAAACTTATTTAAAGGTAAACTTAAGGTCACATTCTTTAAATTATTTCCCGTTGCTCCTTTTAACACGACTTTCTTTCCATTTCCGTTCCGACGGGTCTTAGGGACAGGAATAAATTTTTGACCACTTAAATATTGTCCTGTTAAGGAGTTAGGATTGTGCATGACTTGATCAGGGGTTCCACACGCCATGACATAGCCTCCATCAACCCCAGCTTTCGGACCAATGTCAATTAAATAATCAGCCATGCGCATGGTGTCTTCATCATGTTCAACCACAATCACGGTGTTACCTAAATCCCGAATCGACATCATGGTTTCAATTAATTTATCATTGTCTCGTTGGTGCAACCCAATTGAAGGCTCATCTAAGACATACATGATGCCAGTTAAGTGACTTCCGATTTGGGTTGCTAATCGAATCCGTTGACTTTCTCCCCCTGATAAACTTGCTCCACTTCGAGCTAAGGTTAAATAGTTGAGACCGACATTATCAAGAAAGTGACAACGGTCTTGGATTTCTTTTAATAATCCCTTGGCAATGATTTCTTGGTCAGGGGTTAGGTTTAAATGTGCAAAGAAATCAAGTTCATCCCGAATATCTTTTTCGGTTAAGTCAATAATATTGGTTTGATTGATCATGACACTGAGAGCGATCTCATTGAGACGTTTTCCTTGACAGTTCTTGCAAGTTACTTGACTCATATATTTGGAATAGTGTTCTCGAGCCATTTCACTCGAAGTTTCAGCGTGACGACGTTTGATTAAGTCTGAGATTCCTTCGACATATTGAAAGGAACTGTATGCCCGATTATTAGCACTCGTTAAACTCACTTCAATTGGAGCATCACTTCCATATAATAAAAGATTGATTTCTTTCTTGGAGAGTTTTCCAATGGGAGTGGTCATACTAATTTGGTAGTGCTTGATTAAACTTTCAAACCGTTGTCAATCTAAGTTGGTGGTATTGACCGTATTCTTAAAATAATCGATGCCCCCATCTGCAATCGATAACTCAAGGTCAGGAAAAATTTTCGATTCATCAGGTTCGAAAATAAATCCTAATCCCTTACAAGTCGGACATGCTCCAATCGGACTATTAAAGGAAAACAAACGAGGTTCGAGTTCAGGAATACTAAACCCACACGTATCACACGCATAGTTTTCACTAAAGAAAGTTTCTTGATCATCACATCAAACCACCAACTTCCCATTAGTTAACTTCAAGGCATTTTCGACCGTATCATTTAAACGAGAACGGGTTGCTTGGTCATGGTGAATCACAACCCGGTCAACTATGACATCAATATTATGGTTAGTATTTTTGTCTAGACTGGTGACATCATCTAAGTTCAACACTTGGTTATCAACTCGAACCCGTAAATAACCATCTTTCTTTAATTTAAAAAAGAGATTGCTAAAGGTTCCCTTACTTTCCGACACCATCGGAGCAAGTAATTGGAGTTTAGTTCCTTCGGGATGTTCCATAATCGCATCCACAATTTGTTTTAAGGTTTGGGTCTTAATTGGACCGTGACCATTGGGACAAAAAGGAGTTCCAATCCGAGCATACAAGACTCTTAAGTAATCATAGATTTCGGTAATGGTTCCGACCGTGGAACGGGGATTATTACTGGTCGACTTTTGGTCAATGGCAATTGCGGGACTTAACCCTTCAATGGCATCGACATCGGGTTTGTCATTACTTCCTAAGAATTGCCGAGCATAACTGGATAAGCTTTCGAGATAACGACGTTGACCTTCAGCATAGATCGTATCAAAAGCTAAGCTCGACTTTCCTGATCCTGAGACTCCCGTAATGACCACTAGTTGGTTCTTCGGAATTTCTAAGGAGATGTTTTTTAAGTTATTTTCCCGAGCTCCTTTAATAATAATTTTGTCATTCATCATGGTATGGTTCCTTATTTCTTCTTATGAAATTGCAATTGGAGCAAATCATGTTCATTAATCTTTTTAATGTTTTCGTTTAAGGTATGGATGCGTTCATTAATCTGTTGAGCATTATCAAGATCATTGAAACTATTCGTACTCGTGATTAAATCATTAAAATTAATCATAATGTTCTTGAAGAAGGGAACACAACGATTAATTTCTTTCACAGTTAATTGGTATAAAACCTTTAAGTCTTGGGGGGAGAGTGCTTTATAAGCAATTAAGCTTAAACCAAAACAAAAAGCAAACTTGATGGTTTTCATAATTATTTAATGGTGTCAATGTTGTCTTTGGTAATCGAGGTTTCAATCGTCTTTTGTCAATCTTGGACTTGGTGTTTACTATTCTTAATGAAACTACTCATTTGCTTGGAGTCCTTCTTTAATAAGGATTCTAAGATGTCTAAATAGGATGCAACCTTAACAATCGCATCAATCGCAGGATTGAGTTTTTCACTCTTATAGGTTAAGTCTTCAATCAAGTAGTCGAGCTTTTTGGTAACAATCCCAATCCGATGAAAAACGAACCCAACATAGATTAACCCGATGATGGAAACAATAACTAATATCGTTAATAATACAATTAGATAACTTGGCATGATATTTCTATTATAATTAAAGTGGTTAGTTCTTTTATTAGGAAGGGAGCTAACCCGATTGATTTAGTAATAGTTTTATTAATATTAAATGTTTTTTAGCAATTAGTAAGTGTTTACGGAATCATAGATTATTTAAATTTAAATGTAAGTGTTCGAAAGCACGAGTTGTCGGTCGTGCTTTTGTTTTGCCCTTCAACGTCCTTTTCAACATAAAAAGGTACCTAGGATGAACCGAGATACCTTTATGAATTGGATAGATTATAAAATGGAAGGATTTGAAATTAACAATTGGGAGGTGAGATTATTGAGGAATAACAATCTTAACACCAGGTCCCATTGTTGGAGAAACAACGATGTTTTGGATGTAGGTTCCTTTAACAGTTGCAGGTTTTTTAGATTTAACCATTGCGATCACTGCATTGATGTTTTCAGCAACATCAGCTGCGTTCATGCTAACTTTACCAACGACCATGTGGATGTTACCGTATGAGTCAGTACGGTATTCACTACGTCCGTTTTTGAATTCACCAATTGCTTTAACCATTGCAGCGTTATCAGCAACAACAGTTCCAGTTTTTGGGTTTGGCATTAAACCACGAGGTCCAAGAACCTTACCTAATTTAGCTAATTTAGGCATCATTTTTGGAGTAGTAATAATGACATCAAAATCATTAAGCATTTTTTCTAAGGATGAGATTAAGTCTGAACCACCAACTAAATCTGCACCAGCTGCTTTTGCTTCTTGTTCACTAATGTCATCGTTTAAAGCAAGAACTCTGACAACTTTACCTGTATTTTTTGGTAATGCGATTGAACCACGTAATTGTTGTTCAACTTTGGTTGTATCAAGGTTTAATTTGATAGCAACTGCTAAGGTACCATCAAATTTAGTAATTGAATTGGATTTTGCTAATTCAACTGCTTGTTCGACTGGATAGGCAGTTAATTTATTTACTTTTGAATCAGCAAGTTTCATTTTCTTTCCGACTTTTGCCATAAATTATGCCTTCTTTCCGTTTTTGTATGGGTCAACACCTTCGACCTTGATACCCATATTTTTAGCAGTACCGACAACCATACGTAAGACTGCTTCGACGTCATATGCGTTGGTGTCAACTAATTTATATTGTGCAATTTCTAATGCATCTTCTTTAGAAATGGTTGCAACTGTAGTCTTGATAGAGTCTTTGGAACCCTTTTGAACTTTTGCTTTTTGTTTTAATAAAACAGCGACTGGAGTTGTTTTAGTTACAAAATCGAATGATTTATCTTTATATGCAGTAATAACTGTTGGAACAACTTGACCAATACGGTCTTTAGTTGCATCGTTGAATGTTTTTGTAAATTCACCCATGTTGATCCCAACTGATGCTAAAGCTGGACCTGGTTTAGCTTGACCACCGATAAGGTTAAGTTTTGCGACACGGGTAATTTCTTTTTTACCTTTTACTGGATTAGCCACATGCAATACCTCTTTGTAGAAATTGGATTCATTACGTGGTTTATAATGAGCTACGCTCTCCCACATGCTAAATCATGTATATAAAAATAATATACCTTACAAATTATATATGATAGAGTGGTTTCGTGACATGAAATTCTTAAATTCATCTCTTTTTTAGTTCGCCGTCCAAGTCTTTGCTTAATGTTAAAATAACATTATTAAAGACTGGTGGATATAATCTTTATCCACCCTCTATCTTTCTGAATTTGATTTCCCAACCTTAAGGATTTTTATGCTTTCACTTACCGTTAAAAAGAATGATGCTGACCAACGTTTAGACCGCTTCATCTTAAAGATGTTACCTGACTTGTCCCGAGCAACCATCTTTAAAATGATTCGCACCAAGAAAATTAAAGTCAACGGGAAAAAGACGTCCTTTGATACCCGTCTCAATGAAAAGGATGTCATCACCATTGATGTTAAACCCAACACTGAGAGTCCTGTCACGAAGTCTGAAAACTATGATTTTTTAAAAGCGGCTGACAAAATTAAGATTGAATATCATGATGACAACATCATTGTCGTCGATAAACCCGTTGGTCTCATTGTCCACTCTGACAACAAGCATGAGTATGATACCTTAATTAATCGGGTTCTCAAATATCTTTATAAGTTTAAATATTATGATCCAGCCCAAGAACAAAGTTTTCGACCAAGTCTTGCTCACCGGTTAGATCTCAATACCGCTGGATTAATTGTGGTCGCGAAAACAGCTGAAGCCTTACGGGAACTCAATGACCTCTTTAAAGAAAATAAGATTGAACGTCGTTATCTGGCCATGTTACATGGGAACATCCAACCCAAACAAAATGAAGTGAAAGTCTATTTAAAAAAGAGTAATGATAATACGATGTTGGTTTCCAACTACCAAACTAATGACAATAAGGTTGCAATCACGAAATATACTCAAGTTGCTTTCATTGATAATCGTTATAGTTTAGTTGATGTCCAACTCTTAACGGGACGCACCCACCAAATTAGAGCGACCTTTAATTATTTAGGTTATCCGTTAGTAGGAGAACAAAAATATACAAGTAAGAAGATTGATAAGAATCCCAACTTTGCTTACCAATGTTTAGCAAGTTATTATATTTGTTTCCATGTCGCTAAAAATAGTTTGTTTGGGTATCTCAACAACCAACCTTTCCAATTAGGTTATAAAGATATTTGATTTTTAAAGGATGTTAAACAAAATGATAAGAATCGGGTTCGGTAAAGATTACCATAATTTAATTCCAGGGAATAAACTAGTTTTAGGCGGGGTGAACTTTGAATCTGCTTATAAAGTCCAAGCTCATAGTGACGGGGATGTCATTTATCATGCGTTAAGTAATGCTATCCTGAGTTGTATCCCCACCACTGATATCGGAACCATCTTTAGTGATCAAGATCCTAAGAATCAAAATTTAAATAGTGAAGTCATCTTGGACTATGCTCTAAATCAACTGAAAACTCAACAACTTCAGTTTCATAATATTTGTCTTTGTGTCACTTGTCAACACGTTAAGATTAATCCAATCCGAGATCAAATCTTAGCTCACATGACAAAAAAATTAACACCCTTCTTTCAAGCACAAAAGGTGTTAATTAGTTTGCATGCAACGAGCTTTGAAAATGATGACAATCACCAAATTGGATGTGAAGTAAGCTTAATCGTTAGTTAGGATTCATTAAATTATAAATTTTGTCAAGCTTATTAAAATAGTTTTGGACTGAACTCCGACTAATTGGTTTTTGGAAGTGGTCGGTAAGTTCTTTGGCGATTTCAGCTAAACTATATTCTTCGTTATCAAGCCGAATTAAAAAGCATTGTTGCTCCACACTGGAAAATTGATTTCAGTAGGGAGTATTTTTAATGACCATGATTTGTTTGATTTGTTTGGAGGAAGCTGAGACGGTTTTCACGAGGTTGGCAATTTCGAGTTGGGTTGACCGGGTAATGTGTTGGTGTTTATTTTTTTCGATGATGTTGTCTTCGAGATTAAGCATACTCTCAGTGCACCCCATGATCTTGAGAGCATCGCTAATCGAAGTCATCTTCTTTAAATAAATGACAAACTTATTTTTATGGAAAGTTTTTAAACACTTCACATTGAACTTGGCCAAGATGGTTTCAAGGATATTCCCAACACTTTCTGTTAAGCACCGAACTTCAAAGTGTCGTTGGTGGTTCGGATTGTTCATCGACCCACCCGCTAAGAATGCTCCCATAAAAAAGGCTTGACATTCAGCATCAGTCCCTGGGACCTCGAGGTCTTTGGTTAAATAAATTAGTTGTTCCAATTTATTGAGATCTGGTCCATAAATTTTTAAATAGACAATTGCTTTCCCGAGTTTGTTTTCGCTAACGTTCCGATCAAACTTTAATTTGAGATTGAGACCTTGAATACACTTTTCCAAATACTCAAGGACAAAGGGATAAACGTTCGAAACAACCAGTTTCACTTCCCCATGGTCTTCAATCGGAATGTAGTTGTTTTGAAAGTATCCGTTTAACAAACTTTGCTTTTGAACCAGACTGAGTTTGTTAGCTAAAATTTCTTTTTTTAAGTTACAGGTGAAAGTGGTGTTGTCATCAATATTTATCATGGTCGTTTGCCTACATAATCAATTGCTGCAAGAGCAGCAGTTGCACCATCACCAACTGCCGTGGTAATTTGGCGAACTCCCTTCGCAACAATATCCCCAGCTGCAAAGATTCCTGGGATGGTTGTACTCATGTCACTATTAACGACAATGAAGCGTTTGTCAGGATCTAAAATCGATTGTTGGTTAACGGTTGGAGCCATTGGTAAAAACCCAATAAAGGTGAAACTACCATCAACTGGAATATCACTAATGACACCTGTTTTTTGGTCTTTGACAACGACATCAGTTAAGTGATTTCCATCCCCTTTAAATTCAAGGGTATCAAGTCCAAAATGAACTTCAATATTGTCACGACGATTCATTGCATCAACAATCCCTTGTTCTGCTTTAAAAGCAGTCTTATTTGAGATGACATGAACCTTACTTGCAATGTCACTCATATAGATGGATTCTTCGACTGCTGAACGACCAGAACCAATGATCGAAACGGTCTTTCCTTTGTAGATAGAACCATCACAAATACAACAATATGAGATGCCACGATGTTCGTATTCTTTTTCACCAGGAATATTTAATAAACGGTTAATCATTCCTGTGGCAATAATGACTGCTTTCGCACGAATGACTTTGTTTTTATTTGTGACAATATAACGATAGTTTTCATCACTTGGAGCAACGATATCTAAGACTTCTCCTCCGATATGTTTTGCGCCTAATTTGATAACTTGTTCGTATCATTTTAACGATAAGTCAGGTCCTGAAATATAGTCGATTCCAGGGTAGTTTTCCACAAACGCAGTGGTGGTAACTTTGCCCCCTGGAGCACCCTTATCAATAAAGCAAACATTCATGTTCGCACGCTTTGCATAAAGAGCAGCTGTTAACCCTGCTGGTCCAGCTCCAATAATTGCAATATCATAATCTTGTGTATATTCCATTGTTAACGATTAGCGAAGTAAATACATTCGCTTTCCTTTCTTACTAATTGGTTGCGATAGTTAGCTAAATATTCTTTTCAATTTAAGGTTGCAGCTTGGCCTTCAAGTGCAATTTGTTTTTGGATAATTTCCATCTTTTCACGCAATTGTCGAAGGTTATATTGCTTGGTAATTTTAGCTTCGTAAGTATCAGCAACCTTCTTGTTAACTTTATTATATTTGTCTTCTAATTGAGCAAGTTTAATTAAGAGTTTTTCGTTGTCATTTGAGCTTGCTTTTTGGGTTGCTTTCTTTTGTCCAACGTAATTGAAATAAGTCTTAATCATGCGACCTGCATAGTATTCTCTGAATAGTGGATAAAGTCATTGACAATAAATAATTCAGATGATTCCAAACGCTAATAAAACCCCATTCATGATGTAGGTTCCACTGAAGTTAAAGGATGCATTTCTTAATGGTTCAATGGAATAACGAATGATTCCATAAGCCACAAAATATGACCCTGCAACAACCCCAGTACGGATTTTATAAATGTTGGTTAAGACTAAATAAATCAATAAGAAGGAACAAATTCCCATGAAGGATTCATATAAAAATAATGGTTGGAAAACATAACCTTGACCATGGTTTGGTAACTCAGTAATACTACTAATTCCTTGGGTTGAAATCATATGATCATAGACCCCTGGCATTAAGGTTTTTAATCAAGCTAATCCATTGGTTTCGTCAGCTAATCCAACTGGAGAACCAAAGATTTCCCCGTTAAAAAAGTTTCCTCAACGACCAATTGCTTGACCAATTAAAATGGTAGGGATAATCGCATCTGCATATAAGAAAAAGCTTGGTTGTCGGACATAAACTTTATCTCCCACTTCGACCCGAACATGGTATTTTGGAAGTCGTAACACGAGGGGAAAATAAATCATTCCCGTGATTAATCCAAAGACAACCCCACCTTGGATGGCTAGACCACCATTCGAGAAATTAAAAAAGTTTGATCACTGTAAATCCCCAATACATGCTGATCAAAAACGAGCTCCAAAGAAACACATCGGTAACGCTGGAAAAATAAAATAGAACGCTGGTTCGTACTTAACTTTATATTTGAAAGCAATCACTAAACAGAAGATGAGGATTGCTGTGGCATAACCAATAATTGACATAATTGCATACCAACGGACAGCAAGACTCCCCATGTGGAACGCAATTCCAAAATCGTCAGACATTGGTCTTAAAGTAGAAATTGGACTCATTATTGTTCCTTATTATTGTTATTATTGGCCCCAGTAGCACTTGTACTTGCAGTGGCTCCTGGGTTGTTGTCGGTCATGTTGGACAAGTAGTTTTTGGTTTGACGCATAAAGGCTTTAGCTGAGTTATAACCACGCATTCTTAACTTGTGGTCAGTAACGGCGGTTTCAATAATTTCAGCTAAATCTCGTCCTTGGACAACGGGAATTTCATAACATGGAAGTTCCATGTTCATCAGTTCATATTTTCGTTGGACTTCACCTAACCGTTCAAAGTTTTTGGGATTCCCATCAACTTTTTTCAACATGACCACGATTGAAATATCGGTTGACTCAATAATTTTTTCGGTTCCAAAAACCCGGGAAAAGTTTAAAATTCCTAACCCTCGAACTTCAATAAAGTCTTGGGTAATTGGTTCGGATTCTCCTAATAATCGGGATCCAACCCGAATAATTTTAATCGCGTCATCCCCAATAAAAATATGACCTTTTTTTACTAATTCAATGGTGACTTCGGATTTCCCGACACCCGAGTCTCCTAAAATTAAGACTCCAAGGCCAAAAATCGACACCAAGGATCCATGCACCATCGTGGATGGACTTAATCGTTCCGAAATATAGTTCGACACCGTAAAGTTTAATTCATATAAACTCGCGTTACAGCTTAACACCGGAACCTGATAGTTCTTAGCTACCTCTAACATAATGTCAAGGTAGCGAAAGTTTTTCCCAATCAAGATACAAGGAGGATCAAGTTTAATCACCCCTTCAATCTTTGAAGCAATTAACTCAGGACTAAAGTTTGCTAAATAATTATCTTCTTTGGAACCAAAGTAACAGACATCAAACAAACTTGGATAAATAAACACCCCGGTGAGTTCAAACCCTGGTCGGGTAATCCCCGTCGCTGTAATTTGACGGTTACTAAGTTCACTTTCACCATATAAGACATTGAGACCAAACTTGGTCACAATTTCTTTGACATATAAAAAATCTTTATTTTTACTTCGCATCCCCGTTCCTTCCAATTGCTAAGTATCATTGATTGAACTTCTTTATCTTATATAAATTATAGTTATCACCGAGACGATAAGACACATCTGGGTGGTTATTCGCTAAAACAAACTCTTGAATGTTAATAACTTTTTGGTAATTCACATTTTTCACCCCAAACATCCGTAAGTACTTATAAAGGAGATAATAGGTGAATTGTGGATAACTTTGGTGAATAACTCGCAAGTTATCCACCTTAAATTCACTTTTTATTCACTTTTTAAACAACTTATCCACCTTTATTCACATTTTGTGGTGAATTTTGTTGTAAGTATCCACCTTTTTCTTGAATTGATAAAGTTCTTCACTATTTCAACTGTGAATAAGTTTACGAACCCGGTTGCGTTCATAGTCACTACAAAAATTGGTGCAATCAATCGCGTACGGTAAGTGGTGTTCATCATCAAACCGTTGGAGGGTACTCTTCTTAAACCGTAGTAATGGTCGCTTGACTAATAAATCTTGGTAATAGGATTGACTTTGGATTCCATAATAAAGGGCTTTGGACTTCCGAGTCAAGCTCATGTACGCAGTTTCGAGTCAATCATTAAAATTATGAGCAATCAAGACCTGCTTTAAATTGAGTCGGTGAGCTGTTTGGACAAAAAAATCGTATCTTACTTGTCTCGCTCACGCTTCAAAGTTATTTTGGTCAGCTTGTTCATGGTCAGTGGGATAAACATCCTTGACAAAACAAGGGATGTGGTATTGGTCACAGAGTTGTTGGACAATTTGGACATCCTTGTCACTATCGGCTCGGACATGGTAATTCACACAACAGACAGCTTTAATACAACGACGGTATTTATAAAGAAGAGCCACTGAGTCAGGACCACCCGAAATTCCAGCTAAATACTTACCCATAACTTATTTATTAAAGTGATTCATGACAAAATCAATCCCATGATCAAAGAAACAAATCGCTGCATCACTTGCTTGGTTCAAAGCTTGGGTTAATTTTTCTTTATCACTGTCAGGGAAGTTTCCTAAGACCCAATTGACCACGGTTTGGGTATGATTTGGTTTCCCAATTCCAACCCGAATCCGAGGAATATCTTCTTTTCCAAACAATTGGATAATATTTTTGATCCCATTTTGACCACCTGAAGACCCTTTCGCACGGATGCGAATTTTTCCAACTTCGGTATCCATATCATCATAAATGATCAAAATATTGTTTAAACTAATTTTATAGAAGTGGGCAATTTCGGTCACAAATTCCCCACTCAAGTTCATGAAAGTATTGGGTTTTGCGATGATAATGTTCGCAGCTGGGGTTTTGCAAAACCCATAATTTCCATTAAATCCCCGTTTGTCTAAGCTCACTTTGAGCTTCTCACAGAGCATGTCCACGGCCATAAAACCAACATTATGACGGTTGTTTTTGTATTCCATCCCAGGATTTCCCAATCCAACGATTAATTTTGTCTCCATATTTTCAAGACCCTATCTTCTTTTTAACAATTTCATAAATGTCAACGAATGTGAATTAATGTGAATAAAGTGTGAATATGTGAATAACTTATTATTATATAAAATATAATAATAGTTGAATTATTAACATTAATGTGAATAACTCCAGACTTTGA
>RCNI01002223.1_pt1 | contig 12660 bp, 16 predicted proteins | sample 2041151 | NCBI WGS metagenome assembly RCNI01 (sample SAMN09708214, study PRJNA481090) | feces metagenome | isolation source: feces | place: Antarctica: Albino Rookery | reverse complement strand
AATATTGTATAATAATAATATACAAGATAAGGAAATAAAAAAAGTTTGATGCCTTTTCTCTAAATAAGAGAATAAAAGAAAAACGAATAACGAACAAAGAAGGTATAAAATGAAAAAATTAATTTTAAAAATAAGTTCAGAAACAAGTTTTCCAGAAACACTTGTTTCAGATATTGATAGAGAATTATGAAAAGTTGGAAACATTTTTTCAGATAGTTCTAATGGTGATTTACCAAAAATTAAAATTGTTGATAACGGAAAAAGTAAAAGTAGATTAAATTATAATTTAAATGATTACTCTGTTGAATTATCAATTGCTTTTGACGAATACAACGAATATGAAGTAAGACAACTTATAGCATTTTATTTTAATGCTTGTCCTTCAAAATCAGTAAATTATTTAATCGGTGAAAATCTTTATAATGAAGGTGTTGTTGAATTAATTTCAGGAACAATTTCAGAAGACAAAGCTTGAGAAAAATATGAAGATTTAGAAGGGGGTGCTTTCTAATGACTTTAATCAGAGAAAACATTAAAATTGAAATTAAAAACAACAAATGATTAGACGAATTAGCAAAAAAATGTTTAGACAGATTTTTTGTTAAAGTAAAACCATTTTGATATGGAAGCGAAACATACTGCTGAATCCAAAAAAGTAATATCACTTGAATTGAACTTGATAAGAATATAAGCGATATTGATAGTTTATCGGATGAATACTATTTTAAAACAAAAAAAGAATGTTTAGATTACATTAAACAAATTATTGAAGAAGATATAAACATTTTAATTTTTGAAGAAAGAGAATAACGAGAGGTGAACAATGAATATTTTTGAAAAACTTTATGATTTAGTTAAAAGAAGAGCTGATATTGAAGCGTTTTTAATGAGTGATAATATCAACCTTGAAAGTGGAAAACGCCAAGCAGCGCGTTGTTTAAACGCTTTAAAACTTGTTAGATTTAACAACAAAGATTTTTATTGAGATAAAGACAAAGAAAGCTGAGTTTTCTTTTATACAGCAAATCAATTAATTGATTACATTTCAAGTTATGATTTTCTTTTAACAAATGAAACAATCAACAGCATTAGAAAACACTGAAGCAACATTATGAGTGCTTACAGAATTAATTGAGAAAAACCAGACAACATTTTATTTTTTCAAAACGGTTGAATTGATTTAGAAGAACAAAAAACAGAACTTCACCTTTATTCTGAAACTGATTTAGAAACTTTATCAGCATTACCGATAAACTTTATCAAAACAGATTACCCAGAAAACGGTTTAAACGATTTTGATAACGACACATTATGATGTATTGATAAGTTTATGAACTGATGCGGTAGAGGTAATTCAGAACAAATAGACGCGATTTACAAAATGATTGGTATTTGCGCAACTAATCAAAAATGTGATTACTTCTTTAACATTTACGGTATTGAAGGTTCTGGTAAAACAACACTTGCTAACATTATTTTAAACTTGGTTCAGAATTACACAACAACCCCAGTAGCGAGATTAGACGAAAGATTTGCTTTAATTCCGTTAATTGGTAAAACATTGCTTTACAACGCTGATGCTAACGAAAAAGAAATTGACGCAGAAATGTTAAAAAGATTATCAACCGAAGGTGAAACTTTCTCGCTTGAAATGAAAGGTAAAAACGAGTTTGAAGAAACCGAACTTAAATTAAATACTTTAATCGTTTCTAATCACATTTTAAAGTTTAGTGATATGAACGGTATCAACAGAAGATTAGTCCCATTTGCTTTCCCTTTTAAATTAAACTTTAAACACCCTAATTTTGAAGCATTAACTGACGAAGAGTTTGCTAAAATAACAATCTCAAAATCAAAATATAAACAAGAAGTTTTAAGTTATATAATGTTTAGAGCAGTTGAAATGTTAAAAGAGTTTTATAAAGACGGTAAGAGATTTTATAAAACAGAAGAACAATTAAAGAGTTTAAGCGAAATTAACAAAGATAACAATAACTTTTTACAATGAGCAGAAGAAATTGAATTGTTTAACACAGCAACTGGACCATTACAAGTAATTAAAAATAATGTTTTCAGAGTTTATAACAACCCAGTTGAATGATTTGCGCGAAAAAATGGACGCTTCTGCGATAAAAATAAATTATACCAAAACTACTGCGACTGATGTGAAACAAATGGAAACAAGAAAAAAACAGCGAACAACTTTTTAAAAGAAATGAAAATGTTTTTTGAATCAAAAGGTTTATCGGTTGAAGCGTCAAAAGTAATCAGCATTAACGCGATTAATGAAAGAAGATTCTGAATTGAAGGTAGCATAATTCAAAACGAAGGAGAAGAAAATGAATAAGATTTTTTGTAAAGATATTTTAGTTTTAGTAAGAGAAATTAACCAACAATTAGCAATTTTAAAAGATTTAAAATTAATTGAAAAATTAAATAAAGCAACTTTTAATTTTTTACAAAACCCATTTTACATTTGTATTGTTGATGAACAGTTTGATTTTGACGAAATTAAAGAAAAAATTAATTTCTATCAAAAAATTAAAAAGTTTAAAGAAGCTGATTCTGAAAGAGAAAAAACTAAACAAATAGCAAATAGTTTAATTAAAAAAATAACGCGTTAAGCGTTATTTTTTATTTCTTAATTTATTTATAAACTCTTGGTTGTCTTCTTCAAATCAAGCAAGCAACTCTTCAAAACTTAAATTAGTTCTGTTTTTTGTGATAATTAAAGTGTCGCCATTTCTTAAATAATCAATCCCGTTTTTACTCATTACTTTTTCAGCTTTTTTCATTTCGTTTTTGATTTCTTTAATCTTTACTGGTTCATATGGTTCAACTATTTCTTTAATTTTTGATTGGTGCTTTTTATTCAGAACCATTTTTCAAGCAACACCAAAAAGCATTGATGGTGAAACAAGCGAAGTAATCGCTGTAATTATAATACCTGCTTCTTCGCTAAAAATAGTGTTCGCGTTGCCTTGTTTTGCTAAAATCTGTGATGTAAGTCCAAGCGCGAACAAAACAAGCGTTACAATTAAAATAATTGCGAATCACGCTTTTCAAATAAAACTTTTTACTTTTTCTTTATTCATAAAATCACCTCGTTAAAAAAACACATCCATAAATCAGTTTCAGAATCGTTTAAATCAACTTTCTTTACTCTTGTTTTGTTTGTCCATTAGTTGTCTCTTTCAATTCTTTCACAATTTCAGCGCGTTTTTCTTGTTCTGCTTTAATTAGTTTTTGTTCTTGTTCTATTCTTAACATTTTTTGTTTTGCTTTTGCGTCAATCTTTCTGCTGTAATTTTCTTCAATAATTTCTCTTGATTTAATTCATTGGTCCAAATTAACTCAACCATTATCTAAAAAACTGTCTAATCTGTTTTCAACTTCTTTTTTAGTCATAATGTTAAAATATTGCGAACTTGTAAAACATATAACCGCTACAAAAAATGGAATTAAAACACTTAAAACAACTTCTAAATCTCATATTTGTCCGTGTTCTAATGTGTCTGTTGGTCTTATATTTAAACCTCAATAAGCACCGTTAAAAACAACAACAAAAAGTATAAGTAAAATACCGAAAGCGTTTAGAAGTCAATATATAAACTTTTTTTGGTTTTGTGATAATTTACTAATCATTAGTTCATCCCCCTCATTAATTTATCTGCTAATTTTTCAATTTTTTTATCTGTTAGTTCTGATTGTTTTTCCATCATTTTTTCTTGTTGCTTTTCGTCTTTCTTTCGTTTCAGAATACCATATAATCCACCGCTTGTTAGCGCTCAACCAAGAACCATACAAGCATAAACAACGGGTTTTTTTCATATACGGTAGTAATCTAAATAATCTTTTCCATAAAGTTCTTTTGCGACAAACTTAACAGTGATTAAATCTCAATAACTCGCGCCGTTGTCGTCATTGCCGACTGGTATCATATTTGCGACAATAAAGAAAATCGTCGCTGCGTTAAAAGCAACAAAAGTTAAAACAAGTAAAGTGTTAATTGCTACTTTGCCTCAATCAATTTGTTTTTTTTCACTCATTAAAAACCTCCTTTTTTAAACTTTTTATAAGCTAATTTTTGTTGTCTATATAACTTAAAATCTAATCTTTTCATATCTAATTTATATTTTAACTTTCTGAACCACTTAAAACGAATTAATCAATCTTTGTTAGTATGAATAAACAACGCTAAACCAGCTCAACTAATTAATTGCGGCCCAGCTAAAAACATTAAAAATGGACCAGTTAGCATCATTAAAATTGATATGATAGTTAAAATTACTCTTTTCATACTAATCCTTGGTGTAGTATAGTCAAAAAGTGATTGTAGCGTTAACATCACTATATCAGGTGTTATCAATATAATACCCATCAGAATAACGACTTAAAATGTAGTATTCAATTTTTTTAATTGTTCCGTCTTTATTTAAAATTGGTTTTGAATATCCCAACGGTCTAATTACTTTAGCACCAGAAGTTGTTAAATATTCCCAAGAACCTTCACAACTAATCATATTGAAATTAAGCGGTATATCAGTTAATTTTTTAAACCCAGCATCCACTGCTCACTTGTATTGTTTTAACATTTTAAACACTTGTTTTCCGTCTGGTAATCTATATGCTGGATATTCTTGGTTAAATTGATATTGTGTGTTAATTAACTTATCTCACTCTTGTGCTTTTTCTGTAATGGTTTGGTCAAATGGTCAGTCTTCAATAGTCATATCATTAGCAGTTCCTAACAACAACATTAAGCTGACTTCGTTAGCGTTTGCTGTTGAAGTTGTTTTTTGCATATCAGCGTTTAATTTAGCAATTTGTCCACCAGCTTCAGAAATTCATTCTGAATTAGCGTTTGCTGTTTCTTTAACAACATTAACACTTTCATTAGTTGCTAATGTTGGTAACTTTGAATTAATTGTATCAATTTCTGAAGCGTTTTTGCTAATGTTTAAATCTTGCGCTTTATCTTTCGCTTCAATTTTAGTTATTGTATCTCTTAATGGTGAAAGAAGATTTAAAGTTTCTGATTTAGTGTAGTAATCACTTAAATCAACAACAACCTTGACGCTTGTTGCTTTTCAATTAGCGGTGTTTGAAGTATCACCATTTGAATTATCTTTTATACAGATAAATCAGTTATCACCAACATAACCATAATCGCCTAAATTATAAGTTTTAGTTGTTGATATTTCACCAACAAAACTTACATCATTTGCTTGGTTGTCTTGTAAAACTTTAATCATTTCTTTCATTGAATTAATTTGTGTTGTGTTTAAATCAATGTCGCCTTGAAGTTTGTTATCTTCAATAGTTAAAGTATGTGTAGCGTCTGTTAATTCTTGCTTTGTGGTATAGTTGCTTAAATCTTCTATTTGTAAAGCACTATTTACTTTATTTACAAAAGCAGTATCTAATGATATTTTATTTGCTGTGTTATCAACAATTACCGGTTCAGAACCAGTATAAGTTTTACCTTCAGAAGTTTTGTTTAAAAGTGCTTCTTGTTGAATTGTTTTTAAAAGTTTTTTCTTCATAATTTACCTCTATATTTTTTTTGTATATCAAACAATTAGATTTTGGCCGTTTGGTTGAGAACTTCCTAAAAAGAAAGTTCAATTTTGTGTTGAAGTATTTCGCCCGTCAATATAAGCACCTCAACTTCCATCACCAGTTGAAAGTATAATGTTACCACCAAAATTTCTGAATCCAATAATTTGATATTGATCTTTTCTCATTCCTAAATCAGTTGTTCCTCTATTTATATTTTTAAAAACTTTAACATAAACTTGGTCTGATAAAACTGTTAAACCAGTCATTTCACTTTCATAAACACCGAAATCTGAAATATCCATTTTGTTTGCTAAATCTTCGTTTATTGCTTCAAAATTAGTCATAGAAGCAAAATTATTATCTACATATTCTTTTGTGTAGTAGTTGTTTAATTTTGTATCTTCTTCTGTTTTTGTATAGTAGTCGTTTAATTTTGTGTCTATTGCTTCTTTCTTGTAAAAAAATTGGTCTGTATAATTAACAACATAACCCCTTGTTTGGTCTCTTGTATATACATCTGCTTTTGTGTAGTAATTTTCTAATTTAGCATTAATTTGATTATCAATATCTGCTTCTGTAATTTCAGAAACTTCAGCTCAATCTGCGTCAGTTGTTCCAGTTGCTGCTTTTGCTGCTTCAAAATCTTCTGCGTTAGCAAAATCATAAACTTCACCAGCAAAACCAACATCAATTTTAGTTTTTGTTAATTTGTTTAAATATTCGTCAATGTAGTTAAAAACAACGCTCATATCAATTGGTGAAAAAGGTAATTTTTTTCACGCTTCTGGGTGTTCAGAAACTGGTAAATTGTTTAAGTTATCTTCAATTAAACTTTCATATCAATCATATAGTTTATTGTCTGTTGTTCCGATTCCAACTCAACCTTTATCATAAGTGATATTTTCTGAAATAATTTTATCACTTGCTGCGATAGCATTAAATATTTCTTGTCTTAAACTTGGTAAATCTTTTAATTCACAATCTTCAATTTTTTTGTATATTTCTGAAGCGCTGTTAATTAAGATTTCGTTTGCTTTATTTGCTGTTCCAGCAATATCACCGTCAAAACGATAACCTTTAATTATTGGTCTTCTAAATAGATAAGTTGTTTTATCTTGAACTTCATTACCTGTAATGTCGCCGACATTGTTTAATTCACAAGTATTTGGGAAATTAATTAAAGTGTCGTTATAGTAGTTGCTTCCGTCGGTTCTGAAAAAATAACCGTTTAATTTTTGAATTAATTCTGTAAATAGTTCGTCTTTCGCGATTTCGTTTGTTGCTTCAATATCGTTATCAGCTGATAAACGAGTTCTTGTATAAATCCCAGCTTGTGAAAGTAAATTAATTATGTCTGGTCTTTGTTTTACCCAGTTTGCGTTTCTTGCTGATGCTTGTAAATAAAAAGGTGATTGACCACCGCCGTTTTGTGTTTGGTCTAAAAACATTTTACCAGAAATATCAAAATAATCAGTTAGTTCAGAAACTGCTTTTTTTACTAATTCAATTTGTAATTCATTGTTATCTGGTGTTCATTTAGCATATTCTTTACTTAATCTACCGTTTGTAACTGATTCAATTTGAAGCGTTGCGTCTTTAATTAATCTTGTCGCTGCTGCTTCGTCTAATTTGCCGTTATTTGTTCTTTCTAAATATTCATTATAAGTTAAAATTGTAAGCATTTTTTTATTTCCTTTTATTTATATTATAACTTTTTAAGCGTTAAAAAATACAGCGCTTTCACGCTGTATTTTAATTAGTTTTGAGTTATAGAATTATTTCTTACCTTTTGTTTCAGAAGCACCGAAAGCGTCTGCTGGAACTTCAACATTTGGTTTTTGAACTGCTGCGAAGTCATTACCCATATCTACAAGTTTATTGTATTCTGCGGTTTCAAGAACATTAGCGGCACCACCAACTAATGATTTATAAGCGGTTGGGTTCATTGTTAAAAGTTCCTTTCTTGCTGCATTTACTGCGTCAATTGTTGGTGCAGTTTTAACAAAAATATAAGCAAGGTGTTCCATTGAAGGTAACATTACTGCGAAAGGTTTTCAAACAATAATTCTTTCTCTATATTCTCTATCAGTTTTACTTTCAAGATTTAAAACTTTTGGAGTTTGTTGGTAGAAACCAAGAGCTAATTTGTGATATAAAATACCAAATAAGTTTGTGAAGTCATAACCTTTACCTGTAATGATTTCACCCTTTTGATTTAAGTAAATTGAAGTATCAAAATTAAGTCCGAATAAGTTGTTAATTCTACCTAATTTAACAGCATCATAAGCACCTTGTGAAACATTGACTGCTGAAATACCAGTTGCGATTCTTCTCATAACTAACGGCGCGAACATAATCGCGATGTCTTCTGGATTAGCACCTCAATTAACAACTGTTTGTGTTGCTGTAATTGATAACGCTAAATCAGAAATCTTTGCTGTTTCGTCAAATCATTCTTCTTTTTTAGCTGCTGGGTTGCTTAAAGCAGATAAAACTTTTCATTGTCCTACTGCTGTAGCGTAAAGTTGAATTGCTTGAATAGCAACAACATTGTTTTGGTTTTGTAATTGTGTTCAACGCTTGCTATCTTCTGTTGATAAATAATCTGCTCAATCTTTAGCTTCTTTTTCAATGAAGTTAGAGATTTTATAAGAGAACTCATATTTGTCTTCTGGTAATGAATAAACAACACGGTTTAAAATTGGAACTTGACTAATTTCTTGTTTTCCATTAAAAATACCACCTTTTGGGATTGTTGTATATTCAAAACTAATGTTAGAGTTTCCATCAACTGAAATTGGAGCTCTGAAAACATTACCTAAAACTTCTTGATTAATTAAGTTTTGTAAATATCCACCGTAGTAAATATCACCATAAGTTTTGAACTCGTTTTTGCTGTTAGCAATATATTCAAATGCGTTAATTGTTAAAGTTGTTTTCATTTATAACCTCTATTTTTTACTTTTACTTATATTATAACTTTTTAAACTTTGAAAGAGCATTATTTAAAATCTCTTCGTTTTCGGTTTTCGGTTTTTCTGAAGGTGCGTTTTTTTCGTCTTTAATTATTTCGCTGTTGGCGCCTTCAAAATCTGGGATTTGCTTGTTATAGTTTTTTAAAAAATCAATCATTTTTGCTTTGTCTTCAATTGAAATGTCTAAACTATCAAATGCTTTTTTATCTGTTTCGTTCATAAAGTTTGTTGATGCTTCTAAATTAGATTTTTTTAAAAGTTCAATTTCTGCTTTTAACTTTTCAATTTCTGAAGCTTCATCTTCTTTTTTGTCTTCTTCGTTGATTTTATCAGTTGCTTCAGAATCTTCTTTTTTTTCTGTGTCTTCTGAATTGTCGCCTGTGTTAATTTCAACTTTAATTTTTTCTTCGTCTTTATCCATAATTTATGCTCCTTTTATCTATATTATAACTTTTCTATTTTTCTTCAATCACGGTTTCTTTTTTCCCCAAATCTTCTGTGTTGGTTTGGGTGTCTTCTTCTTCATTTTCTTGTTTGTCTTGCGTTTTGTTTCATTCTTGTGTTTCCTGACTTTCTAATTCTAACATTAATTTATTTATTTCTGCGTCTGTTAAATCTGCGTTTCATTGTTGAATTGCTTGTTTTTTAGAAATAATGTTTGACGCTAACGCTTTTGAAATTGTGTCTATATCTTGATTTTCTGCGTTAATTACATTAGAAATAATTGTAAAACTTCATTTACCTTTTAAATTGTCTGCGACTTCTTTTCCAAGAACTGCGATGATAATACGATTAAAAAAGTCGGTGTAATCTTCTTCACGAAGCGCTTTATAAGTTTTAATTGTTTCAATAGTTGTTCTTTGTTGTGCCAAAACTTCTTCTTTTGACTTTACTGCTTGACTTGTTTTACCTAAACTAAAAGATAAACCAGATAACTCAAAATAAACCTCAATAAGCGCGTTAAGTCCAAGCGTTAGTTTTTGTAAATCAAAATTACTTGTTTGAATCTGAATATTGTTTCCGCTATCTGGTGTGCTTCAAACAAAACGCGACATTGCTGCATTGCTGGTTTTGCTGAAGCTGCATATAAATCGTCTAAATCTTCGTTTCCAGTTAAAATACCCTGTCTTCTTAACTCAAAAATCATATCATTAGTGATAGCGTTTCTTTCGTTCATTCTGTCTAAATCTTGTTGGCTGAATTGTCCGAAAACTCTTGTTTTGTCCAGTTCTTGTTCTTCATAAATATAATTTAGTGTTCTGTTAATTAATGGTTCTAAAAACGCTACATTAGCGTTGTCTGGTAAAAACATTTCATTAACATTTCTATCAATAACATTTAGATTTAAAAATTGTTTTGCTGAAATAACCCCATAATTATGTTTAATTGTTTGTTTTTTTGACTTTTTTAAAACATAATCTGGTGTTTTAATTTGAAAACGCTTTAAAAGTGTTGTTTTCGTTGCTGGTGTTAATGGTTGAATTAAAGTTTCGTTTTCTGTTCTACATTCTAAAATTACAACTGGTCTGCCGCTTGGTTCTGTTAGTGTTCTTCTACCAGTTATAGCATATTCAACAAGTCCATCAATTTTAGCGCTTTCGTTTTCATTGTCTTGGTCTCATAATCCGATGTGAATAGCGCCGTTTTCTTCAATATCAAAGAAAGCATAAGAAGAACCATAAATTGTGTTCTGAACTTCTTGCGCTTTAAAAATCTTTAAAAGTTGATTATTTTTTTTAATGTTATCAAAAACTTTGTTTAATTCTACATCGTCAGTTTCTAATCTGTAACCGTTTCAAAGTGAATTAACTTTTGTTTTAGCGAATACTTCTTTAATTTCTATTTTTTTTCTTAACATTCTGAAACCTCACATATTTCAACAAAAATTACATCGTCAATTTTTTTAATCATTTTAGCAAAACAAGTTTCTTTTCTTTTTTCAATGCTTAATTTATTGTTTAATGCTTTTATTTTTGTTCTTCTGAAAGTAATTAAAAAACAATCTTTATTTATTTTTTTATACTTTTTTATTTTTTTATAGTAATTTGTTTTAAAAACTTTATCTTCTGTTAAAATTAAAGTCATTTTATACCTCTTTTTTTCTTATATTATAACAAAAAAACCCCTGCCGAAAGGAGGATAAGCAGGGGTGGAAGCAAGCATAAACTAAAAAGAGTAAATCGTTTTGCTACTTCCAATTTATATTTTAACTTATTTAAACGCTAAAGAATATCGTTGTCTGAAATAATTAAAATTATAGTTAATCATATATTCTGTTGCGTGTAATCAGTGCGTTTCGCTGTGTTCTCTTCGTCTGGTTTCGTCTTCTGTGTGTTTCTTCTTATTTTCTCAAGTTGCCGACAAAAACGCGTTATAAGTGCTTTCTGCGTTTGTTTTATCAATTCTCACTAAATTATCACCAATCATTAAGTTCATAATTCTAACTCTAAAATCGTTGTGATATTTGTTTTTAAAATTAACAATATTTACAAACTCAATTTGTAAAACATTAAATCCCTTTTTTTCAATTTCTGCGTTAAATGCTGAAGCTTCGTCTCATTTTTGGTTATCAACTCAAACTTTAAACGGTTTTTTAAATCTTTTATATTTTTCAATATAAAAATCACATATTTCCCCCATTAGTTCTGTTGTTCCTAATCTGTCTGCTTTTTCTTTGTTATTTCATCAGGTTTTATCTGCGATAATATCAACACCGTTTTTTAAATCAATGTTTCCGAAAACTGCTACCGTTGCTGAAGCACCAGTTGAACCACCATCACCAAGATCGACACCACCAGCAAAATTAGCAAAATCACTGTTGATTAATTCTCAATTTGGATTAGACATTTTTGAAGCGTGTGGATAAACTAAATCACCAATCATACCAGAAACACCTAAACAACATATGTTATAATCACTTTCTGAAACATATTTATAACTTTCTAATTCCGCTTTTAAATCAGGCGCTAAATAAGGGTTTGTGTAAATATTGTTTCTAACAAATAAAACATTTTTTTGTTTTTTATCGTCAAAATAAAAACGCTTCTGAAATCCTTTTTTTAGTAATTCGTCTCTGTTTTCAAGTAAAATATCATTACATTTTTTAACATATCAATTTAATTTACTTCACGGGTTTGCGCAGAAAAATTGATAAACTCTTGTATTGAAATTACCACGAAGCCCTTGAATAGCAATATCAACAAGTTTTTTATCAATTTGCGTTGCTTCTTCAAAAAAAGCAAAAATATTTTCTGCTGTTTTTCAAACTGGAAGACCGGCACCTTTACCTTTGCTTACATCCATTTTTTCAGCGTTTAATGCTTTAAAAATTATCTTATTGTATCCATTGTTTACAGTGTTTAATTTACCGTTATAATTACCGCTTACACCTTGCTTAACGATAAACCCTCTTTCTTCTAATTTTGGAAAAAGTTCTGATTTTATATTTTCAAGGTCGCTTTCATTTTCTCTAAAAATATAAATGATATTTTTTCTGTTCATTAAAAACATATCAATTAAAAAATCTAAAACACAGTGCGTTTTACCACTACCTCTTGAACCGATAAAATCAGCTTCTGTAAAGCACGGTTCTACACCATATAAGATTTGATAGTAAAGTAAATTAAACTCATTAAATATTTCGTCTAATGTTTTAAATTGTGGTTGGTTCTGAATCAGTTGTTCCATTTTCTGCCTCTTTTTCAATGTTTATTTCTCAATTTTCTTTTGAATAATCACACATTTTTTGGTTTTCATAATCCATATTTCATAAACGAACACCTTGATTAAATAAGTTCATAAAATAGTTTTTTGTTTGTTGGTTTAATTTTACATCGTGAAACATATTTTGAATATCTGCTAATTGTATAAAATTAAATCTTGTTCTTTCGTTTAAAGTATCAATTGATTGATTTAAATATAAATTGTTTGAAATATAACCATATTGGTTCAGAAATTGTGAATATTCACATAAACTTGTTTTTGTTGGTGCTTGTGTATCAATTTTAAAAGTTGCTGGTTCTGGTGTATTACCATAATTTTTAAATAATTGTGTTAATTCTTGTTGGTATCTCATAATTGTATTTACTTCAACGCTACCTTGATTAAGTTGGTCTGGTTGATT
>RCNI01001461.1_pt1 | contig 12664 bp, 13 predicted proteins | sample 2041151 | NCBI WGS metagenome assembly RCNI01 (sample SAMN09708214, study PRJNA481090) | feces metagenome | isolation source: feces | place: Antarctica: Albino Rookery | reverse complement strand
TCCTCCAAAATAATATTCGGAGGGTTAGGAAGCGTGAACCCTCCATACACGATTCATCTTCATAAAAACCACACCTTTCTTTAATGATTTGTATTCAGTCACCTATAATAGTGATGATACCACAGAGTGTTCAATTTATTTTGATAAATCTAGCACTTTGTTTCTCATTATTGTATTATACCTTAATGAATTTTTCAACGATTTTTCTTAAGTGCTGTATGCTTTGCTATTTAGTAAAAGCTTTGAAATTATCGCAAAAAAGACTTCTGACGGCAAAAAGCAAAGCATTTATTTCTCACATCCCGTTGGGTATAAAAATCAGGGGCAAGCCAAAAGGCTCACCCCTGATAAATCGTTATAAACAAGTCAGCTCGGCATCACCGGATGAAAGAGTTTTCGTGTTTCCTGAATTACTTCTTTATCCGGTGTATGCAAATAGCGTACTTTCTTTTTATTCTGCTATTACCGAATCTGCAAACTCAATCAGGCCGTCTACAACCTCATCTCTGATTGCAAGCTCATTATGTATCTCGTGTCTGTAACCGGAATAAGCATGAACGGTAATCTTATGACCGCTGTTTGCCAGCATATTCGCTACATGGTAAAGGCCCTCGCCGTAGTTTCCGCAGGGATCCTGATCACCGGAAATGAGATATGCAGGAATATTTTTCGGCACCATAGGAGCCCATTCGGGGCTTTCTATAAAATGATACAGCTGTACAAAATCCCATGTAAGCTCAAGAGTTGTATCAAAGGAATTAAACATATCTCCTGCATGGTCGGCCACTATCCGCGGGTCGTTGGCTATCCAGTCGGCAGGTCCGTTGGGATTTTCAACCCTGTCTACCATGCCCACAAACACCTTATTAAACCATTCCCCTGCCGGCTGATAGGGGTCTGCTTCATACGCCGCACGGAACTCAGGGTCATTATACTCTATATCACAGCCCTTAAACTGAGAGCATAGGCCGCAGAGCAGGAGTGCCTTTACATCCTCACCATATAATGCGCCGTAGGCTCTGGCAAGGCAGGAACCCCAGCTATGGCCGAACATCATAAAGGGCAGCTCCGGATAATCCTTCACCGCTATATCATGCAGGCTCTTTTCGTCCTTAAGATAGGTTTCGTAGCCGCCGGAATGGGGATCTCCCAGAGTACCGCTGTCAACGCCTGTCTTGCCGTGGCCCAAATGGTCGTCAGCATAAACCACATATCCTGCCTGCTGGAATTTTACAATCATGTGCATATAGCGGCGGGAGTGCTCGCCGTAACCGTGAACCAGCTGAATTATACCCTTAGGCTCACCCAGAGGGCTGTATGACCATGCCTTAATAGTATCTCTGCCGTTGGCTGAGGGGAAAGAAATTTCACGAACTGACATTGTAATCCTCCTTAATATTGAAATTTTCTGTTTTAATGCCATAAATTTACATTAACAATATATCAAATTATATATGCTTTATTCTGCGCTGTCAATGTGGGAGGAAAACAATTTAACAAATTATTCGCTTAATCCTGTTTTTACATCATCCTCTTGACGGGCATGGGAACTTCACATCCCCCTGCTCATAAAGCTCATCAAACGGTCCTGTAAGAATGTATTCTGCCATTTCAGGGCGGTTCAGCCCTTTATCAGGGCTCTTATAGCGCAATCTCACACTTTTTCCGGTCTGAGCGTCATAAAAATTGAAAGCCGCCTCGCCCTGAATATTGGCGATTATATTTCCCTTGCCAAGAGAAGTATTAAATACCCATTGTATTCCGTCCAGCCAGCAGGCAGCCTTTTCATATATGCAGAACAAATCTTTATTTGTCTTGCAGTCGCAGCCCAATATCCTCTCTGCCTCAACTGCGGCTCTTACGCCTATGGCAAGACCGGGGCAGTAATGACCGTGAAGCTTTCCAGCTTCGTCAAATAACAGGTGTATATCTTTCATATGAAAATCTCCTTCATAAGTATTATACAGGTACAACCGTAGGATGCCCCATAATGCTTTCTATAACTACATTCATACCGTAGACTTCATTTATAACTTCTCTGCTTACGTTTTCAAGACTGCAATCGGCGAATATTCTGCCGTCTTTCATAAATAAATAGCGGTCGCAGTATCGCAGCGCTAAATTCAGGTCGTGAATTATTATGGCAACGCTTATACCCTCTTCTTTTGCCATATTTCTCACCATTTGCAGCACTTCATGCTGATTGCGCATATCCAGATTGCTTGTGGGCTCGTCCAAAAGGAGAAATTTAGGCTCCTGTGCCAAAGCTCTTGCCATGCTTACCTTTTGAGCTTCACCTCCGGAGAGCTGGGACATCTTTCTCATTGACAGCTTTTCCAGAGAAAACTTTTTCAAAAGATCACGGACAATCTGCCGGTCATGGTCATCGGCATCCCATTTGATGTATGGCTTTCTGCCAAGCAGAATCATATCAAAGACGGTCATGTCGTTGACCTCCTGATTCTGAGGCACATAGGCTATATTCCGGGCCAGCTCCTTGCTGCTGAGGCTGAGAACATTTTTGCCGTCTACAATTACAGCTCCGCCCTGGCTGTGGAATATCCTGTCCATACATTTAAGCAGTGTACTTTTTCCCACGCCGTTATTGCCCAGAATAGCCACACATTGTCCCGGCTCTATGTCAAAGCTTATATCATTTAATATTTTCTCTCCGCCTCCGGAGTAGCTGAATTCAATGTTTTTTACACTAATCATTGGCTTTGTCACCTCTAAACAGCAAAAACAGGAACATGGGCGCTCCGAGGAAAGAGGTTATTGCACCTATGGGCAATATAACGGGAGCGATTATCAGCCGTCCGAATGTATCGGCTAAAAGCAGAAGCAGCGCACCGGCAGCAGCTGAACAGGGCAGCAGATAGCGGTAATCATTGCCTACCAGCCGTCGCATAATATGGGGGGCTACAAGCCCCACAAAGCTGATTATTCCTACAAACGATACTGCTGCAGCGGAGGTCAGGGAACAAATAGCCATACTAATCAGCATTATTGTACGGGTGTTTACTCCAAGACTTTTTGCCGTCTCAGCGCCGGCATTCATGGCGTTATAGTTCCAGCGGTTTAGCATGAAATAACACATTGCCGCCAGAAATATTACCACCAGTATTAAAAGTTCTTTCCAGTTGGCCCCGCCTAAATTTCCGAAAGTCCAGAAGACTACGGCTCCCAGCTTTGTGTCGTCGGTAAAATACTGGAGAAGGGTGCTTCCGCCGCTAAACAGAGAACTGAGTGCAACGCCTCCTAAAACAAGGCCTCCGGGCCCCAGAGATTTTCTGAACTGAGACAGTGCCAGAATAATGCAGGTACATATGGAGCCGAATATAAAGGCGCATAAGGTAACAATATATGGGTTGTTTATTTCAACAGCTACCTTTGATGAGCCGCTGTTAACAACTCCTCCGCCGAAAACAATTATACCCAGAGCAGCACCGAAGGCCGCACCCTGAGACACACCTAAAGTTGAGGCAGAAGCCAGAGGGTTTTTCAGTACACATTGCATTACCGTTCCGGATACAGCCAGAGTGGCACCCACCAGCAAGGCGGCAGCCACTCTGGGCAGACGAATTCCAAGCAGGACGGTTTTGGACATGTCCTCACCCCGTCCAAACAGCGTCCTTATCACTTCAGCCACACTGAGCTTTATTGAGCCCTGACTAGCTGAAATCAGACCTACCACAATAGTAATTATGATGGTCAGGATAAATACAAGTCTCTTTCTGTTTATAAAGCTGACATATGTATCAGTCAGCTTTTCCTGCCTGATGTTCATCAGTCTTTACCAAGTTCAACAGCACAGTAGCCATGTCCGGATTCTTCGAGGATACTCATATAGTCCTCTATGCCCAGAAAATATTCCATAATTTCATTGGCTTTATCACGGATATTTAAATCTTTAAACTGCTCCGGATATAAAACGGAGCCTACAAAATAGCTGTTGGCAAGAGGTATCTCCAGATTTGCGTAGTAAGCCGTGGAGCTGGGGTATTGATAAACCTTGCCCTCCTCGAAGGCACGAAGCTTTTCATAGAATTCAGGGTGCTCCTTTGCGTCCTGACGTACAAGACCCACACCGCCGCTGTCAAGGAAAATGTATTCTGGATTCCATGCCAGAATCTGTTCCATATCGGCTATAATACAGCTGCTTTTATCGGAAACATCTGCGGCCAGATTTTTGGCGCCCACCGCTTCCATGACTGCGTCTTTGATTCTGATGCTTTCCAGACCGTGAACGCCCTTAAATGTAGCGGCAGCGGACAAGACATCCGGCTTTTCATCTTCGGGGATGTCTTTTGTGCGGTTTGCAAGGTCGTCACGACATGCGTGGATATAGTCAACAACTTCCTGCGCCTTTTCCTGAACTCCGCAAACCTCTCCCAATAAAAGCAGGCACTGGTCATATTCTCTTGTCAGTATCGTGTCCGGCTTTACCACAAATACGGGTATGCCGATCTGTTTTTCCAAATCCTGTGCAAGCTCAATGGGGCAGGATGCCAGAATTATATCTGGGGAGACCTTTATTATCTCTTCGGGATAGTAATCAGTCTGACCTCCTGCATCAGTTCCCACTATGGGCACATTTGCCCAGCGGTCTTTGTTGGTGTAGGCATAGGCACATACAGGGCTTGTCTTTTCCGGATTCATGCCGCTGTAGCCTACCACTTTATCTGCAAGACCTAAATATGTTATAAGTCTTGGTGTGTTTCCCAGCGCAACTATATTGTTTACTATTGCGGGAACTTCCACTTCCCGGCCCAGCATATCGGTAATTATTCTTGCTTCTCCTGCGGGAGTTTCCGGAGAAGCTTCTTCCTTGTCTGTCTGAGAAGGTGCTTCGGCAGGTGCAGGCTTGTTACTCTCTCCGCATCCGGCCATAAATGACAGCATAAGCAGAACAGACATCAGCAAAGCTATAATCTTCTTAGATTTCATTCGTTTATCCTCCTGTATTAGGCTTAATATCCGTTCCGGTATTTTGTTACCGGTTGAACTATATGATAGTTTACATGAAATCCCATAAACAACAAGCCCCCCATGGGGATATACAGCAGTAAATTTAAACATTCTGCAAAACATTGTCTATTTTTGGGCATAGATTAGAAATTTTATAATTGAATTACAGGTAAATTTCATTTATAAGTAACTGTATTTTTATGGTAAAAGACAATTTCAGGTTAAATCCTGAAGCTTATCCCCAACGGGGGCTTGTGAGCCGGTTATAATAATGATAGTATTATCAGCAAGAGTAAAATCAAGAGTATAGGCAGGCGGAAAAAAATTTTTGCATGGTGGAGGAAAGCCTTATCCAAGTTGTGATATACAGCCGAAGAACATATATTTTTACGGTCGAATAAATATTTTAAATGAGGAAACGGAAAAATGAATGAAACTGTAAACTGGGATAAAGAAGCTGTAAAATATCAGCGGGTATTTAAAACGGCGGGAAAAAGTGAATATAATATAAGACTTATGAAATTTTTCTGCGATAAGCTTGGTTTACGCTCTGGTAGCCGGGTAATAGATATTGGCTGCGGTGTAGGAAAATACGGCACTTATTTTGCAGAAATGGGCTGTGACGTGACTTTGACAGATATTTCCGGAGAAATGCTCAGACACGCACAGGAAAACATGCGTTCGTTTAACAGTCCGTGCACTTTTTTGCAGTGCGACTTCAACGTTATAAGTCAGGAAAACGAAATATTTCAGCCTGGTTTTGACTTATCAATATCTACAATGTCTCCTGCAATCCATGATATAGAAACCATACAGAAAATGAGTGCTATTACAAATGGATTTTGTTTTATAAGCCGTTTTACAGACTGGTCACAGCCTATAAGAGACGAATTTTACCGTCTCAGCGGCATGAAACCCGCTCATTCCATGAATTCAGAAAAGCTTAGGAAAGACGTGGAGGATTTTTCAGCACTTGTTAAAGAGGCCGGATTTTCTCCTGATGTCCAAATTGTTGATTATAATTGGGAAGACCTCAGAACACCGCAGGAAGCTGCCGCACGATTTACAGGCTGTGACAGCGGCGAGGACTTTGACCGTGCGCTGAGCACTGTATTAAAGCTCTGCAACGAAAACGGAAAATTTGCAGATGCAGTTAACACAAAGGTTGCATGGATTTATTGGAAGGCAGATTAAAAGCATTATACATAGCAAAAAAGAGACACTTTATCGTGTCTCTTTTTTGAAATCTATTTTGCTGTTTAACTCAATCTGAACACTTTGTTACAAATTCATCCAGTTCCATAAGTTCAGGATGATTAAGAAGCTGCTGCATATAAAGCAGACCCTTGGCGTATTCCGCTCCGGAGCAAATTCGTTCATCAATCGTAAAACCAAAGGGAATGATATTTTTTACTGCGACCTTGTTCGCTGAGTCCATATAAAGCCGCTCTTCCTTCTGCCCCATGGAAATGAAAATACTGGTGGTTCCGAAGTTATATATGTGGTGATATACATAGCTGAGTCTTATTGACGCAGTATTTGTAATATATGCGCTTGTATGGAACGGACTTGCGGCAAGGGTGGATTTAGGAAGAACGCCCAGCTTGTCAAGGCCCTTTACTACTGTAAAAGCCATTGTTGAGAGGCCCGGAACCGAAAGAAAAAATCTGGCAAGCTTATCGGTGAAGTTTGCGTGATCCACGGTTTTGTTTTCTGCAATCTGGGCCTGCATTTTATCGGCAACATCAAAAATATTTTCGTTATTATCCAGCGCGAAACTGCTTTTTATAGTTGTCTCAGTTTTTAAATCCTCTTTAAGTACGGTATAAGAAATAGATATTTCGTTTCTATCGTAAATCTTTTTACACATTATGAAGCGGTTAAGCTCCGGGTATTTTTTCAGCGTCATCATAAGCGCCGCAACTACCAAATTCATGCGGGTCAGCCTTATGCCCTCTCCTCTTTTTTTGCGTATGTAGGCAGTCATTGCGTCATAATCAATTTCCGCTTTAAGAAATACCTGTGCATCGCAGCGCTGATTCATTACCACCGGAGTCATTCTGACTATGGGGTCAATGCTCTTATTTGCAATTCCGTCCGATCTTTTCCCAAACATATTTTTACCTCATCCTTCTATTTGCATTTCAGGGGTTTTTCTGAACTTTTCAATATAGAGCTTTCTGTAAACGATGAATTCTGCAAGCAGTCCAAGGGGTATGGCAGCGAAAACATCAACTGCCGAATGCTGCTTTACAAACATGGTAGATAAACAAATGAGAATTACTGCTACTGTTACAAAGCCCTTCCAGAGCCATGAAACATCCTTCTCCTTAAGCCACACCGACGCTATACCCAGAGAATAGGCCACGTGCAGTGAGGGGCACACACCCGTATTTGTATCAATAGAATAAATCAGTGCCGCTAAATGGGTGAAAAAATTATCGCGCTCAAAAACAAGGGGTCTCAGGTCCTGCCGTGAGGGATATATAATGTATACCGCCATAGCAACAAGCTGAGTTATAATTATGTAAGTCTGAAGCTTTTTAAAGCTGTCAACGTTATACCGCAAAAAGTACAGCAGTGATATTACTATCAGAATGTACCAGAACGTATATGGTATAAAGAAATATTCGCAAAAAGGTATCAGGTCATCCAGATGACAGTGTATCGGGTGGCACCTCTCAACCGGAATAAGATTTTCAGTAAGAAAATAAAGTATAAAATAGACAATCCAGCCCAAAAGCAGCTTCAAATGGGAAAATTCCGGTGTGTTGAGCTTTGACAGCCGGAAGCCCTTGTAGCTAACAGCCTCTTTTTTCATACCTCATGACCTCCCGCAATGTTAGTATTATACAGTTTAGGGGAGATATTGAGATATGGTACTACCGTATGTTCCGGTAAAGCACAGGCACTATCCGTAATCTGCTCCATAAGATAACGGCATATTCTGTTTCGTTCCTTCTCTATCGGTTCATCGTGGTTAAACTTAATAGGTTTACCCAGATACAGCTTTTTAAGCTTAGGTGCAATGTACAGAGGAACAAAGGAAACTTCTTTTCCTGTCTTTTTATAATAGAACCGTGCTGTATCCACAAATTTCGTCTGAAAATCACATAAAATATGATTATAGCTCTGGTCATGCTCCGGGAAAATTATTATATTCTCACCGTTCTCCATAGCTCTGATTGTATTTCTGAATGTGCTTATTATCCTTGTATCGTGGTAAACACCGATGGTGTGGGCGTTGTTGAATATGCACACGGATAAAGGTACGATTGCATAGGACAGAAGCTTATAAAACCATTGAATATACCTTGGTTTATAAGGCCAGAAATCCTTATATGCATATTCCTGCACCTCGTCAGCGTTCATCATCTGACCGGCGCACCATATACGGCGCTCACCCGGAAAAAACAATTCACACGCAAGAGGGCCATGCATCTGGGAGTGATTACCAACGATAATAGCCGGCTCTTTCGGAAGATTTTCTATGCCGACTAATTCATACCTTTTATAAAAGGTCAATACAAGCCGCCTTAGTATGCGAAAGGCGGTGGATTTTTTTGAATTGCTCATATAAAATACATCTCTTTTGAAATAGCGGTATTACTTAATATAACTTATTTCAATATTTTAAATTCATTGGTATTATTTGTCAAGAACCACAGCATGGGGTTTTACCTTAACTGTGCAGATAGGAATAAATGCCCAGAAAGCGTTTTTTAATTTATAAGGCAGGCAATGCCGTTTTCTAAGCGGAATATAAAGAATATCCCCCAAAAGAAGAAGTTTATTGTACCCGTCTTTTACGAAAGTTCGGGTAAGTTTTTCTGTATAATAAGCAGATCCGTGAAGATCTGACGCAATCATTATTTTCATAAAAAGAATACCTCCTGACTTTTGTATACAATAGCACCAAATCAGTTTTTATTCAATCAATAAATTAAAACCTGAGATCTCTAACCGTCTAAATTTAGCTTTAGCTAAAGGGCAAAATATACTTATGCTGTAAAAAATATCATATAAAAATGCATCGTTTATGCTTTTTTGAAAAATATTAAAAAGATTGTAAATTCAAGAAAATCAAGTTTAATTTGTGTTGTCAACGGTTGTGAGGTGTGCTATACTAAAAAAGTAGAAAAAAGGATTTTTTTGCAGAACGATTTAATCCGAAGGAGGAATTGCCATGAAGCATCATCGTTTCTGGGCCTGGGGCGCCGTTATTTGTATGGTGATTGTAATGATAACTGGATACAAGCATAAATAAAATTTGTTAAATCCACTTAGCAAAATCTCTGAAATTTGAAAGGAAAATTTATTATTATGAGTAAGTACACTAAACTCGCCTGCTTCGTAGGCGGTACATTATTCGGTTCTGTCGGTATCAAGCTTCTCACCAGCAAGGATGCTAAAAAGGTTTACACCCATGTCACTGCTGCAGGTCTCCGCGCAAAGGATTCCATCATGGACACTGTAACTACCGTTCAGGAGAACGCCGGTGACATTCTTGCCTCCGCCAAGGATCTCAACGAGGAGCGCGCAGCAAAGGAAGCAGCTGATAAAGAGGCTGCTAAAGTTTGCGACTGCAACTGTGAAGGATAAAAAATAACAGGCAGTAAGGAGGAGTCGCGTTTGCGGCTCCTTTTACTATGGAGGTTTTTTTATGAACGCAATAATTGAACATGAAAGCCGGGGCAGAATACGCTTTCGTTTTGTTCAAAAGCAAATGAGCCTCACTCAGGCTGATCTGCTGGAGGCATGGTTCCGGAAAGTGGGAGGTGTGGAGCTGGTTACTGTTCACGAGCGCACCTGCTGCATTGTTGTCCAGTTTAAGGGTGACAGAGAAAATATTATAAATGCCGTCCGCCGCTTCTCCTGGGAAGAGGCAGAACGCAGCATCACTCCCCCTGTCCACAGCAGCCGCCAGTTAAACCGCGAATTTCAAGATAAATTAGTCAGCAAAGTGACGATGAAAATCATCAGCACTCTGTTCTTCCCCTATCCTGTTCGTATCGCGAGAATGATGTGGCACGCTGTGCCTTTTGTAAAGAGGGGGCTGCACTGCATCTTCCGCAGACAGATGAAGGTTGAGCTGCTGGATGCTATTTCCGTTGGTATTTCCATGTGCCGCGGAGACTTCGGCACTGCCGGCTCTGTTATGTTCCTGCTGGAAATCGGTGAGCTGCTTGAGGATTGGACCCGCAAAAAATCTATTCAGGACCTTGCTCAGTGCATGTCCCTGAACGTTGACAGAGTTTGGCTTCGCACTCCCGAGGGTGAAGTTCTGGTTCCCATTTCTCAGGTTCAGTCCGGAGATCAGGTTGTTGTCCGCGTAGGCAGCGTTATTCCCGTTGACGGTGTGCTTGTCGAAGGAGAGGCTATGGTAAATCAGGCTTCCCTTACCGGCGAGTCTGTACCCATTCCCAAGAGTATTGACAGCCCTGTATATGCCGGTACAATCGTTGAAGAGGGCGAATGTGTAATCGAGGTTAAGCATTCCTCCGGTCAAAGCCGCTACGACCATATCATCACTATGATTGAGCAGTCTGAGCATATGAAGTCCGCAACTGAAAGCAAGGCATCAAGCCTTGCCGACAGGTTGGTTCCATACACCTTTGCAGGAAGTATTCTCAGCTATGCTCTCACTCGCAACGTTACCCGTGCACTGTCCGTGCTTATGGTTGACTTCTCCTGCGCACTTAAGCTTGCTATGCCCCTTGCTGTTCTCTCTGCAATGCGCGAAGCCGGCAAAGAGCATATCACTGTAAAGGGCGGCAAATTCATGGAATCCGTTTCACATGCAGATACCATCGTATTTGATAAAACCGGTACTCTCACACACGCCTACCCTCAGGTTGCAAAGGTTATTACCTTCGGCAGCTACGAGGAGTCTGAAATGCTCCGTCTGGCTGCATGTCTTGAGGAGCACTTCCCCCACTCCATGGCTAATGCCGTTGTTGAGGAAGCTAAAAGCCGAGGCTTAAAGCATGATGAATACCATTCCAAGGTTCAGTACATAGTCGCCCACGGCATTGTGAGCAAGGTCGGTGAAAATGATGTTCTTATCGGCAGCGCACATTTTGCATTTGAGGATGAAAAATGCACTATCCCCGAAGGCGAACGGGAGAAGTTCGATAATCTTCCTGCTGAATATTCTCACCTTTATATAGCAATCAATCACAACCTTGCCGCTGTTATCTGCATCGTTGATCCTCTCCGCGAGGAGGCAGCTCAGGTGCTCCGCACTCTGCACCAGATGGGCATTAAGAAAACGGTCATGCTCACCGGCGACAGTGAGCGCACAGCCGCTCTGATTGCTTCTCAGGTAGGCGTGGATGAATTCAAAGCCGAGGTTCTGCCTGAGGATAAGGCAAACTACGTTGCCGCTATGCGTCAGGAAGGCCACACCGTTATTATGGTCGGTGACGGCATTAACGACTCCCCCGCCCTTTCTGAGGCTGATGTGGGAATTGCAATCAGCGACGGTGCCGCAATAGCCCAGGAAATCGCGGATATTACAATTTCCGGCGAAAACCTCTGGGAGCTTGTCCGTCTGCGCCAACTCTCCGACGAGCTTATGAAGCGTATTCACGCAAACTACCGCTTCGTTCTGGGCTTCAACAGTATGCTCATTGCTCTGAGCATTGCAGGTGTTCTTATGCCTGCCGCCTCTGCAACACTGCATAACCTTTCCACCCTTGGAATAAGCCTGCACAGCATGACTGCCCTGCCCACTCAGGAAAAATACAAGCACAACTGAGATATAATAAAAAAGCAGTAATGGCGTTACTGCTTTTTTTATTGTATACTTTTTCGTCTGATATTTTAAAAATCAAAGCCGGCGAACAGTTCGGCTGTCTCCTCATCAACGCAGTTGCAGAGAAGCTCCGCATATGCAGGGTCCAGAGGATCCTCAGGTCTTGTGGAAGCGTAGCTGTCAGATCTGCGGCGGCTGGAATTTATACGATTATCAGAACCTCTATAATTATAAGCTTCTATTTCAGTCACCTTCTTTAAAATTTCGAAGTAAATATTTAAAATATTATATCTTTCTGTTTTTTACAGTATCATTCCTGTCAGTCAAAGTCAAGGATATAGTTAAAATGAACATAACAAAGTGATTTTCTATCTGCTGAATGTTAGCGTTTTGAGGCAAAATGACCAAAGCGACAGGAAAAGCAGTTTTATTGACGTGTTTGAGCTATCGGTAAATCAAAATTTGAGTAGAAGCGCTAAATTCAAAAGCAACAAAGTTAAAGTGCATTTTCCTGTTTGTAGTATATTTTGTAGTATATACATAAGCATCAGAAAAAACAGGTTAAGTTTAAATCTCAGTCTGTTTTATTGTCTCATAAAAATCTGTCAAAGGCTTAAAGGATTTTAAGCATCAAAAAAGCACGGCAGTCTCAACGCTCATGATATTGAAACCACCGTGCTAACTTAGTGCGGGCATATGGAGCAAACTCCGAAAAAGCTCTGCGCAGGAGCATAAATCCTGCATACCTATCAATTCCATCATGCCTGCATATTAAATTTGGCGAAAACAAAAGCCTATTGCTTTAACCATAGGCTATAATTGGAGCGGGCGACGAGGCTCGAACTCGCTACCTCCACCTTGGCAAGGTGGCGCTCTACCGGATGAGCTACGCCCGCATATATCACAGCAGTCTCAAAATTGAAACTCCCTCTTTTTTGG
>RCNI01001460.1_pt1 | contig 12671 bp, 10 predicted proteins | sample 2041151 | NCBI WGS metagenome assembly RCNI01 (sample SAMN09708214, study PRJNA481090) | feces metagenome | isolation source: feces | place: Antarctica: Albino Rookery | reverse complement strand
GTCTCCTCAGGCAAGGCACCCTTAAGCAAGCTCATAAGGCTCAATACCTTAGCCTCCTGTGGGAGGTCATCAGGATTGATCCAGCTGAGGTTAGCTACACAAACAGGCTTGTTGCGTACGTTGTGCAAGACCTTAGGGAAGGCCTTCTTTGCAAAAGGATCTGCAACGTGAGTAAGATGAGCATTCAATCCAGCAGCTCCGAGCATCTGCTTGGTGTACATCTCGCAACCTGAGCGAACGTCAGAAGTGATGATGTGGCAGGTCTTGTCCTTAGACTCTTCCATACGCTTTTCAGCTTCAGCTACGAGAGCGTCCCAGGTATCCTGCTCGTGCATGAGCCAACCGTCAAATCCCCAAGTCCTTCTCATAAGACCCGGAGCTCTATCATGAAGCTGAGATACAGCTTCAGCGCAGATGGTTCCAGCTCCTGTGAAAGGAACGATAAGGGTAGGCTGAGGTCTACGGATGCGCTTGAACCAGCCTGCAAAGTTCAAAAGAGCACAGGCATAGTCAGGGCGAAGTGGCACGATGTTTTTGAGGCGGTTTTTACCAAGCTCATAGCCACGGCGGAACAATGCCTCACCACTAAGGTCGATACCTAAAGTTGCCTTGTTTTTATTGATACGAAGATAGATGCGAAGGTCAGGATTTACAACGTCGACTTGAGGACGCCATCCTGCCTTAGTTTGAAGTTGGTCGCTAATAGCATCTTTGGTGCGCATTGCGCTAAATTGCGTATTGCGAAGATTATCGTTTACACCCTTAGCATCAACGATAATGGTTTTGCCGCGGGCAATGTGCTGAGTCCAATCAATAGCTTGAATAGATTCATAAAGCTCGTCTGAGTCAGCCGCATCAATACGGCCAATAACTGCAATTACACGAGATGCGAGACGAGACCAAAGACATGCAGTGTAAGCTTCCTTGAGATCTCCCTCAAAGCTTACCTGTCCTTTGAGCTTACGTACTTGTGAAAGTCCGAGCATCTTGAGCTCGGCTGTTAGGAGGTCTTCAAATCCTCCTGGGCATGTTGCAAAAAATTCCATTTCGGGTCACCTTTCGCCCGTAGTAGTATTACTTACTCTTATAGTACCTCTTGAGTGTCAGTCTCTATACGCAGGAGATGCATATAAACTGGAAAGACATACATAAAGGGGATTATATAGAGAAGAAAATATTTCAGACCCCAAAGGTCAGATATACGATTTGTATACTATACTCTATACATGTTCTAAGTTTTATGTTTAATCTATATGTTAACCCGTAAGTAGCATATGTGTTACCGTGTCACCTATGAAGTCGTCTAAATGTTTGATATATTTTTATGACTTGTTTTACTTATACCGTTAACCGACCAAGAAGGAGTGTTGGTAAACATGGAAATATCTGCATGGGATGGATTCAATAAAGGCGCCTGGAAAAACACCATTAATGTGCGTGACTTTATTCAAAGGAATTACACCCCTTACGAGGGTGACGCATCCTTTCTAACCGATCCTACCGACGCTACTTTGAAGCTTTGGGAAACGGTAATGGAGCTTTTCAAGCTCGAGCGCGAAAAGGGTGGCGTTATTGATATGGATACCAAAGTTGTATCTACTATCACTAGCCACAATGCTGCTTACATTGATGAGGATCTTGAGACTATCGTAGGTCTTCAGACCGACAAGCCTCTCAAGCGTGCTTTGCATCCAAACGGTGGTATCCGTATGGCATATGCTGCATGTAAATCAAATGGCTATGAGCTCGATCCTCAGATCATTGATTTCTACTCTAACTATCGCAAGACTCACAACGCTGGTGTCTTCGATGTATATACCAAAGAGATGCGCGCATGCCGCCACTCTCACATCATTACAGGTCTTCCTGATGCTTATGGTCGTGGACGTATCATCGGCGATTATCGTCGTATTGCACTTTATGGTGTAGATCGTCTTATCGAGGCTAAGAAGCAAGATCGCGAAGACATGTCAAAGATCATGTCTGACGACAACATTCGCCACCGCGAGGAGCTCTCCGAGCAGATTCGTGCTCTTGAAGAGCTTCGTGAGCTTGGTAACATCTATGGCTTTGACATCAGCCGTCCAGCTGAGAATGTAAAAGAGGCAATCCAGTGGCTCTACCTTGGCTATCTTGCTGCTGTAAAGGAGCAAAATGGTGCTGCTATGAGCTTGGGTCGTACCTCTACCTTCATTGACATCTACGCTGAGCGCGACCTTAAGAATGGCACCTTCACCGAGGAACAAATCCAGGAGTTCATCGATCACTTCATCATGAAACTTCGTATGATCAAGTTCGCTCGTACTCCTGAGTACAACAACCTCTTCTCTGGTGACCCTCAGTGGGTAACCGAGTCAATCGGTGGTATGGGAGTTGATGGACGTACACTCGTTACTAAGTCTTCCTTCCGCTACTTGCACACCTTGGAGAATCTTGGCGCTGCGCCTGAGCCAAACCTAACGGTTCTTTGGTCACCACGCCTTCCTACTCCATTTAAGGAGTACTGTGCACGCGTTTCCATCCTCTCAAGTTCTGTGCAGTATGAAAACGATGAGTTGATGCGCGTCTACCATGGCGATGACTATGGAATTGCATGCTGCGTATCTTCTATGCGTATCGGTAAAGAAATGCAGTTCTTCGGAGCTCGTGCAAACCTTGCTAAGTGCTTGCTCTACGCTCTCAACGGAGGAGTAGATGAGATTACAGGTGAGCAGATTGCTCCTGCTTTCCGTGCTTATGACGGTGACATCCTCGACTACGACGAGGTTATGGTTCTCTTTGAGACCATGATGGAATGGCTTGCTGGAGTTTACGTTAACTCTCTCAATGCAATCCACTACATGCACGATAAGTACAGCTACGAGCGCATCCAGATGGCCCTTCATGACGATAAGGTTACCCGTTGGTTTGCAACTGGTATCGCTGGACTTTCTGTTGTTGCAGATTCTCTTTCTGCTATTAAGTACGCAACAGTTCGTCCTATCCGCAATGAGCAGGGAATCATCGTAGACTTCGATATCGAAGGCGACTTCCCTAAGTACGGAAATGATGATGACCGCGTTGACATGATTGCTCACGATATCGTCGATCACTTCATGAAGCACGTTCGTCGTAATAAGACTTACCGCAACTCCATTCCTACAACTTCAATTTTGACTATTACCTCAAACGTTGTATATGGAAAGAATACCGGTACTACTCCTGATGGACGTAAGGTAGGAGAGCCTTTCGCTCCAGGTGCAAACCCAATGCACAATCGTGACACTCACGGAGCTGTTGCATCTTTGGCATCTGTAGCTAAGCTTCCTTTCAACGATGCTCAAGATGGTATTTCCAATACCTTCTCCATCGTTCCATCAGCTCTCGGTAATGACTTCATGGGTCTGAGCGATCCTGACTTTGATATCGACTTTGACTTCGATGCACTATTGGAGCAGGGTGGAGAGATCTCTATCGAGTATCCAATCGATTGCGCATGCAATGCCGATGCAAGTGCACAAGATGGAAGCATCGATAACGCTTAAATAAGATTTTGATGTATGGGGCTCATGCCCCATACATGCACTACAAATAAGGGTATAAGCCCTAGAGAGGATGCATCATGGCTGACGTATCACAAACTCAAATCAAAAACCTCGTAAGAATGCTTGATGGCTATTCTGAGGAAGGTGGACACCACCTTAACGTAAACGTATTTACTCGTGAGACTCTCTTGGATGCTCAGAAACATCCTGAGAAATATCCTCAGTTGACTATCCGTGTGTCCGGTTATGCGGTAAACTTTAATAACCTCTCACGCGAACAGCAAGATGAAGTAATTTCTCGTACGTTCCACGAGGCACTTTAAACATTACTCGTAAATAGAAACGTTGGTGATCTAAGCAACACAAATGGTTACTAATGCGTCTTTATTGCAAAAAGCAGGGCGTATCCATTCCGTCGAAACCTTCGGTACGGTCGACGGTCCTGGAATACGCCTTGTTGTTTTTGTACAGGGATGCCCTTTAAGATGTGCGTTTTGCCACAATCCTGACACCTGGGATTTCGCAGGTGGCGAGGAGATGACGGTAGAGGAGATTCTCAAACTCTATACGCGCAATGAAAGCTACTACAAAAACGGTGGTGGCATTACATTGAGCGGCGGCGAGCCTTTGGCTCAGCCAGAGTTTGCTCGAGATCTCTTCCGTGCAGCGCACAATCGCAAAGAAGGGCGAATTCACACCTGTCTGGATACATCTGGTGGAAAATGGGATGAATCGAAGCTCGATGTGTACGAGGAACTTCTCGGTGAGTGCGATCTGGTAATGCTCGATGTTAAGCACTCAGATCCTCAGGGCTACAAGAAGCTCTGCGGCAGAGAGCAAGAGCATGTCCTGGCATTTGGAGATCTCCTTGCAAAGAAGGATGTTCCAACCCTCATCCGCCACGTTGTGGTTCCTGGAATCACTGATATCGAAGAAGAGGTCGAAGGCATTGGTCGTATCATCGCTCACTGGCCTAACGTAAAGGGCCTGCAGCTTCTTCCATACCATACGATGGGTATCGATAAGTATTCTGAGCTTGGAATCAAATATCGCCTTGAGGGCGTTGAACAGATGGATAAGGAGCAAATCGCTCCACTTCGTCGTCTAGCTCTGAAAGCGCGTGCTCAAGAAGTACATAGGATGGAATCATCTAATTAGACATATAAGCCTCTCCAACTTCGGTTGGGGAGGCTTTCTGGTGCCGTTCAAGCATCTGAGTTATGCTGGTTTTGGCTAAATCATGCAGAGTTCAACATCGGTGATACAATGGTGAACATTAAAGACAAGAGGCATGGTTATAGCTTGTGAGCCATGATGAGAATAGAGGTTGCATGCAATCGCTTATACAAAATACTATTGATGCCTGGAAGGCAGGTGTTCAGGAAGAGGATTTGAAGACAGAGCTCGAAGAGCTTTGTGCTCAATCTGATGATGAGCAGCTTACCGATGCATTCTACAAAGATCTTGAATTCGGTACCGCCGGCTTGAGAGGTCTTTTGGGTGTTGGTACCAATCGTATGAATGTCTATACGGTAGCGCGCGCAGCTCAAGGTATGGCAGATTATCTCAATGCACACTTTGATAACCCTAGCGTTGCCATTGCTCGTGACTCTCGCAAACGTGGCGAGCAGTTCGTACGTACTTGTGCCGAGGTTCTGGCTGCAAACGGCGTACATGTAAAAGTATTCCCACGCATTGAGCCTGTTCCTTTGCTTTCATTCGCTGTTCGCTACATGAAGACGACAGCGGGAATTGTACTTACTGCATCTCACAATCCAAGTCGCTATAACGGCTTTAAGGCATATGGATCTAATGGCTGTCAGATTGCTCGCGAGGCAGCTGACGAGATTAGCTCCTGTATTCAGAAGAACGACTACTTCTCAGGCGTAAAGAAGATGAACTTCGATAAGGCGCTTGATGAGGGCCTTATTGAGTGGATATCTGACGATGTCATCGATGCATTCATTGATGCTGTTGTCGAGCAAAGTGTTCCAAACTTCAAAGCATCTGATGACTTCCGTGTCGTCTATACTCCACTAAACGGAGCTGGACTTGAGTGCATGGAGAAGATCTTCAAGCGCATCGGTGTTAAGGGTGTTGATGTTGTAGCTGAGCAGGCTAAGCCTGATGGAAACTTCCCAACTTGCCCATATCCAAATCCAGAATTTAGAGATGCACTCAATCTAGGTCTTAAGCTCTGTGAAGAGGTAAAGCCAGATTTGATGCTTGCAACAGACCCTGATGCAGATCGTATGGGTGTAGCTATTCCTCATAAGGGGACCTATGAGCTACTCACAGGTAATGAGATCGGAATCTTACTTGTAGATTGGCTCAGTCGTATGTGTGTTGCAAACGGGGAGGATATCGATAGGAAAGTAGTCGTAACTACTATCGTATCTACCGACATGATTGATACCCTTGCTGATATTTGGGGCTTTGAAGCACGTCGTGTGCTTACCGGATTCAAATACATCGGCGAGCAGATGGATAATCTCCTTGCACGAGGTGAGGCAGATCGCTTCCTTATGGGATTTGAAGAGTCTTACGGCTATGTAGTTGGAGATCATGTACGTGATAAGGATGCAATCGTAGCTTCTATGCTTACCATTGAGATGGCTGCCTGGTATGCAGACCGCGGCCTTAATCTCTATGAGGCAATGCAGGAGATCTACGAGAAGTACGGCTATCATCTCAATAGCATCGCGAATGTCTCCTACGAGGGAGCTGCTGGTGCTCAGAAGATTACTTCTATTATGGCAGGACTCAGAAGCGAAACGCCATCTGAGCTTGGTGGTTATAAGGTAGTAGATGTCATCGATTACGAAGATGACACCACAATGCCACGAGTTGGAGGACTTCAGCTTGAGGACGAAGAGCTTCTACCACATGCAAATGTACTTGAGTTCAGGCTTGAAGGTGGCCACAGATTGATGGTTCGTCCATCAGGTACCGAGCCTAAGATCAAGGCTTATATCTTCGCTCATGGTAAAACGCGTGATAATGCATTGAGTGTTCAGGATAAACTTCAAGCTGTAGCTAGTGAGTTATTTGCTTAATACTAAGGACCTTCTAGAAATCACTTCTAGAAGGTCCTTCCTTGTTTATATCCTACCGCCCACTGCTTATCTTCTTGAGGCAGTTTCTCGTATTTATATTGTGTGATATGATTCATTCGGCTCTTACTACAGCACGTTTTTAGTTTTTTATTTAAACAATCAGTAAATTCTACAATCAATAAGAGCTTAGAAAAGAATTGAATTTAGCAAGGGGTTTATTTTGGCTAGAAAGCAACCGCAAAAATATACGCGTATCTGTAAAAACTGCGGTAAGGAATACAGTGGGTCCTACTGCATGCACTGTGGAAAGAGCGTTGAAGATTGGTTTATTGAGAGTGTAAAGAAGAGCTCAGGAAAACATTCAGGTAATACGTCAAAGATTGGTGAGAGTCAATCTACTTCAAATGAGATAGATTCTGATAATGAAAATAATAAGACATTTAAGGAATGGTTTTTAGAACAGGATCTTACGAGTAAAATATTACTTGTTGTAATTGCTTTTTCTTTCACTGCTCTTATAATTGCACTACCTTTTGCCATTTTACAGCCTAACGTGAAGAATCAATCAATTCTTACCACTAGTGAATATGTTGCTGTACCAGACTTTACTAAAATGAATGATGTTGATATCCAGGAATGGAAGAAAAAGAATAATATGCTTTATTTAGACGTCAAACGTGTAAATGATTATTCCGATTCTGTACCTAAAGGCCAGGTCATATCACAAACTCCCAATTCTGGTACGAGGATGCCGAAAGACCAGCTCTTTAGTGTTACAATCCATATTTCTTTAGGCAAGAAGCCAGCGGAGACAAAAGAATCAACAACGGATAAAGACTCTAAGAAGGATGTAGAAACATCCTCTAAACCTGCCACATCGTCAGGTGGATCTACTTCAAATAGCACATCCTCGAGTCAAAGAGTTCCATCTGAGTACACAAGCGCTTTCAGGGTTGCAAAAGAATACTTGGGCTTTGCTCCATTATCACGCCAGAAGCTTTATGAACAATTGACCGAATATGAAAACTTTTCTAACGATGCTGCTCAATATGCACTTAATAATCTAGACGTCAACTACAACGTTAACGCTCTCAGAAGTGCTCGTGAGTACCTCTCATATACAGATATGTCTGATGATATGCTCTACGACCAGCTTACATCACCATATGGAGACGCTTTCACTCACAGTGAGGCACAATATGCATTCAACCATCTGTAATCAATTGAATTAATTGGACGATCATCCTCACTAGGTTATTTCTAGTGAGGATTTTTATATCTATCTATGAAGAAGATATGTTGCTGGGAGTGAGTTTATCCGTTATCTATCGCGGGTATGAAATATCTAGTAAACTATCGACAATTTGAATATACGAAATATGAGAGGGGTCGCCTTGAAGTACTTCCTTAAATCACCTTATGTCTATACCGATGAGGGATTTGTTAAAAAGGATGTTTTGATTGATCGTGGTCGTATATTTTTTACTACTCCTACTTCACTAGATGATGTAGTCGTTTTTAATTGCAATAACTTATATGTTACGCCGGGTTTCGTTGATGTACATGTTCATCTTCGAGAACCCGGCTTTTTTTACAAAGAAACAATCGCCTCAGGTACACATTCTGCAGCAAAAGGTGGATTTACCACCGTATGCCCAATGCCGAATGTAGATCCAACTCCAAGTACCAAAGAAGCTCTCGATATTCAGCTTGAGCTCATAGCTAAAGATGCAATGGTGCGCGTAAAGCCTTATGGAGCAATTACACTGGAGCAAACTGGCACAGGTCAGCTTGCAGACATGGAAGCTCTTGCATCTGAGGTCGTAGGATTCTCGGACGATGGAAAAGGTGTCCAAGAGGGATCTCTCATGGAAGAGGCAATGGTGGAGGCTAAGCGACTCGGCCTTCCAATCGTTGCACACTGCGAGGATGAGTCTGAGCTTAAGCCTGGAGGATGCATCCATGAAGGATCTTATGCCAAGGAACATGGCCTTGTAGGGATTAACTCCAAGAGCGAATGGGCTGAGGTAAAGCGTGATATCGAACTTGCCGAGAAGACCGGATGTGCCTTCCATGTCTGCCATGTATCTACCAAAGAATCGGTTGAACTCATAAGAGATGCTAAAGCTCGCGGAGTAGATATAACGTGTGAGACTGCTCCTCACTATCTCATCTTTACTGAAGATGACTTGCAAAATGCTGGTAGATGGAAGATGAATCCTCCTTTGAGAAGCGCTGAAGATAGATGTGCATTGCTCGAGGGTATAAGTGATGGAACGATAGACTGCATTGCAACAGATCACGCTCCACACTCCATCGAGGAGAAGACTAGAGGACTTAGAGATTCAGCCTTTGGAGTAGTGGGACTAGAAACAGCATTTCCCGCTCTCTATACCAAGCTGGTGCTAGAGAATCCACTCAATCCCGAATCAGATAAAGGCCTGCTTACACTAGAGGAAATCATAAATCTCATGAGCACCAATCCAGCTAAAAGATTTAACCTAATCGGAGGACCGCTCACTGATGGTACAACGGCTGACCTTACAGTTCTCAATCTTGAGGAGAGCTGGCTAGTGGATCCAGATAGGTTCCTAACGCAAGGTAGGGCAACACCATTTGAAGGTATGGAGCTTCAAGGAGTGGTAGAGAAAACCTTTGTAGGAGGAGAGCTGGTCTATGAGAGAGAAGGAGGTCAAGAGGATGCATAAGCTTGCTGAATATACAGCTGAGGTATTCGATAACAATCAGATTGCTCAAGATACCTACGAGTTGATCTTGAGAACAGACGAGAAGATCGACTTCAAGCCAGGACAATTCCTCGATCTAACTATCGATAGATTCTTCCTCAGACGACCTATTTCTATCTGCGATGCAGACGGATGTGTTATAACGCTTATCTACAAGGTGGTAGGTGAGGGGACTCAAAGTCTCGCAGATATTCAAAAGGGTCAAACCTGTAAATTCCTCGCCCCGCTAGGCAATGGTTTCAGCCTTGATAATCTCCCTGACAAAGTACAGCTGGTAGGCGGAGGAGTTGGAGTGCCACCGCTCTACTTGCTGGCACGTGAGCTTATTGAGCGCGATGTAGAAGTCGAGGTAATCCTCGGATTCAGAAGCGAGAAAGATGCCTTTTACATTCCTGAGTTCTATGAGCTTGGATGCGATGTAAAAGTTTGCACAGAGGACGGATCACTCGGAGCCGAAGGTTACGTCACTGAGCTCGTAGAAGCTGATACCTACATCATGGCCTGCGGACCACTTCCAATGCTCAAAGCTCTCTGTGCTATTTGTCCACAAGGTCAGTACTCACTCGAAGCTCGCATGGGATGTGGGTTTGGAGCCTGCATGGGTTGCTCAATCAAAACAAAGCACGGCTCAAAGCAGGTTTGCAAAGATGGACCGGTCTTTGTAGGAAAGGAGCTCATATGGTAGACCTCAAAGTAAATCTCTCTGGCATTGAGCTCGACAATCCAATCATTCCGGCTAGTGGAACCTTCGGATTCGGAGAGGTCTTCGAGCCGCTCTATGACCTCAACAGGCTCGGCTCCATTGCACTTAAAGGCACGACGCTCAATGAGCGCTATGGCAATGAGCTTCCTCGAATTGCCGAGTGTCCTGCTGGCATGCTCAATGCGGTTGGACTTGAAAATCCGGGAGTTGAAAGTGTCATAAACGACAAACTCCCACATCTCACAAAGGTATTTCATAAGCCTCTTATAGCTAACATCTCAGGATTCTCAATCGATGAATATCGAGAGGTAGCCAGGCAGTTCGATGAAGCTGAAGGCATAGGGATACTCGAAGTAAACGTATCGTGTCCAAACGTACATGGTGGAGGAATGGCCTTTGGCCTCGATTCTGCTATGGCTGGAAAAGTCGTCGAAGAAGTACGTAAGGTTACAAAAAAGCCGGTGTATCTCAAGCTATCACCTAACGGAGGAAGTCCAGTTGAAGTGGCAAAGGCTGCAGAGGCAGCAGGGGCTGACGGTATATCGATGATCAATACTCTGGTTGGCATGCGTGTAGACCTCAATACGAGAAAGCCAATACTCTCAACGGTTAAGGGAGGCTACTCAGGACCGGGTATATATCCAGTAGCGCTCGCCATGATCTACGACGTCTATGAGGCAGTCGATATCCCAATTATCGGTATGGGTGGAGTCATGAGTGCGCGCAACGTCATCGAGATGATGATGGTCGGAGCAACGGCAGTAGAGATAGGTGCGGCAAACCTCAAAGACCCATTTGCCTGCATACACATACTTGATGGCCTACCTCATCAGATGAGAGAGCTCAATATTGAATCACTGAAAGACATCATAGGAATAGCTCACGTATAAAAACGGAGCTTCGATATAGAGGAGGAGACATGCTAACAGCATACGATGGCGATGTAATTATCGCACTAGACTTCGAGGATAAGGAACAAACCTTAGCTTTCCTCGATCAGTTTAAGGATAGAAAACCTTTTGTAAAGATTGGCATGGAACTCTTCTACAAAGAAGGTCCTGACATTGTACGCGAGGTCGCCAGTAGAGGCCATAAGATCTTCCTGGACCTGAAGCTCCACGACATTCCAAACACGGTAGCCAAAGCCATGAAGTCTTTGAGCAAGCTTCCAATCGATATGGTCGATGTTCATGCGGGAGGCTCAATTGCCATGATGGAAGCGGCTTCGCACGCCTTCGACGATGTCGATAACAGACCTGCAATTCTCGCTATTACAGCGCTTACCAGCCTTAAAGAAGAAACGCTTAACAAAGAGCTTCTTCTAGAGGGTGGAGTAGACGGAATTGTGTCGCACTATGCTCAAAATGCAATGACCGCAGGACTGCAAGGAGTTGTCTGCAGTCCATGGGAAGCTCAGATGGTACATGAGGCTTGCGGGGATTCCTTCATCACGGTAACCCCTGGTATCAGGTTCATCGGAGATGATGTTCAAGACCAAGCACGCATAGCATCACCTGAAAAAGCAATGATTCTGGGCAGCGACTTCATCGTTATGGGTCGCCCAATTACACAAGCACAAAATCCAGTAGAAGCATATGAGAGAGCACGTAAGGAATTCTTGGGAAAGGACGCTTAAATGAGCCAGACTACCTCTAAAGCAAATAAACGAGCAGTAGCCGAGCAATTACTTAGAATAGGAGCAGTATTTCTCAGACCGGATGAGCCATTCACCTGGGCAAGCGGTATCAAATCACCAATCTATTGTGACAATCGCCTTATCTTGAGTGATGTGCAAGCAAGACAGATTGTTGAACATGAGCTTGCAGTAGCTCTCCGTGAAAATTTCCCAGAAGCAGAAATGGTTATGGGAACAGCCACAGCTGGAATCCCTCATGCAGCACTTGTAGCAGATGAGCTCAATATGCCAATGGGATATGTACGAGGATCTGCTAAGAGCCACGGCCGCCAAAAGCGCGTTGAGGGAGCCATGCCTTCTCATGCCAAGGTCGTAGTAATAGAGGACCTTATATCTACAGGAGGCTCATCAATTGAATGTGCCGAAGCACTTAAGGAAGAGGGTGCTGATGTGCTCGGAGTGCTCAGTATCTTCAGCTATGCCATGGAGGAATCAAAAGAGAACTTTGCAAAATCTCATACGAGCTGCGTATCAGTACTAACCCTTGATAATCTGCTCGATGTAGCACAAGATCAAGGACTGATTAATAAGACAGGAAGAAAGAAACTCGAGACCTTTAGAGACAATCCTCATGATGAGGCATGGATGAAAGTGAGTGCACATGAATAACGTCCCAACTCTCGTAAATATCCTCGACCTAACACCTGCCGAAATCGACGAGATGATCAAGGTCTCAAATGACATTGATGCTCATCCTGAGAAGTATCAAGAGGCTTGTAAGCACAAGAAACTTGCAACACTCTTCTACGAGCCTAGTACTCGTACACGCCTCTCATTCGAGGCAGCCATGCTTGATCTAGGTGGAAGCATACTCGGGTTTGCTGGAGCTAGCTCATCGAGTGCAGCTAAAGGAGAGTCGGTAGCAGATACCATCCGCACTGTCTGCAACTACTCAGACATCATCGTTATGCGCCATCCAAAAGAAGGTGCTCCAATAGTCGCAAA
>RCNI01001457.1_pt1 | contig 12684 bp, 13 predicted proteins | sample 2041151 | NCBI WGS metagenome assembly RCNI01 (sample SAMN09708214, study PRJNA481090) | feces metagenome | isolation source: feces | place: Antarctica: Albino Rookery | reverse complement strand
TGTTTCATGTCATCTATAAATCTATAGAAAGAAATAAGTGCATAACCATTCATTTCTATTGGCTATACACTTATTATACGAGGAGAATAATTATGAAGATTTTTATTTCAGCGGATTTAGAAGGCGTTAACGGAGTTGTTGCACCTGAAGATGTGGAAGAATGCGGAAGTGGATATCAGCAGTCAAGAGTATTTATGACAGAAGAAGTAAATGCCGTAGCAAAGGGGGCATTTGCAGCAGGTGCAACGGAAATTGTAGTGTGTGATTCACATAATGTATCTGCAAATATTAAATTGGAACTTCTGGACAAAAATATTAAAGTTATGCGTGGTGATACAAGAGCAAATTCTATGGTACACGGTCTTGATCATAGTTATGATGCGGCAATTTTCCTGGGATATCATGCAAAATTCGGAACACAGAATGCCATATTAGATCATTCTTTTAATCCTCAGACAATCCGGGATATTCGAATTAACGGAATGAGTGTGGGTGAATTCGGATTTAACAGTTTGTTTGCAGCAGGAAAAGGAGTTCCTGTAATTTTAGCGACAGGGGATCAGGCCTTAGATAAAGAAGTAAAAGCCTTTAATGAAGATGTTGAAACTGTAATTGTAAAGCATGCGGAAGGAAGATTTTGTGCAACATGTCTTCCGAGAGAAGTCTCTCAGCAGATGTTAGAAGAAGGCGCATTTAACGCAGTTAAGAAAATTGCTCAGATAAAACCTGCAGAAGTTCCCGAAACACTTAATATGGAAATTACTTTCCAACAGGTAAATCTGGCTGATGGTGCAATGAGAGTGCCGGGAGCAACCAGAGTAGATTCTATGACTGTAGGTATTGGTGCAGATAATATGGACGAACTTATGGCAATAAGACAGGTTATGTTTAATGCAGCTTCAGGATTCTATAATCCGCTGTTCTAAGCAGGTCCTTTTAGGATGAGCTAAGAAAACAGAATAAATTTAAAAAATAAAACCTCTTAAGCAGGCGATGTCAATCGTAAACTGTTTAAGAGGTTTGCTTTTTATTCGGTAATATATTTACGAGGTGGTCTTGCTGATAAGCGGCAGAGTATATCGTTTTTATTTGTTCCCGCCAGCTTGGAAGCTTCATCTATTGTCATCGAACCGTCATCACCATTACCATAGATAACAGCCTGTGTACCAACGGTTACATCAGGAATATCCGTAACATCGACCATACACTGGTCCATACAGATAACACCTATAACAGGAGCTTTTTTTCCGTTGATGATTATGTAGCCTTTATCTCTCAGATTTCGAGGATATCCGTCTGCATAGCCGAATGGCATAGTTGCAACGAGACTGTCTCTTTCTGCTGTCCAGAGATAATCGTAACCTATACCTTCGCCTTTCTTTACTTCATGAAGCTGAGAAACAGCAGTTACAAAGGAAATGGCCTGTTCAACCGGAATAAAGCCTTTGTGGAAGCCATGCATACCGTAAAGAAGTGCTCCCGGACGAACCATATTCATATGATAGTGAGGATAGTCAATGGTTGCAATACTGTCTGCAATATGCTTGTATTTAAAATGGCAGCCTTTGTTTTCAAGATCTTTTATAAAATCGCAGAAGAGGGTAAACTGCTTTTCATTTTCTTCATCATTTACCAGAGCAAGGTGGGAGAAAATCCCTTCAATCTGTACGTTTTCCATTTTGAACATCCGGCAGATTTCTTCTGCATATTCAGGGGAAGGTTCTTTACCAAGACGATGAAATCCGGTATCGACTTTAATATGTACTTTAACGGTTTTCTGATGCTCGGCGGCAATATCGTTAAGAAGTTTAACCTGTTCCAAAGAAAAGACGGTCTGTATAATATCTTTTTCTACAATATAGTGCAGCAGACGGTCAGGAGTATAGCCCAGAATAAAAACGGGATATGAAGGATTAACTTCTTTTAATTCAAGGGCTTCGGTAAGTGTTGCTACAGCAAGGCAGTTTACGCCGCTCTCTATAAGCGTTGGTGCAATTGCTGCAGCACCGCATCCATATCCATTAGCTTTTATTACAGCCATAACGGCAACTTCAGGACCGGTAAATTCCTTGATTAGTTTTACATTTTTTTTAATTGCACTTAGATTAACGAGAATTTGTGTGTCGCGTAAATCTTCTTTTGTCATCATTTTTTATTTTCCTCCTCAAGAATTCTTAATACACCGATAACTTCGGTTAATATACCTGTTTTGATACATTCTTCGTCAGGGTTAAAGTTTTCATTATGTATAGGATAAGCATTTTTTTCTGTTTTACGTTTTGTACCGATATTGTAGTACAATCCGCGACTATTATGACAGAAGTATGCAAAATCATCGGCACCGAGACTTGGCTTATCCATAAAATCAATGTGTTCTGCGCCAATGGCAGCAGAGGCTTCTTCACGCATAAGATTGAAAAGTTCGTCGTTATTTTCCAGTGAAGCGTAGCTGTCTTTAAATTTAACAGTGCAGGATGCACCGTAGGACTGAGCAATTGAGATACACAGCTGTTCAAGTTCTTTTTTTATAAATGTACGGTTTTCCAGTGTAAGGGTACGGATAATTCCGGAAAATTTTGTTTCACCGGAAATAATATTTTCTTTCTGACCACTGTGGAAATTACCGACAGTAATTAAGCCTGTATCTGCGGGATCAAGTCTTCTTGTAATAATTGATTGCAGAGAGGTAATCATTGTACATGCAGGCAGAAGTGAATCAATACCTTTATCAGGATGTGCACCATGGCAGGATTTTCCCGTAACGGTAACGTAGAATTCGCATGCTGCTGCATTCATTACACCTGGGATAAGCTGAATTGAGCCTACTTCAACTGAAGGCTCGACATGTAGCCCGAGTACACTGGCAATTTCAGGATTTTTCAGACAACCTTCTTTTATCATGCCGTCAGCTCCTCCGATAGTTTCCTCAGAAGGTTGGAAAATCAAACGAACACTGCCGGGAAGATATTCTTGTATTTCTTTAAGAATACGTGCTGTACCGAGAAGAATTGCAGTGTGTATATCGTGACCGCAGGCATGCATAACCCCGGGGTTTCTGGATTTGAAAGGACTGTCAACTTTTTCTGTAATCGGTAGTGCATCGATATCTGCACGAATACCTACACCGAAATGAGAATTTTTTCCTTCGATTGTTGCAAAAATCCCGTGACCTGAAATATTTTCATGAAAAGGGATATCCAGTTTTTTTAATTCCTGTTGAATTTTTTTTGCAGTATTTTCTTCTTTTTCACTTAATTCCGGATTCATGTGAATTTCTCTGCGGATTGATACGATATCAGGATATATCTTATCAATCATTTCTTTTAATTTGTTATAGTCGTATAGCATAAAAGCCTCCATTTCTTTATATTTATATTATAATGCAAATATTATGCCTATCAATAGAATTTTGGCACAGGGCTTGCTTTTTAATTTGTAAAATATATAATCTAAAGAGGAGGACATTATGAGAATTATAGATTTACATTGCGACACATTAATTGAAGGATGGAGAAAGCAGGAAGAGAGTATTGTCGATGGACCTTTTTCTATTAATCTTGACTTACTAAAAAAGAATGATTCCCTTGCACAATTCTTTGCAATTTATCTTTCAAGACAGGAAACATCAGATGATTTTTATGGACTTTACAAAAAAATTTATACCTATTATGAGAGAATGATAAAAGAAAATCCGGACAGAATCAGACCTGCATATTCTGCTGCAGATATTAGAAAAAACAGAGAAGATGGTATTCTTTCTTCAGTCCTGACAATTGAAGATGGAGTATTTCTTGAAGGAAAAATTGAAAGAGTTCAGGAAGTTTATGATATGGGCGTAAGATTGATTACTTTACTCTGGAACTTTGAAAACTCAGTAGGATATCCAAATAGTGATGATCCGGCTGTACACAACAAGGGGCTGAAACCTTTCGGTATTGAAGTTGTGGAACGAATGAATGAACTTGGTATGATTATAGATACGTCTCATTTATCAGAAGGTGGTTTCTATGATGTGGCTAAATATAGTAAAAAGCCGTTTATGGCATCTCATTCCTGTGCAAGAGCTCTTTGCAACCACAGAAGAAATTTAACGGATGACCAGCTTAAAACCATTGGAAATACGGGAAGTGTAGTTGGTGTTAACTTTGAAAGATCCTTCCTGAAAGAAGGTTCTGAACATGCAACGATGGATCAGATTATTTCACATCTGCTTTATATGAAGGATAAAGCGGGAATTGAATCTATTGGTTTCGGTTCTGACTTTGACGGAATTGAAGACAACGGAGAACTTGTAAATTATGGTGGCTTTACAAAGCTGTTAAATAAGATGGAAAATCATTTTAGTGATGACGAAATCGATAAAATCTGCAACCTTAATGCAATGAGAGTGATTGAAGAAGTACTTGGCAAATAGCCTTGGTATGGTGCAGAAATAAAAGAAATTAAAGTATAAAGGAGGAAAAATTTATGTCTATGGTAATCAAGATTGTCGGAATAGTAATTATTGTGTTATCCTTTATATTTATTCTACACAGACCGGATCAGAGTCTGATGGACACAATGATGAAAAAAAGAAAAAAAGACATAGAGAAGATGATGGAAAAGAAAGATGAGGAATAGAAAAATCCCCCTGCTTGGCAGGGGGATTTTTTAGTGATTTTGAAATAGAACAATCACTGTAGTAAGAGGTGTTGCGCAGCTCATAAAGAATATAACGGCAAGAAAGCCATAAAAAATTGCTACGAAATACCACTTTTTACTGTATCCCGGAAGTACTTTGAATTTCTTTATCACATTGATACCTTCACGTTCTCTCAGCATTTTATAAAAGTTGTTAATCTGTACAGGTTCAATAAGCCCACCTCTGAAAAATGGAAGAAAGAAAATCGGTTTGTCTTCTTTTTCATTAACTGTTTCTGTATCGTAAAATTTAACGCCTAGTGTACCCAGGATTGCTGTTTTTACAGTTGAAAATCTCAATACTTTCTGTTTATGTAGCAACAGGTTGTAATAAACGAGCTGATTATCATCATAGATGCTGTAACATAGCCGGTGTTGCATAAAAAGCAGAAATATTAAAATGAATACCAGAACATATGAAATCAGTGTAAGAGGAACATTTACATTTTCGTAAAATCCAGGAAGTTTAAAAAGAATAACTTCCAACATAACAGTAAAACGAAGTAATGTATATAAAAAACATACAATAAAGAAAATTTGTTTTGCAGTATGCGTATAATGATAGCGGATTAATTTCATAAGAACACTCCTTTTTTTTAAAATATTTAATATATATAATATTAAAGCAAAAACTGTGCCGATAGGCAAGATTTTTTTCGGTAAAAAAAAGAGCAAAAATCCTAATTTTAAGAATAAAGTCCTAAAATTAGGAATTAAAACCGCGAAAATAGGCTGATAGCGTCGATGTATGTTTGAAATTAACTATTTTTTTCTGAACTTGTTTTTTGGCATAAATTTTGCTGTATATATTGGTGTTAAAAACAGACTAATTAAGAAAGGAGGCTTTCGTTTCGCTTTGCACAGCGAAATACATATGCAATTATAAAATAGTTTATAAGGAGGGACTTATATTATGATGAACTATATTTGGGCGGCATTCGTTGTTATTGCCGTAATCGCAGGCGGTGTTACAGGCACTATGGATGATGTTCTTACAAATTTGTTTGACTTTGCCGACACAGCAGTTGAAATTTCATTAGGATTAATCGGTATTATGGCTTTTTTCTGTGGTGTAATGAAATTAATGGAAGCTTCCGGACTTTGCGAAAAGTTAGGTAGAGGAATTGCTCCTGTTATGCGTTTACTTTTCCCTGATGTACCGGCAGACCATCCGGCAAATGCTGCTATGGCACTTTACTTTGCAGCAAACATTCTTGGAATCGGCAATGCAGCAACACCATTCGGTTTAAAAGCAATGCAGGAGTTACAGACATTAAATAAAACAAAAAATATCGCAACAGATGCTCAGGCAATGCTTTTAGCTATCTCAACAACATCAATCACACTTATCCCTGTAACAGCTATCGGTCTTCGTGCTGGTGTACAGGCTGAAGGTGCAGCTGAAATTATTGCGCCGGTTATTATTGCAACAACTATTTCCACAATTACAGGAATTTTCTTCACTATTGTATTTGGAAAAATGAAGAGATGGAATTTTGATGCAGTAGTTGAAAGAGAACTGGCAGCAGGAAGATTAGAAATTAATGAAGATTATACAGGAGATGATCCTATCGTTCTTCCTGAAGATTATGTTTCCGCTAACACTAAAGAAGAAAAGGTATCTTGGTAAGGAGGAGTAAGAAATGACAGCAGTATTAGAAACAATATCAACTTGGGCGATTCCCGTTGTTGTAGCAGCCGTTGCATTCTATGCCATTTGTAAAAAGGTTCCTGTTTATACAACTTTTACAGAAGGCGCAAAAGAAGGTTTTTCCACAGCAGTAATGATTATACCTTATTTAGTAGCTATGCTTTGTGCTATCGGTATGTTCAGAGCATCAGGTGCTATGGATTGGTTATGTAATCTGTTAGAACCTATAACAGGTCTGATTAATATGCCGGCTGAGGTTCTTCCTATGGGTATTATGAGATCCTTCTCAGGAGGCGGTGCAGAAGGTATGATGGCAGACTTACTTGCTACTTATGGTACACAGTCACAGATTGGTAGAATTGCATCCGTTGCTTTAGGTTCAACAGAAACAACATTCTATATTGTAGCAGTTTACTATGGTGCTATCGGCGTATCCAATACAAGACACTCTGTTGCAGCTGGACTTTTAGGTGACTTAGCATCCCTGATTGCAGCTACAGTTATTGTAAATGTTATGTGGTTTTAGTTAGGGGATATAGAAGATGAAATACCCGAAAACATTAAAAAAAGGTGATACTGTAGGACTTATTTGTGTAAGTTCTGCTATCAATACAGAAAGAATTGACGAATGTAAAAAAGCTGTAGAAGCTTTAGGCTATAAGGTAAAGCTTGCAGATAATCTGGATACAGATTATGCCGGATATATGGCAGGTACAGGAAAAGTACGCGCAGAGTGGGTAAATAAAATGTTTGCTGATCCGGAAGTGGATGCTATTTTCTGTGTGCGCGGTGGTGATGGCAGTAGCCGAATTATGGAGCATCTTGACTATGATTTAATAAAGAAAAATCCTAAAATCTTTGTAGGATATAGTGATGTAACAAATTTGCACCTTGCATTAACACAGAACTGTGATTTTGTGACTTTCCATGGACCTATGGTATCCTCTAATATAGTCGATGACTTTGATGAAGAAACAAAAGAATCCTTTTACACTGCAATTAATGCAGAAGGAGCATACGAATATAAAAATCCGGCAGGATTTGAAATCGGTGTTTTACACGAAGGTAAAGCAGAAGGCAAGCTAATAGGAGGAAACTTATCCTTGCTATCAGCAAGTATCGGTACACCTTACGAACTTGATACAACAGACAGTATTTTATTCATTGAAGAAGTTTGTGAACCAATGAGTAAGATTGAAAAATGGACGTATCATTTAAGAAATGCAGGCAAACTTAAAGATTGCAAAGGAATCATACTGGGTCAGTTTACAAAGGTTGTAAATGATGAATGCCCTGAATATGATGCATTAAGATATATGACAGACATCTTTGAAGGACTTGACATTCCTGTAATGTATAATGTGCAGTCAGGACATGGCAAGCCAATGATGACGCTTCCTATGGGAGCAAAATGCTTTATGGATACAGAAACAAATAAGATTACTTTTGAAGTAGAGCGTTAAAAAATAATAACTGGCAGGGAAAACCTGCCAGTTATTTAGAAAAAAGTTCATGAGATTTTATACAAATTTAATAAGCAGGAGAAGATAATGATTAAAGAAATCAAAGAAGATACTTTATATTTTGATGGATGTAACACTGTCGAATTAGCAAAGAAGTATGGAACACCTTTATATGTGTATTCTGAAAGTGATATTGTAGGAAGATTCCAGGAACTGAAAGAATGCTTTATTGAAAAATACGAGAATACGAGAGTTGCTTATGCAGCAAAGGCATTTTTCCCTGTAGAGATGGCAAAGCTGGTAGCGAGAGAAGGTATGTGCGTAGACGTTGTTTCCGGTGGCGAACTTTATACTGCAATGAAAGCAGGTTTTCCAGCAGAAAGAATTGAATTTAACGGAAACAATAAACAGCGTGGAGAAATTGAACTTGCAATTGAATACGGAATTGGAAGAATTATTGTTGACAGCTTACAGGAAATTGAATTGATTGAGGATGTTTGCCGTGAAAAAGGCAAGAAGACAAAAATCCTTCTTCGTGTAACCCCAGGCGTTAAGAGCAGTAGCCATGACTATATTGTAACAGGGAAAAAAGATTCTAAGTTTGGTATACCTCTTGACGATGATGTTGTTTTAGGACAGGTTAAAAAGGCAATTGACTCTGAATATATAGATTTCTATGGTATTCATTTCCATGTTGGATCACAGTTATTTGACAATGAATCACATTTAAAGGCTTTAGAAATTATTTTAAATCTGGTAAGCAAAATTAAAGATAATTTTAATTTTGATGTAAAAGAATTGAATGTAGGTGGTGGCTTTGGAGTTACTTATGTTGACGAGAAACGTCCGCCATTTAAATGCTTTATAGATCCTATGATGGAAATGATTGAAAAATATGCGGAAGATAAGAAAATTAATCGTCCAAATGTTGTTATCGAACCAGGAAGAAGCATTGCAGCAGAAGCTGGAATCACACTTTATACAATAGGTAGTATAAAGGACATCCGAGACTTACGTAAATACGTATCTGTTGATGGCGGAATGACAGATAATATCAGACCGGCTTTATATCAGGCTGAATATACAGGTATTATTGCAAACAAGGCGGATGAAGAAAAAACAGAGACCGTAACAGTTTGCGGAAAATGCTGTGAATCCGGAGATATACTTATCAAGGATCTAAAGATTCCGCATCCGGAAAAAGGAGATATCTTTGCAATAATGTCCACAGGAGCTTATGGCTATACTATGGCAAGCAATTACAACAAGAACCCTATTCCAGGTGTAATTATGGTTTGCAATGGTGAAGACAGAGTAATTGTTAAACCGCAGACTTATGAAGATATGATTAGAAATGAAATAGTTTAATTTCTGAAAAACACAGCATCGTTGGTGTTGTGTTTTTCATATTTAATTTTAAATTTTATGGTGATAATATGAAGCTTGAAGATAAATTGAAAGAAGTGAAAGGTGTTGCAGGTATATATTATAAAAATCTGAAAACCGGAGAGATAATATGCCATAATGAAAATCTCTCTTTTAAACCTGCGAGCATTATAAAACTTCCTACATTAATGGCTATATATAAAATGGCGGAAGAAGGTAGGATTTCTTTAGATGAGAAGGTAAAGGTTACCTATGAAGACAGAGTTCCGAGTTGTGGAGCATTTAATGCTTTTACTGATGAGCCTGTTGTAGACATAAGAACTCTTTGTTTTCTTATGATTGTAATCAGTGATAACACGGCTGCGAATATTCTTTTTAAGTATATCGGAATTGATATTTTGAACAAAGAGTTTAAGACAATGGGATTAACCGGTACGCATATAGAAAGATGTTTTTTCGATTGGAAAGGTTTAAGTGAAGGTCCGGAAAATAAAATCGTTCCTTCTGAAATCGCTTTCCTTTTAGAAAAAGTCTATAACGGGACTTTTGTTAATGAGGAGGTATCACAGAAAATTCTTGACATCCTCTTGGAACAACAGAGCAGATGGAAAATCCCGGCATACATTGAACATTTATGCCCTGTAGCCAATAAAACCGGTGAAAGCGATGATATAACCGGTGATGCAGCAATTGTTCTTGGTGACCATCCTTTTGTTCTTGTTTGTATTTTTAATGATACTTTTGTACCGGATACAGATGAGTGGATTCGTCACTATGCAAAGCATTTATTTGAAAAAAGAGATCTTGTATGCCTTAGTGATGAAGATTACATCATCGATTTAAGATATGCGACAGAACACAACTTTACGGGAAGGAAAATTTACGATTCTAATACATGCTGGCTTAATTATCATACAGCAATACGACTTGCTGAAGCCAAAGAACTTTTTGAACAGGATGGATATCGCATTAAAATCTGGGATGCATATCGTCCGATATCCGCACAGTGGAAGTTTTGGGAAATTGTCCATGATGATAATTTTGTGGCAAATCCGGAGAATATTTCTGACCTTCCACCATATAGACCTACGCATATGAATGGACTTTGTGTAGATATTACACTTACAGATTTAGAAGGAAATGAAGTCGTTATGCCTACTGAATTTGACGATATGACAGAAAAGGCAGGCATAAACTATCCGGATATGTCTGATGAAGCCCGCAAAAATGCAGATTATATGTGGCGTATTATGGAAAGAGTGGGTTTTAAAGGATATGACGGTGAATGGTGGCACTTTTATGACGTTACCACTGATCCGGTAGCATGCTTTGATTTTTCAATTTAAATTTTGATCTTAGGATACAAGTTAATAAATTTAAGAGATTGTGTCGATGTATATTTAATGATAGAACTTTATATTAAAGTTTTCTTAAATATACTTTTGTGTATTGGAGTGCACCTATTTCTATGTTAGCATTAATTTAAATGAAACTGATAAATTAATTGTAGAATTTTGGTATTAGAATAGCTTAAAAAAAGAATAAATCTTATATTGAAGGTGATAAAATGAAGTTTTTTATATCAGCAGACATGGAAGGTACGAATGGCGTTGTTTCACCAGGTGATATTATTCCTGGTGAGCCGGGTTATGAGAGAGCAAGGATCTTGATGACAGACGAAGTTAATGCAGCGGTAGACGGATTGTTCGAAGGCGGTGCAACGGAAGTTATTGTATGTGATTCTCATAAAGTAGCTCAAAACCTCAGGTTTGATTTGCTGGATGAGAGAGCTACGCTTATTAGCGGAGCGACAAGACCTGATTCAATGGTTCATAGTATTGATTGTAGTTACGATGGATTGGTTCTGCTTGGCCATCATGCTATGTTTGGTACAGAAAAAGCGGTGCTGGATCATACCTATGATCAATACCTGATTAGGGAATTAAAGGTCAATGATGTGTCTTATGGTGAAGTCGGCATCAATGCACTATTTGCTGCGGAACAGGGTGTACCACTGATAATGACATCAGGAGATGATGCGTTATACAGAGAATCTAAGAAGTTCTACAAAGATGTAGAAGTTGCGCAGGTAAAGATTGCAGAGGGAAGATATTGTGCAAAATGTCTTCCTAAAAAACAAAGTTTGGAGCTTATTAAAAATACAGCGAAAAAAGCAGCTCAGTCAGTGAAAGACAAGGTATGTGTTCCTGTGCCGGAAAAGATTACTATGGAAGTAACTTTTCAGCAGACTTGCATGGCGGATGGTGCTATGAGAGTAAAGGGTATGGTGAGAAAGGGACCGATGACAGTATCCTGCCACTGCGATTCCATGAAAGAATATATGGAAATGAGACAGGTGATTTTTCTCGCTGCAGCAGAGTTCTATGATTCAAGATTTTAAAAGAAGGAAGAAAAAATATGAAGTTTACGAAAATGCAGGGAGCAGGTAATGACTTTATTGTCATTAATAATATGGAAGAGAAAATCCCCCATTCAGAATTGGGTATGTGGGCGAAAAAATTATGTGAGAGAAGATTTTCTATCGGTGCAGATGGAATGATGGTTGTAGATTCTCCTGACGGGGAAGCTGATTTTAAAATGTTCTTCTTCAATTCAGATGGAAGCGTAGGCGAAATGTGCGGAAACGGTGCAAGATGTATCGTCTGCTATGGATATGAAAAGGGCTTGTCCGGAGAAAACCAGTGTGTAGAAACTACAGCTGGAATTGTATATGGAAAAAGGATAGAAGATCGATTTTATCAGGTTCGCCTCAATGATATTTCTTCTCTGAAGCTGGACTGCCCTATTGAAGTAGACGGAAAGACATATTCTGTTTCTTATGTGGAAGTTGGAAATCCGGGAGTCCCTCATGGTGTTGTGGAAGCAAAGAATCTTGCAACAAGAGACAAAGAAGAACTAAAAAATCTTGCAAGAAAATTAAGGTTTCACAAAGACTTTTATAAAGGAATAAATGTTAATTTTTATGATGTTATAGGTGAAAATGATGTCAACGAGCTTACCTATGAGCGTGGAGTAGAAGACTTTACCTATGCATGTGGTACAGGATCAGGTGCAACAGCATCTGTTCTTACAATTAAAAATATTGTAGATGGTAAGAAGGTAAAGATTAATGTCCCTGGAGGAACGCTATATATTGATTCTGAAGTCGAAAATGGAAGAATTGATGATCTCTATCTGACAGGACCTGTTAAAATTGTTGCAGAAGGAATTGTCTGTGATGACAGCGTAGAAGAATAATAAGATAATAAAAAAGGAATGACGTATTAATAAAATAAGGCATATTTAGTGTATGGGTTTAGCAAGAATCAGAGCACTAACAACTGATATGATTCCCCTTAAGTAGACAAGGTAAATAACGAAATCTACGAAAGGGGATTTTTTATGTCCGGATCACCGAGCCTGTGAAAAAATCTCTGTAAATTAAACAATACAAAGGTCTTCTATGATAAAATATTAAATCATAGGAGGCCTTTTATTATGGCA
>RCNI01001456.1_pt1 | contig 12687 bp, 10 predicted proteins | sample 2041151 | NCBI WGS metagenome assembly RCNI01 (sample SAMN09708214, study PRJNA481090) | feces metagenome | isolation source: feces | place: Antarctica: Albino Rookery | reverse complement strand
TGCTGTTTCCCAAAGAAGCCGTGTATCAATGTTTCAAGAACGATTGACACACAGCTTGCATTATTCTGAATTCGTCGAACTCACGTTAATATAAATAACAAGAACTTTAATTTCTAAAACCTCTCACTACTATAAAAGAAAAAAGGGATGTGCCGAAGCACATCCCTTTGTCTTTATCCTGTAAAATGAATTACAATTTAGGACCAGCAGCAACCAAAGCCTTACCAGCTTCATTACCTGTAAACTTAGCGAAGTTCTTGATGAAACGTGCAGCCAAGTCTTTTGCTTTTTCTTCCCACTGACAAGCACATTCGTAAGTATCGCGTGGGTCAAGGATCTTAGGATCAACACCCGGCAATTCTGTAGGAACAACGAAGTCGAAGAAAGGAATAGTCTTAGTAGGAGCCTTTTCGATAGAACCGTCCAAGATAGCATCGATGATACCACGAGTATCACGGATAGAGATACGCTTGCCAGTACCATTCCAACCAGTGTTAACCAAGTATGCTTTAGCACCAGTCATTTCCATCTTCTTAACCAATTCTTCTGCATATTTAGTTGGGTGCAAGCTCAAGAAAGCAGCGCCGAAACAAGCAGAGAATGTAGGAGTAGGTTCAGTGATACCACGTTCTGTACCAGCCAACTTAGCAGTAAATCCTGACAAGAAGTAGTACTGAGCCTGCTGATCATTCAAGATAGATACTGGAGGCAATACACCGAACGCATCAGCTGACAAGAAGATAACCTGCTTAGCGTGAGGACCCTTAGAAAGAGGCTTAACGATGTTTTCGATGTGGTGGATAGGGTAAGAAACACGAGTGTTTTCAGTTACGCTCTTATCAGCGAAGTTGATCTTACCTTCTGCATCAACTGTAACGTTTTCCAACAAAGCGTTGCGTCTGATTGCATTGTAGATATCTGGTTCAGATTCCTTATCCAAGTTGATAACCTTAGCATAGCAACCACCTTCGTAGTTGAATACACCTTCGTTATCCCATCCGTGTTCGTCGTCACCAATCAATTTACGTTTTGGGTCTGTAGACAAAGTTGTCTTACCTGTACCTGACAAACCGAAGAAGATAGCTGATTCAGTTTCTTCCATGTTAGTGTTTGCAGAGCAGTGCATAGAAGCGATACCGCGCAATGGGTTGAAGTAGTTCATCATAGAGAACATACCTTTCTTCATCTCACCACCGTACCAAGTGTTAAGGATAACCTGTTCTTTAGTAGTCAAGTTGAATACAACTGCAGTTTCTGAGTTCAAGCCCAATTCTTTGTAGTTTTCAACTTTAGCTTTAGAAGCGTTGTAAACAACGAAATCAGGTTCGAAGTTTTCCAACTGTTCTTTAGAAGGACGGATAAACATGTTAGTCACGAAGTGAGCCTGCCATGCAACTTCCATAATGAAACGTACTTTCAAGCAAGTAGCTTCGTTAGCGCCACAGAAACCATCAACAACATAAAGTTTCTTGTTTGACAATTCTTTAGCAGCCAATGCTTTCAGTTCATTCCATGTTTCAGTAGAAACTGGTTTGTTGTCGTTTTTGTATTCTTCAGATGTCCACCATACAGTGTTTTCGCTAGTAGCATCTTTTACCAAGAATTTATCTTTAGGAGAACGACCAGTGTAGATACCAGTCATTACGTTTACTGCACCCAGTTCAGTTTCCTGACCTACTTCAAAGCCTTCCAATCCAGCTTTTGTTTCTTCTGCGAACAATACTTCGTATGAAGGATTGTGCAATACTTCTACGGCACCAGTAATGCCGTATTTAGTAAGATCTAAATTTGCCATTGTTTCAAATGATTAATTCGGTTATATTATATCAAATGTTTATTTCTTGCAGAACAGCAATGCTGAAAGATGAAATATGCTCTAAAGCATTGTTCGCTCTTTCAACGCTACAAAAGTAGTAGTTTATTTTGAATTGAAAGAAGTTATTACAGAAAAAAATCCGTAATTAATGAAAGATTTATACTTGTGTAACAAATATGCCATTTCTACATTGCAACTAAATATGCATGTCTATTTTCAAGCCTAAAAAAACAACATTATATAAGGTGTTGCGAAGACATATAAAAAGCGCACAACGAAGAATTTCCTTGTGCGCTTCTATATCTTGCAAACTGCTTTTATTATTCGTCGGCCAATGTAAAGTCAAGCTGTTTCTTTTCCAAGTTGGCTCTTGCCACCTTAATCTTCACAGGGTCTCCCAAACCAAACTTATGGTGATGACGGCGACCTATCAGGCAATAGTTCTTTTCATCGAACTCATAATAATCATTGCCCAAATCGCGCATTGGCACCATACCTTCACATTTGTTTTCGTTAATTTCCACATAAAGTCCCCATTCTGTCACTCCGGAAATCACTCCTTCATATACGTTTCCAATACGTTCACTCATAAATTCCACCTGCTTGTACTTGATAGAAGCACGTTCTGCACTGGCAGCAGTCTGCTCCATTGCCGAACTATGTTCACATAAATTCTCGTACTTGTCGGCCTGTGCTGTACGTCCCCCATTCAGGTAACGGGTAAGCAGACGATGTACCATCAAGTCCGGATAGCGACGGATAGGTGAGGTGAAGTGAGTATAATAGTCAAATGCCAATCCATAGTGGCCGATATTATAGATAGAATAACGGGCTTTCTGCATAGCACGTAAAGACACGGTTTCAATCAAGTTTTGCTCCTTCTTACCATCAATGTCGCTGAGCAAACGGTTAATTGACTTGGACACATCAGTCTTGCTTCCTCCAGTACGTATCTTATAGCCAAATCGAGCGATAAACTGACTCAAGTTATCCAGTTTGTCAGGGTCCGGCAAATCGTGGATACGATAAGGGAACACTTTTGGTTTCTTGTTTTTTGGCACCTTTCCGATATGTTCTGCCACCGTGCGGTTGGCAAGCAACATAAACTCCTCAATCAGTTTATTGGCCTCTTTCGCCTCCTTGAAATAGACATTCAGCGGTTTGCCTGTCTCGTCAATTTCAAATCTCACTTCACAGCGGTCAAAATTGATAGCTCCAGCAGCCATACGTTTCTCACGCAGGATTTTTGCCAGGCTATTCAACTGCAAGATTTCATCCTTATAGTCTCCCTCACCAGTTTCGATAATCTGCTGAGCTTCTTCATACGCAAAACGGCGGTCTGACTTGATTATTGTATGACGAATACGATAATCCTTGATTTCCGCTTTTTCATTCATATCAAAGATTACTGAATAAGCCAGTTTCTCTTCATCCGGACGGAGAGAGCAAATAAAGTTACAAAGACGTTCAGGCAACATCGGAACAGTACGGTCTACCAAATAGACAGAGGTAGCTCGTTTCACTGCCTCCTTGTCTATCACACTACCTTCCCTCACATAGTGCGAAACATCGGCAATATGTACTCCCACTTCCCAAAGATTTGGCTTCAACTGTTTGATAGACAACGCATCGTCAAAGTCCTTGGCATCTTTCGGGTCGATAGTAAACGTCACCGTATCTCTGAAATCCTCTCTTTCGGCATAATCCTCAGGAGTGATTTCAGCCGGAATCTTTTCAGCGGCAGCCTCTACAGCAGCCGGATAAACATACGGCAAGCCATATTCTGCCAAGATAGCATGCATCTCGGTAGTGTTGTCGCCAGCCTTACCCAACACATCAATTACCTGTCCAAACGGATTCTTCGCCTCTTCCGGCCATTCGGTTATCTTCACCACAGCCTTGTCACCATCTTTTCCTCCTTTCAACTTGTCTTTCGGGATAAAGATGTCATTGGCCAAGGTAGAAGTTTCCGTAAGCAGGAAAGCATAGTTCTTGCTCACCTTCAGCGTGCCCACAAACGTATTGTCGGAATGTTCCAGAATCTCTATCACCTGCCCTTCCAAGTCATGACGGCGGCGTTTGGCACAAAGAGCCACTTTCACCTTATCATTGTTCATGGCATGTGCAGAATTTGCATCGGCAATAAAGACAGCTTCTCCACCATCTTCCGGAATGAAAGAATTCTTTCCATTACTCTTGCGCACAAAAGTACCTACAAGAATCTGTCCTTTATCATTCAGTTTATAGCGTCCTTTTTCAGCTTCTATTAGGAAGTTGTCGTCAATCATTTCCTTTACAATATCTGCACAGAGCATCTTCAGTGGATGAGTTGTCAGTTTCAGTCCCAGGAAAATTTGTCTCAGGCCAAAACTTTCAGTTGGCTTCATGCGGAAATAATTCACCAGCAATTCTGCCAGATCTTTTTTCTTCATGCGTTTTCCGCCCTTTTTCTCTTTTTTATTTTTAGCCATAGTCACATTGTTTTTAAATCCACCCCCTCCAGGCTTCTCAAGCTAAAGCATCAAAGGAAATGGAATGAAATCTTTACTACAAAGTAAGCAAAATAAATGGAATTAAGATATATAAGTTATTATATTTTTAAGGTGGAAAAGATTATCTTTGCACTTTTGCACGCTAAAAATGAAGATTTAATGAATAAAAAAATACTGGTAACCGGAGCCAGCGGCTTCATAGGCAGCTTCTTAATAGAAGGAGGATTAGCCCGTGGCATGGAAGTTTGGGCCGGAATAAGGAAAAGCAGCAGCAGGACTTACCTGAAAGACGAACGAATCCGCTTTGCCGAGCTGGACTTCACCGACTCGGAACGTCTTTCGCAACAACTGCAGAGACATAAAGAAGAACATGGAGGATGGGACTGCATCATACATTGTGCCGGAGTGACCAAATGTCGTGACAAGGTCGATTTCGAAATCGGCAACTACTGGGCGACACGCCATTTCATCGAGACTTTGAAAAGACTGGAGATATGCCCTTCTCAGTTCATCTTCATCAGTTCACTCAGCATCTACGGTCCAATACGCGAAAAAGACTACACTCCAATACAGGAGCATGACACTCCGCTGCCCAATACAGCCTACGGAGTGAGCAAACTGCATGCAGAAGAATATATGAAAAACCTGAGTGGTTTTCCATACGTCATCTTCCGTCCTACCGGAGTGTATGGGCCACGCGAAAAGGACTACTTCCTGATAGCAAAATCAATCCGTAATCATATTGACTTCGCTGCTGGCTTCCGTCGCCAAGACATTACTTTTATATATGTGAAAGACTTGGTGCAGGCCGTTTATCTGGCCGTTGAAAAACAAGCTATCCGCCGTGCCTACTTTGTAAGCGATGGAAAAGTCTACAGCAGCCGCACTTTCTCCGACTTAATCCGCAAGGAACTGGGCAATCCCTGGTGGATACGCATCACGTGCCCTTTGTGGATGCTGCGCATCTTGTCGGGTGTTATAGAAACAATTTCGGGATGGCTGCGCCGTGCTAGCACACTCAATTCCGACAAATATCAGATAATGAAGCAGCGCAACTGGCAATGCGACATATCTCCACTGGTAGAGGAATTGGGATACCACCCTGAATATCCATTAGAGAGAGGAGTAAAAGAAATAATCGCTTGGTATAAGAAAGAAGGATGGCTATAAAACTATTTGAACGGGTGAAAAGCGGAAAAGGACTTTTCGCCGTAGAAACGGTCAGCCTGATTTATAATGTGCTCACCGCGATTCTTATCTTGATATTATATTCCCGTATGGACCACCCGGAAAGTATGTTGATAGACCGTTTGGCCATTGCCGGAGGTACGTTCTCCCTTATTTACCTGTACCAACTGCTTCCCTGCCGGCTGACAGCCTTTGTCCGTATGGTCTTTCAGATGAGTATGCTATCTTACTGGTATCCGGACACTTATGAATTCAACCGCCTGTTTCCTAACTTGGACCATGTTTTCGCCCATATTGAGCAGCTATTGTTTCACTGTCAACCAGCCGTTGAGTTCTCAAAACATTTCCCGTCCATTTGGTGGAGCGAATCGTTCAACATGGGATATTTCTTCTATTACCCTATGATGCTGATAGTGGTAGTGTTTTATTTTGCCAAACGGTTTGAATGGTTTGAGAAAATATGCTTTGTGCTGACAGCCTCGTTCTTCATCTACTACCTGTTCTACATATTGGTTCCGGTAGCAGGCCCACAATTTTATTTTCCTGCCATCGGGATGGACAAGGTATACGAAGGAGTATTCCCTGCCATTGGTGACTATTTCAACACCAACCATTATCTGATACCAGGGCCAGGATACGACAACGGCTTCTTCTTCCGTCTGGTTGAAGCCTCGCAAGAGATAGGCGAACGCCCCACTGCTGCTTTTCCAAGTTCGCACGTGGGCATTTCCACCATTACAATGATAATGGCCTGGCGTATCAACCACAAGTTGGCTTTCCTGCTTGCCCCCTTCTATCTTCTATTGTGTGGAGCAACGGTCTATATACAAGCCCATTATCTGATAGACTCTCTAGTAGGTCTACTCACTGCCTTCCCCGTCTATTGGTTAGCTTCCACCTTATATAAGAAATGGTTTATCACCCCTCCTTTCAAGGCTATGAGATAAAAAGAATCAGCCGTGATGCGCTTATCTGCATCACGGCTGATTCTTTATCATACTTATACTTCCATCATATTGCCAAAAGTAACTTCTATATGGTCAAGAATTGCATTCAGTTCCTCCAGTTTCTCGGCACGGAGCATTGCTATGCGAGTATCCTTGAAATTAGGAATTCCTTTAAACAATGGTGAGGCAGCCAAATGACGGCGTACGTGCAAGATGCCTCGTCTTTCATCCAAAAGATTCACACTGTCGGCCACTTCACGACGCAGCACATCCATCCTCCACTTAAAACTCAAAGGAGGCAAGAATTCTCCCGTTTCCAGATAATGTTTCACTTCCTTGAAAATCCACGGACGCCCGAAACTAGCACGCCCAATCATGATGGCATCCACACCATACCGGTCAAAACATTCTTTGGCACGCTCCGGAGTGGTAACATCTCCATTGCCAATAACAGGGATGCACATACGAGGGTTCTTCTTCACCTCCCCAATCAATGTCCAGTCGGCTTCCCCCGTATACATCTGCGCACGAGTACGTCCATGAATAGTCAACGCTTCAATCCCGCAATCCTGCAACTGTTCTGCCAAATCCACAATAATTTTCGATTCCGAATCCCATCCCAGACGAGTCTTTACCGTAACCGGAATCTTCACAGCATCCACCACCGCCTTGGTGATTTCCAACATCTTCGGCACATTCTGCAACATGCCCGAACCGGCTCCCTTGCCAGCCACACGCTTCACCGGGCAGCCAAAGTTCAAATCAAGGATATCGGGCTGAGCCTGCTCCACGATACGGGCAGCCTCTACCATCGTATCTGTATCCTTTCCGTAAATCTGAATAGCTACCGGACGTTCCCCCTCACTGATATTCAGTTTCAGCATAGTCTTTCCTACCGACCGAATCAGTGCGTCACTCGATACAAATTCGGTGTACACCATATCGGCTCCGAACTCCTTGCACAGCAAACGGAAAGCCGGGTCGGTCACATCTTCCATGGGAGCCAGCAATACAGGCTTCTCTCCTAAGTCTATGTTTCTGATCTTCATGTTTCTTCTCTTTTAATTAATCGACAGAAAGCCAGCCCTTCTCCTTCTCTCAGAGGGATACATCTTTGTTAATCTATTCCAATTTCTGAACGGATAAGTCTGAGCCAGACTGCAAAATTACGGAAAAATAGCTACCTTTGCACTCTAAATCAACAAGAAAAGATGAGTTACTCAATAAAAGATTTTGAAATCATGGCACCGGTAGGCTCTCGCGAGTCACTGGCTGCTGCCATACATGCCGGAGCAGATTCCATTTACTTCGGAATAGAAAGTCTGAATATGCGCGCCCGCTCTGCCAGCACTTTCACCATCGACGACTTGCGTGAAATAGCCAAGGTGTGCGACGAACATGGGGTAAAGAGCTACCTCACCGTCAATACAATCATCTATGATGAAGATGTTGCCTTGATGCGCAAGATTGTAGATGCTGCCAAGGAAGCAGGCATCAGTGCCGTCATTGCCGCCGATGTGGCTGTGATGTCATATTGCAATCAGATTGGACAAGAAGTCCACCTCTCCACCCAGTTGAATATCAGCAATGCGGAAGCTCTGAAGTTTTATGCACAGTTTGCCGATGTTGTGGTACTGGCACGAGAACTGAACTTAAAGCAGGTCCGCAAGATTTATGATGCCATTCAGGAACAACATATCGTAGGACCGCTAGGACAACCGGTACGTATCGAAATGTTCTGCCACGGTGCTTTGTGCATGGCTGTTTCCGGCAAATGTTACCTCAGCCTTAACGAGCAGAATGCTTCGGCCAACAGAGGCGCCTGCATGCAGGTGTGCCGCCGCTCTTATATCGTAAAAGACAAGGAAAGCGATATCGAACTGGAGGTAGACAACCAGTATATCATGTCACCGAAAGACTTAAAAACCATCCACTTTATGGATGAGATGATTGAAGCCGGTGTAAGAGTGTTCAAGATTGAAGGGCGTGCACGTGGACCAGAGTATGTGCACACCGTGGTGGAATGCTATAAGGAGGCTATCCAGTCATATTTGGACGGCACCTTTACCGAAGAGAAAAAGGCTGAATGGGACAACCGCCTGAAGACGGTCTTCAATCGTGGTTTCTGGAACGGATATTACCTGGGACAGCGCTTGGGAGAATGGAGCAAGAACTACGGTTCGGAAGCTACCGAACGCAAGGTCTATGCTGGTCGTGGCATCAAGTATTTTGCCAATATCGGTGTGGCTGAATTCCTTATCGAAGCTACAGAAATCAAGGTGGGCGACAAGTTGCTGATTACCGGACCTACTACCGGAGCGATGTATGTCACTCTAGAAGAAGCACGTGTAGACCTCAAGCCTGTAGATGTAGTAAAGAAAGGTGTACATGTATCATTCAAGGTTCCGGAAAGAATGCGCCCTAGCGACAAGCTGTACCGCATCGTCCCTGCAGAAGAACTGAAGAAGAAATAAAGACTTACAAATAGTCTCTGTTCATATCCAACAGCCCTGTTCTACTCCAGCAAACCAGGAATAGAACAGGGTTGTTTTATGTCAAAACAGAAACAAACAAACCTTGATTATTCAAAACCTCCACTTATACTGCCCCCAGCATAGCGAAAGCATACAAAAGCTCAAGACATATCAACCACTCCCAGTCAAATAAATATCTCCAAATAAAAACATTTTTACAAATATTTTATTTATCTTTGAAAAAACAATATACAACAGAACACAACTTATAAAACCGTTTTATCTATGAAAAAATTTACTTCAATGATTTTGTCTACCTTATTGGGTGGAGCTTTTGTCTTGTCTTCATGTGAAAGCGGAAACTCATCAAGTGAAAAGGCCGACAACAAGCATCCGCTGGGTGACGTTCCGGGAATCTTTGTAGATATTGCCGCTAAAGAAACAGCCTTTAAAGAGCAGGCTAGAAAGCACAAGAGTATAAAAAGTTATCAAAAAGCACTCAACAAGCACCACCAGTATGTTGCTGAAAAGATGGCAGAAGCAACAGAAAAAGGAAAGAAACTGATAGGGAGCACTATACCTTGTATCGAAAACACATATCCGGACTTCCAAGTGACAGAAGCCAAAATTACAGATTATCATGGAGGCGACATGACAGGGAGTGTCTACGTGCATGTCATCGTAATACCTCAACGTGACATTATAGTGAGAAATTCGCAAAAAGACTGTGCCGAAGGCGAATATTCTTTAAAGGACACCCGACTGTATTATGCCTTGATGAAAGACAATGATTTTCTCATCGAACTGGGATAAATCAACCCGTTCAACCACAATGCCAACAGCATGAACACCTTACAATGTGAATATATCGACGGACAAATGATACAGGCCGGTGTTCCTTGCCACAGCGAAGGCTCATCTATCTTCATCAATTGCCACTCTTACGATTTTTCAGAATTTGCAAAAATTGTATTCCTGACAGAGAAAAGCTATACCGATTTACACAAGCAGTTTTATGGATTTTAACTAATAACAAACTATTATGAACAGACTATTTATGGCTGCCTTGGCTTCTATATGCCTTGCAGCTTGTGGAAACGACACTTCCACATCTTACGGAAACAATGCCTCAAAAGACGGGCTGAGCGGTAATGTACATAAAGTGCAGACTCTTATCTACAATGCTAAAATGCAGGGAGACAAAATTGTGAAAGACGGGAAACCGGACCCTTACCGAGAAACAGAACTTTTCCCCGACGAAGATACCCGAATCTATAGTCAAAACGGAGAACTTGACTCTGTAATCAGTATCATCGATGCTACCAAATATCTTACAACCTATACTTACCAGAATGGACAAGTAAGCACTGAAAAGGTTTTTCAGAACGGCAAAATCTATCAAGAAAACATCTATGAGTATCAAGGAGGCAAACAAATCAAAATGATTCAAAATCTATATATCAACGGCACTAAATCCACCAGCGAATATCCCGTAGATGAATCAAAATTTGAATATGTAGACGGAAAATGCATTGAACATGGTGAAACCCCAAAAGACTATACCGTCAGAGATGAAAACGGACGTATCATCAAGGTTTCTTCATATAGTGAGATGGACAGTTATCTGGCTGTAACAGAATACCAATATAACTCTAAAGGATGGCTGGAATCTTGCTCATTACTCGAAAGCGGAAAAGCTGTTTACCAATATCCTCAAGTAGATGAACAAGGTAACTGGACACGTATGGTCATCACTTTCGACGGAGAACCTTATGGTATTGCTGAACGCAAAATCACTTACCGCAAATAAAATCTGATAAATACAAAGCTAACAGCAGCCCTGTTCTATTCCCGGTTTCCCAGAATGAACAGGGCTGTTTCATCTTAACCGGCTACAGTTGGTTTATCCATACAGCAATATCTTTCAGCACTTCGGCCGATAGAGTTTCCTCTATTTCATAATATTCAAAGCCTCCTCCAGTATTACAATGCTGAAACAAATGATTCAATCCGGGATATTCTTTAACCAAGTTCTTAGAATGACCATTCTTCAACAAACTCCTGATAGCAGACAGGTTGCTCTTTGCCGATACCTGCACATCTTTACTACCATTCAATGCCATCACAGGAATTTTTACGGAAGCTATCACCTGTGTAGGGTCGTATTGAAAGAACCATTTCATCCACGGATTATCCATTTGTGCCCCCAGCTGTTGCTTCATCTGGTCCATATTGATACAAGCAGATTGTCCTGCACTCCTATTTATGGCATTTATCTGTTCAAGCATTAAAGAATCTCCTTTGATGCCCGTTCCTGCCATACTGACCATAAAATCGATTTCATTAGCAGCCGCCAACATAAATGCAATCAGCCCTCCTTCGCTATGACCGATAACACCTATTTTATTGAAATGATATTTATTCTTCAAATGATTGACACCGGCTCTTGCATCTTCCATAAAATCTTCCGTTGTACAATTCCTCAAATCACCTGTAGATTTTCCAACTCCTCTATCGTCATACCTTAGCGATGCAATCCCATTCCTTGCAAGATAATCTGCCAAAACGAGAAAAGGCTTATGACCATAAATTTCTTCATCCCGATTTTGTGGACCACTTCCTGAAACCAATAGCACCACAGGGCAATTTATTTTCAAACTATAATTTAAAGGGTAAGTCAAAGTTCCTGCCAACCATACGTCATCTTTAGAATTATAAAAAGCAAGTTCTTTGGTTTCATAAGCAAAAGGCCCGTGAGGTTCTTGCGGACGTATGACCTTTTCCCCCACTCCAGGCTTCAAGTCTAAAGGTAAGGTTGCCCCCGATTGAGACCAAAAACCTTTGATTAAATTCTCATTCGCTATTTCACCCTTAAACGAAGCCCCCAAAGGAGTAGACTTTAATTCTATTTGAGTTTCCGTTTGCTTTACTACTTGTATCCCAAAATCTTTAAGACTTTGCATGGGTACATCCATCGTACAACTTAAAACCCCATTCTGATTGCTAAACTTAAATATAATTCCCAGCTTGTTTCCTCCTACATTCAGCTCGCCAAACCAAGGACCATTCAACCTTTGTGCATACAAGCTGAAAGATATAGAGGTTATCAAACAAAAGAGCACTACAGAAAAGCTAAAAACTCTTATTTTCATAATTACAATTTCCTTAAATCCGCAACACATTTCAAAAAAAATAAATTAAAGTACTGAGTAATAATATATTGCCCAGTACTTTGTCATGTCAGAAGATTCACTTAACTTAGTGTTGCTAATAAAAGTTCATAAATCTTCATCTGACATGGCTAAAGTACAAATAAAATCGGAGAAAATCACCCCTTTTGACGGAATATTTTCAATCATGGAGCAATTTGATGCTCTTTTATCCAATGTGATTGATTCAACCTTAGGAAAACGTTGCCAATCCTTCGGCTACAGCTACAGTGAAATACTCCGCTCCCTCATGTGTGTATTCTTCTGTGGTGGTTCTTGCATTGAGGACGTCTCCACACATCTTATGAGGCATCTTTCCTCTCACCCAAGAATCAGGACATGCAGTGCTGATACGATTCTACGTGCCATAAAGGAATTGACTACCTCAAACATAACCTATACGTCTCCTGTCTCAAGGAAATCATATGACTTCAATACAGCCGATAAAATGAATGAGCTTCTGGTCAGGTCACTTATATCTACCGGAGAGTTACGCAAGGGACAAATGTATGATTTGGATTTTGACCACCAGTTCATTGAAACAGAGAAATATGATGCAAA
>RCNI01001455.1_pt1 | contig 12688 bp, 12 predicted proteins | sample 2041151 | NCBI WGS metagenome assembly RCNI01 (sample SAMN09708214, study PRJNA481090) | feces metagenome | isolation source: feces | place: Antarctica: Albino Rookery | reverse complement strand
AAATTATGTAAAATGTTACAGAATGGAAGCCTAAAACACTTACAGAGTCTAATTAGGCTGCTTCTTGAGCGCATTTTACTTGAAAGCATAATCATAAATGAAATATTAGTCTATAAACGAATAAAGATCACTACATATCCACTTCTTATGAAAGTTAGACTATATAGTGATCTTTTTTAAAGAGGGTGATTCGACACACCCTCTTTTTATTCTGTAGAGATAATTGATTATTTACGCCATCTGTTGAGCCTGTTTTCTATCTCACGTGATGGAAGCCTATTATTGATTTTAAAAAGTTTTTCCAGCATTTCTGCTCCATTCTGTTTAGATATAATTTGATAATCTTCAACAAGCATATCAAATATTTTAAGTATCCCACAAACTTCAACCCCTGATTTACTTGCAGATTTTCTTAACTTACCATCCCCAGTCAATAAAGTATAATTATTCTTTTGGGCATAAAACCAAACGGAACAGTCGGTGATGGACACATTATTGTCGCAGGTTGTTTGAAATTCTGCTATTTCTATAACTTCAATGGCAGAATGGAGTTTTACTATCAGTTTATTTTGTCTGATATATGATTCAACTTCCTTCTGTTGTAAGGGTTCGGTCAGTTCATGGAAGACAAAATCTGTGGTATGAATTTCTATAGGCAGACTGAAAAACTCATCCAATAAATCTACAGATATAAGATCTATGAAGATATTTGTATCATTAACAACAATTGTCCCCATATCAGATAAAGTTTAATGATGAGCGCACTTCGTTTACCGAGCAATTCAATAAAGAAGATGCTTTGCTTATGGATATTATCTCTTGAGAAATAGCTTTATAAACCAATCCTAAGAATCGGTGACTTTGTTCTCGTGGGTAGCGGGTTTCCATTACAAAAAGAGGGTGCATCAATTTGTATTAACATACATTTTGACACACCCTCTTTCTAATATCTGGGTTTAGAATGTATCCCGGTTCATGTGATACAAGTATAAAGCTATGAATTAGGTCTGTCAATCTTCAATAAAGACAGCCACCATTCGATCATATTCAATTTGCATATAGACTATATAAATAATGTGGATATAAATATAGTATGTAATGCAGTGCTCTTCACCATCCTTATCTTCCTCTTCATGCTTTTGGTAAGGAGTGCTTGAAAATACATTTTGTACCTATTCGGATATATGGGTTTCCTTTAGATACAAATAGACTTTGCGCGCCACTTCGGCTATGATACGCTCGTTTGTGGCTAAATCCTCGCTCGACTCTGTCACATATACAGCAATGCTGAATCTTGTGTTTTCGTTCATGTATACAAAGCCGATATCATTCACGCCGATGAACATGCCGTTCTTGTCTTTGCCGCTTGTGCCTGTTTTGTGTCCGATAGGAGTTCCTGCAGGTAAGCCGGCAGGTAGGCGGTGTTCGCCGGTGGTACAATCCAGCATCGTATGTAGGATAAAGTCATGATACTCTCCCTCCACGATACGTCCTGCAACGAAATCGTCAAGCAATTGGGCTGATGCCAGGGGGGTGCTCCAGTTATCATGGCATTTGTTTATGTCATTGTGCATTTCCTGTTCTGTCGCAGAAATGTTGAAGTTGCTGACGCCTATGCTGCGAAGCAGGGAGTCAGTCTGTTTGGTGTTGATGATGTGGCTGAAGAGAATGTCGCAAGCATTGTTGTCGCTCCATTGTAGGGTATAGGTCAATAGCTCCCTGACGGAAAACCATGCATTGCCTTCTGGGTGTTCGTCACGGAAAGGACTGTAGGTGTCAGGATGCAGTTCTTCCTTTTTTACATAAATCATCGTATCCAAAGGGATGGCATGTTCTTCCATGTGGCGTGCGGTAGCCAGTGCCTGGTGGAATTTATAGACGCTCATCATGGGATAGCTTATGCCGTTGTTGATGGTCAGGGTGTCTTTGCCGTTTATGACGATGGCAATGCCCACTTGCGCTTTATATCCTGCGATGGCGTGATGTAGTTGTGCCTTTAACGGTTCGTGGTTGCGGGCGGTCATTGCAAGAGGGCATAATATTGCCAGCAGGGTGATGGCTGCATATCGTGCTATCCTTTGCCTGGACGATGAAATGCTGTGCTTTATGGAACTTCCGCATTTATCTGATAGGAATGTCAGGTCCGGTTTGTCGTGAGTGCTTGGTCTTTGAATCCATGCATTGTGGTCTTTGTCTGTCTGTGTTGCTCGGTTCATACAGGAATATTTTTCATTGTAAAAAAGGATGGCTTGCTATCCGTTGCTGTGTGCCCTGCAAAATTAGAAATATTTATGGTTTGCGTATGAGGTACTCCCTTTCGGCTCTCGCTTATCTTTAAGCTTGGCCGCAACCTCTCCCCATGCTTCTCCGTAGTTCCGTGCTTCTGCTTCGGGTGAGCTTCGGGGAAGCTTCGGGGGAGGAACGGGGGAAGGTGGGAGATGAGTAGGACCTGAGAAGCGGTTGTATATGCGCTTCCTTCTCCTTTGATGGTTTGCTCAGGAACGGATCGGTATGCCTTCAAAACCATACGATCGGGGAAATGACTGTAGGATTTATGATGCCTTATATTTAAAATAAATACTTTGTTTACAATTGTATAGGGGATAGAAAAGTGTGCTGCCGTAAAATTGAAAATATGGATTTTAGCTTGTATATTTGTTGCCATGGAAATAATTCTCGGTATTTAAAAACATGGAGTATGAGAATGGGTAAAAGTTTGTGCCGGTGTAACAGTTGGGTGCTGTTGTTGGCGGTGTTTTTTGCATTCGTGGGATGCAAGGCTAAGAAAGGAAATCAAAATGGGGAGACGGGGACTGCTGTCGCGATGCGTTATGCCGAGCAGATCCGGATAGACTCTTGCGACGGGTATTTTCTTGTGAATGTCCGTAATCCTTGGGATACGGCGAAAATATTGCACACCTATGTCTTGGTGGAGCGCAGTCGTGAATTGCCGGCAGATCTGCCGGAGGGAACGGTGGTGCGTACTCCGTTGTCCAAAGCCTTGGTCTACTCCTCTGTACATTGCAGCCTGTTGGTGGAATTGGGGGCGTTGGACTGCATTGGAGGGGTGTGTGATTTTCAGTATATCTACCATTCGGCAGTGCGTGCCCGTTGTGAAGAGGGGAAAATTGTGGATGCCGGCAATGCGATGAGCCCTAATCTGGAAAAGGTGATCGATTTCCATCCGGATGCCGTACTCCTGTCGCCTTTCGAAAATAGTGGCGGATACGGGAGGATAGAAAAATTGGGCATCCCTATTATAGAGTGTGCCGATTATATGGAGACATCGCCACTGGGACGTGCCGAGTGGATGCGTTTCTTTGGACTGTTGTTCGGACATGAGAAGCAGGCTGCGGCTCTTTTCGATGAGGTCCGGGAAAATTACGACTCCTTGAAGATGCTGGTGAGCGGTGTGGAGAAGAAACCGGGCGTACTCAGCGAACTGCGTAACGGTTCGGCCTGGTATATGCCGGGGGGACGCAGCACGCTCGGACGGCTGTATGCGGATGCCGGGGCCGATTATATGTGGGCGGACGATACCCATAGCGGTTCTGTGCCGCTTTCTTTCGAAACGGTGTTCGACCGCGGACGGGATGCGGATTTCTGGCTTTTCAAGTATAATGAGCCTGCAGACAAGACGCTCGCTTCTTTGCGGGACGAGTATGCCCCTTATGCCTGCTTCAAGGCTTACCGGGAGGGCAGGGTGTTCGCTTGCAATACCGGCAAGGTCCCGTTCTATGAGGAGACGCCTTTCCGGCCCGATTGGCTGTTGAAGGATTTGATTTCGATTTTCCATCCCGAATGTCTGCCCGGAGATACGACGCGTTATTTTAAACGGCTTAATCCATGAGAAAGTATCCGAGGTCTTCCGGTTATACGTGGGGTGTATTGCTTGCGATTGCCATCGTGCTGCTTTTTATAGCCAACCTGTTGTTTGGCTCGGTGCATATTCCTGCGGCCCGGGTGTGGGATATCCTTTGCGGCACTCCCGTCGAACGTGAGAGCTGGAATTTCATTATCTGGGAATCCCGCATTCCGCAAGGCGTTACGGCCCTTTTGTGCGGCGCGGCCCTGGCTGTTTCGGGGTTGCTGCTGCAGACGGTGTTCAGCAATCCGTTGGCCGGGCCTTCCATATTGGGCATTAACACCGGGGCCAGCCTGGGGGTGGCTTTGGTGCTTCTCCTGGGAGGAGGGAGTATTACGGCCGGGGCTTTTACGCTTTCCGGTTTCTTTGCGGTGTTGGTCGGTGCCTTTATAGGTGCGATGGCTGTCATGGGGGCTCTGTTGCTTTTCTCTGCTTTTACCCGCAATAATCTGATGCTGCTGATTATCGGTATCATGTTGGGGTATATCACCTCTTCTGCGATTTCTCTGCTTAATTTTTTCTCTACGGCCGAAGGGGTGCACTCCTATATGATATGGGGGCTGGGTAATTTTACAGGTGTCTCTTCAGAGAATTTGCCGCTGTTCGTGATTTCCATATTGGTGGGCTTGCTGCTGTCCGTTATGCTGATCAAGCCGCTTAATGCGCTGCTGCTGGGGGTGCGTTATGCCGAGAATCTGGGTGTCAATGTGCGCCGTACCCGCAATCTGCTGTTGGTGGCCACCGGTTTGCTGACAGCCGTTACGACCGCCTTCTGCGGTCCCGTGGCTTTTATCGGCCTGGCAGTCCCCCACATTGCGCGGCTTTTGCTGGGGACGTCCAACCATAATTCGCTTCTGCCTGTCACGCTGCTGCTTGGAGGGGCGGTGGCTCTGCTTTGTAATCTGATCAGTGTGTTGCCTGGAGAGTCGGGCATATTGCCCTTGAACGCCATTACGCCTGTCCTCGGTGCGCCGGTGATCATTTATGTGATTATCAATCAACGGAAAATTCAGTATTTTAATTGATTATGGAAAGTCAACCTGTTCTGTCGGCGCGGCATCTTGCCATTGGGTATGTACATGGAAAACACCGTACAACGGTTGTGCACGGGGATCTGTCGTTTGATTTCCATACGGGCGAACTGATCTGCCTGTTGGGGCCGAATGGGGCAGGTAAGTCCACTCTTTTGCGTACACTGTCGGCTTTCCAGCCCTCTTTGGACGGGGAGCTGTTGCTGGAGGGGCGCCCTCTGGCCGACTGGACCGAACGGGAAAAGTCACGGAAGATAGGGGTGGTGCTGACTGACAAGACGCAGGCCGGAGGCTTGACGGTATATGAGCTGGTGGCCCTCGGACGACAGCCGCACACGGGTTTCTGGGGAAGGCTCTCTGCCGTTGACCACGAACGTATCCGTGAGGCGGTCCGTGCTGTCGGGATCGGACACAAGGCAAATGCATATGTTGCGGAGTTGTCTGATGGCGAACGGCAGAAGGCGATGATTGCAAAGGCGCTGGTGCAGGAGTGTCCGCTGATTCTTTTGGATGAGCCGACTGCCTTTCTGGACGTGGTCAGCCGGATAGAGGTGATGACTTTGCTGCATACCATCGCACAGGAGCAGCACAAGACGATTTTGCTTTCTACCCATGATGTGGAGCAGGCGCTTTTGTCGGCCGACCGTCTTTGCCTGCTTTCTCCGGAGTTCGGGTTGCAGTGCGGATTGACGGAGGATATGATATTCAATGGCAGTCTGGACCGTCTTTTCAAACGGGAACATATCTGTTTTGACCATACACATGGCATTTATTCTGCCACGGTGAAGGGAAGGAGGAGGGCTGCCGTGCTGTCGCCTGATCCCGCGCTGGAACATTGGACGGTCAATCTGCTGGGCAAGTATGGATATGAGTGTCTGGATGTAGCGGAGACCGGTGACGGGGTGGTTCGTGTCAGGGTGTCGGCTCCTGACAGGATTCTTTTCCGGCATGGCGGGAAAGAACAGGAGTGTGCTTCGTTTGAAGAGTTGTCCCGTCTGTTGTCTTGATTTTCTTTTGACGCCGGATGTCGCGTCGGCATAAAAAAGCATCGGCCCTGACGAGCCGATGCGGTTGTGTTATGGAATGACATTCGTCTGCCGGATTTTATCCGACGATCGTTTTGGTAATCCAATATCCTCCGACTATCAGCCAAAGGCAGAGACAGCCGGCCAGCATGAACGGTTTGGCTCCGGCCTGGCGGAATTTGTCAATGCTGGTTTCTGCTCCCAGGGCTGTCATTGCCATGGTCAGCAGGAAGGTGTCGATGTTGTTTATCACGCTGACCACCGAGCTGTACGCGCTCTCCGAAATGAACGGGGCGGATTGCAGCAGGGAGTTGAGGGCGATGACCAGAAGGAAGTTGAAGGCGAACCAGGGAATGGTAATCTTGCGCTTGCTATTGTCGGCGGAGCCCTCTTTTCTTGACAGGCAGAAGCCCAACAGCAGGAGTACGGGGGCAAGAAGGATGACGCGGATCATTTTGGTGATTGTCGCAGAACCGGCCACATCGCCGCCTGCCGCATCAATGGCGTTGCCCGCTCCCACGACGTGGGCCACTTCGTGCAGGGTGCTGCCAGTGTAGACCGCCACTCCTTGCATGGAAAGACCGTCAAGCAGTCCGGTACGGTACATCATCGGATATAAAAACATGAACAGGGTTCCGAAAATTACGACTGTGGAGACGGCTACGGCTGTCTTGTGGGGTTTGCAGCGCACCACAGGCTCTGCTCCCAGTACGGCTGCCGCTCCGCAGATGGCACTGCCGATGGAGGTCATCAGTGCTGTCTGGCTGTCCATTTTCAGGAGTTTGCTCAATAGGATACCAAGGGTAATGGTACCGCTTACCATAATGCAATCGACCATGATGGCGGGAAGACCGATGGCCATCACCTGCTGGAAGGTCAGTTTGAAGCCGTAAAGTACGACTCCGGTACGAAGAACTTGTTTGGTACAAAATTTTATACCGGGCACCCACGTTTCAGGTAGCTTGTTCCGTAGGGAATTGGCATAAAGCATACCTAGAATGATGCCTACGATTAACGGACTTAGCGAGAGACGCTTTACAAAGTCGAATTCGGCGATATAAAAGGCCGAAAAAGAGAAGAGTACAATTAAAAGAATCCCATGCAAAACTTCTCCTTTATTTTCTTTAAACATAGATTGATTTGAATAGGTGAATTCAGTTCGCATATGCAATTGAATCCAAATTGGTTAATAATAAAATTAAATGTCTCATTGGGTGTGAGATATCCGAGGCGGCTATTTCACTGAAAATCTATTTATGTTCTGCTCCGATTAATAGCTTCGCTATATTTTCATGCCTTGCAAATTCTTTCCTTTCGTCAGCCGGGGTGTGTATAGGAGGGTCTTTACTGGATGTGCGGCGTCGGGACAATCTTGATGCTGGGCGGGGCGGCTCCTTTCCCCGACAGCTCCGGGACCTGTACCTTCAACGTTGCAGATGTATGTTTCTCTTTCTCTCTATGTCTTTATGGTGTTAAAAAGTGGATTCAAGACCTTTGCTAAAGCAATGAAAGGACCGTATGATATGTTAAAAAGAAGCAGCTACTCATGCAGCTGCTTCTTCTCTTGTAGTGGTATCACCTGGAATCGAACCAGGGACACAAGGATTTTCAGTCCTTTGCTCTACCGACTGAGCTATGACACCATAGTGCTGTTTTGCGAGTGCAAATATAGGGTGTTTTTGTAAATTTGCAAAATCATTTGTTGTTTTTTTTATATTTCAATGGATTTTTTCTTGGCTCGTAATTGTAGGCAGAGATAAATCATAAGTATTATGATGGCTATAGAGTCCATAGGTACAGCAGGTTGGCATATAACCCAGGCCGGAATAGCGACAACCAGAATGCTCATGTATATTTTCAGGTAGATTAAGACGAAGCAGGGGAGTTGTCTTCGTAAAATAAAGATGACCGCTAATATATTCAATGGATTGGCCCAAAGAATGTTCCAGTTGGGAGCTGTGATGGGATGGGCCGTAAAACCGCCTAAGAAAACAATCAGTATTCCGACTATAGCTGTAAAAAGAAACATAATTAGGGAGATGGAGTTTAAAAGCAGTATGCTTTGTGTTTTCCATAGCAGGGCAATAATCAAAAGTACGCTTGCACTGAATACGAAGAAAGGGGAGAGATACCACTCTGTGGTAAGTTCTCTTTTCGGTGCTTGGTAGAGTATTTCTACGTCATCGGCTAAACGTTGTTGCTTGAAAGTGGCAGTCTTTAAGCCATACATGAGATAGTCGGGTAGGAACATATATTGGAAAGTTGTGGCCTCCCGGTTGCCCCGTTGGCCTAGAATAGTATGTATTCCCCATTGTACCCATGGAGATGCATCAAGATATTCGTCCAGTAGATTCCAGAAATTCTTGTTTTGTTCTGTCATGTTCCAGTTTATTTCTGCCGGCAGACTTTTTTGTAGAATATCGCGGCTACGTGTGGTGCAATTATCAAAAAGGAAATTATAGAGGTATGAACGATTTTCCGGTCGGTAATTTTCCAGTAAAAGATTGAAAAGTCGTTGTTTTTGTATGGAATCTAAGCGTAAACGCTGTGAATAGACAGAGCGTTCTTCCATTTCATATGCATATATAAAATAGGGGAAAGGAGTATGTGTCAATTGATAGGGTAATAATCCCTGGGCATATTTTAGATAAAAATGAGGGGTTTGAAAATCGAAAGTACCATAATTAAACACTCTGTCGTATTTGGCTTTCGGATCGTGTACACGGATAGCGGTATGGCCAAACAATGAGTATAGTTCAGCTCCTGGTGAACAGGTGATGATACTGATTTCTGCTTCTTCAGAGAGATTAAATGCTTTCCCCTGTGAAACAAATAAGAAGATGCTGACAAAAAGTATAATGATATATTTCATGATTTTACAGTGTGTGATTGTCTGTTGCCGGATATTCTATGTCGCAAAGGAAAAGGGCATGTCCAGGAACAGAGGTGCCGGCATTGCAGCGATTTTTAGATTCGATGATTTTGCGTAAGCCTTCCTGTGTAAGTTTTCCTTGGCCGATATCCAACATTGTACCGACGATGGCGCGTACCATATTACGCAAGAAACGGTTCGCTTTAATGGTGAAGACCAACTGTTTGCCTGTATCTTCCCATTCGGCTTGCATAATGGTGCAGTTGTTCGTTTTTACATCTGTATGCAGTTTTGAGAAACTGGTAAAGTCGGTATAGCCAAACAATATTTTGCAGGCTTCATTCATTGAACGTATGTCTGGCAGCGGGTGCACCTTCCAGGCAAAATCGTGAGTAAATGGGTCTTTTTGCTTGTCGATATAATATTTATATGTTCGCGAGATAGCGGAAAAGCGGGCATGCATTTCTGGAGCTACCTGATAAATCCTTGATATGGCAATGTCTTTACTCGTTAGTCTGTTGAGTTTGTAGATTAATTGTTTTATGTCTGTGATAGGATTTTCCGAATCAAAATGGGCGATAAAAAAAGATGCGTGCACTCCTGTGTCTGTACGTCCGGCTCCGACAACACTGATTTTCTGACGTAACAGTGTAGATAATGCTTTGTTTAATTCTTCCTGTACCGTGGGAGCTCCCGGTTGGATTTGCCAACCGTGGTAATTACTGCCATTATATGCTAATTCGATGAAATATCTTGTCATTGGATCTTTTTTTCATTCTGCGAAGATAGAAATTAATGGCGAATCGGAAAAGTGTTCTGTTTTTTTGTTCAGATTTGTTATTTTACCGTATCTTTGCCGTATAAAGGATTTATTTGGATATAAGTTTTTTTATTTTAAATGTTGGAGGTTGTAACGATGAGTATTCAAGAAAATATTGAAAACATATTGGCCACTTTGCCTGAAGGTGTCCGGTTGGTGGCTGTGTCTAAAACAAAGCCCGCTGAATTTATTGAAGAGGCATATGCAGGAGGCCAGCGGGTGTTTGGTGAAAACCGTCCTCAGGAAATGGCTGCCAAACATGAGATATTGCCGGATGATATTGAGTGGCACATGATTGGTCAATTGCAGGAGAAAAACGTTAAATATATAGCTCCGTTTGTTGCTTTGATACATTCCGTCGATAGTTTGAAACTGTTGCAGAAAATAGAACGGGAAGCCATGAAAAACAAGCGGGAAATCAATTGTTTGCTTGAGTTCCATATTGCAGAAGAAGAGACAAAGTCGGGAATGACTGAAGCTGAAGCCGAAGCTTTGTTATCCAGTGAGGAATATAAGGAGATGACCCATGTCCATATCGTCGGTGTTATGGGTGTTGCCACAAATTCTGAAGATGATGAAAAAGTGCGTTTGGAGTTCCGTCATTTACATGAGATTTTTGTTCATTTGCGTGATAAGTATTTTAATGGTGATGAGCGCTTCCGTGAATTGTCCATGGGAATGTCCGGAGACTATAGATTGGCTGTGGAAGAGGGAAGTACAATGGTAAGAATCGGTAGTTCTATTTTTGGGGCAAGAGTATATAATAAATAATGAATCAATGTATAAACTTCATATAGTATGGCAAATTTAAAAACTAAATTTATCGGATTGGAATTGCAAAGTCCGATTATTGCAAGTAGTTGTGGTTTGACTGCCGACTTGAAAAAATTGGAAGAAATGGCGGCAAACGGAGTTGGAGCCGTAATTCTTAAATCTATTTTTGAAGAACAGATAAATAGGGAAGCTGCACATAGTCTTGAGGACGGAGGATATCCTGAAGCAACTGATTATATCCAGCACTATATACGTGCCAATACTATTCAGCAGTATATAGATTATGTAAAACAGGCCAAAGAAAGACTGAATATTCCGGTTATCGGAAGTATCAGTTGCCTGGATGACGGTGAGTGGATTAATTTTGCTCGTGAATTGGAAAAAGCAGGTGTTGATGCTTTGGAATTGAATGCTTATATCTTGCAAACGAATGAATTTGTGGAAAGTGCAAAAGTTGAGGAAATGTATTATGCAATTATCAAGCATGTGAAATCAGTGGTGAATATACCGGTAATAATTAAAATCAGTCCTTATTTTACGAATTTACCGGCATTTGTCAGCAAACTGAAAGCTTATGGAGCTGATGCAGTGACAATCTTTAACCGTTTTTATGAGCCTGATATTGACATTGAAAAGATGACGATGGGGGCGGCTTCTGTTTTCAGTACAGAGACAGAATTGCGTACTACTTTAAGATGGACAGGAATCTTGTGCGGAAAAGATAAAAAACTTGAGCTTTGCACTTCAACCGGAGTGCATTCCGGAGAAGCGGCTATAAAAGTATTGTTGGCCGGAGCCGGAGCCGTTCAGGTTTGTTCTGTGTTGTATGAGAAGGGATTGGGGGTTATCAGTACATTAAATCAAACTATCAGCGATTGGATGGATAAAAAAGGATTTAAATCCATCGAAGAATTCCGTGGAATGATGTCGTATGCAGATGCGGATCATGCGGAACGTTATGAAAGAGCTCAATTTATGAAATATTTTAGTAATAAAAAGTAAGTATGAAGTACATTTTGTTGTTTGTTGCCCTGTGTTGTTTTGCTTGCACAGGAGGGAAGTATGCCGGAGTGCCGGGAAAGTATCATGTATTGTTGGATAAGGCTTTGGAAAAAGCAGGAGACAATGCGGTAGAATTGCAGAAAGCGTTGGATAATGCACCTGAAAATCAAAAAGAAGGGATGGCTTTTTTGATAGCTTATATGCCAGAGAGAGACTTGAAAGGTCTGAAGGCTGATTTCCTGTTGGAAAATGCAGCTTATGCATATCAGGCTCGTGAACAGTTCCCATGGGCGAAAGCTGTTCCTGACAGTATCTTTTTGAATGAAGTGTTGCCGTATGTAAGCTTGAATGAAAAACGTGAATCATGGAGAAAAGAATTTTATGAACGTTTTAGCAAATATGTTGCCGGTTGTACTACCATTTTTGAAGCTATCAATTCTGTGAACCGCAATATTCGCGATGAAGTGGTCGTTGATTATAATACGAAACGTGAAAAACCGGATCAGGCTCCTTTTGAGTCAATGCGCCAGCATATGGCTTCATGTACCGGTTTGTCTATTTTGTTGACTGATGCATTCCGTGCTGTAGGTATCCCGTCTCGTGTGGCAGGTACTCCCAATTGGCATGACGAACGCGGCAACCATAACTGGACAGAAGTGTGGGCTGACGGGAAATGGTATTTTACAGAATATTATTTCCCCGGACAGTTGGATAATGCATGGTTTTTTGCTGATGCCGGTCAGGCAGTGAAAAATGATCCGGACAAGGCTATTTATGCATCTTCTTTTAAACCGACAGGAGTTTCCTTCCCCTTGGTTTGGGATGAAAACATTCGTTATGTTTATGCGGAAAATGTTACAGACCGTTATACCGATTTATATAAGGCACACTATTCCTCTATTGCAAATGATGGAGATCATGTAGCTTTGCGGGTTATGGCTTTCAAAGATAAAAAGCATGATAAACAATCGGAAGACCGTGTTGCTACAAACCTTGATGTATTCGATGGCAAATTGCAGATGGGTGGTGGACGTACTGCCGGACCGACTCAGGATATGAATGATGTGTTGACTTTTATGTTGAAAAAGAACCAGACTTATACTGTAAATTATGTTTCAGCCGATGGAATGAAGAGCGTTGAGGTGAAGTTGAAGGATAAAACCAAGGAGTTGAAATTATATATGGAATAGTTATAATTGTTGGATTATTCTAAAGAGGGTGTGTCAAAATGTATGTTAATACAAATTGATGCCCCCTCTTTTTTATAACAAAGGTCCGCACTTTCACAAGCACGGACCT
>RCNI01009293.1_pt1 | contig 12703 bp, 8 predicted proteins | sample 2041151 | NCBI WGS metagenome assembly RCNI01 (sample SAMN09708214, study PRJNA481090) | feces metagenome | isolation source: feces | place: Antarctica: Albino Rookery | reverse complement strand
GCCTTCGGGGAAGTCGGGGTCAAAGAAAGGGTGAAAAACATTATGAAGTACAAAAAACCGGGAATTATGATTACGATGATAGCGATTGTGGCGGCGGTGGCCCTGGGTATGTTTTTCCTGACCAACCGGCCTCAGCAGGAGAAGATACCTCCGGCTGAGGAGACCCTGGAGACGGAGGCCCGGATCCAGAAAACAGAGGCTCCGACAGAAGCTCCGGCGGAAAATTCCGGTCTGGAAACGTATCAGGTCAGCACTGTGGATGAATTTCTGAATGCTCTGGGCTCTGATCGGGAGATTGTCCTGGCTCCCGGAACCTATGAACTCAGTCAGGCTTCCGATTACGGAAAGGACACCGGTGAGGACAGTGCCTATGAGTGGTTGAAGACCGACTCAGGCTATCAGTTGGATGTTCGTTTCCAGGATGACCTGAAGATCCGGGGCAGCGGACAGGGGAAGACGGAAATCCTGGCCGTCCCCAGGGATGTACAGGTACTGAACTTCGGAAACTGCAAGAATCTGACTCTGGAGGATCTGACCGTTGGACACACCGAAGGCGGCATCATGTGCTCCGGCAGTGTGGTGATGCTGAACAACTGCAGGAATGTGAATCTGAACCGTCTGGGACTTTTCGGCTGCGGAACCATCGGTGTGGAGACCCAGGATGTGGAAAAGCTGACGGTGGAGGACTGCGAGATCTACGAATGTTCCTTTGCGGGTATCTCCGCAAACAACAGCAGCAATCTTCTGATCCGAAACTCCAGAATCCACAATCTGCGGAAAAATCCCGAGGATGACTTCCCGGCGGTAGCAGTCTTTTCCCTCTACCATGCTCAGAAGGTCAGGGTGGAAAACTGCGAGGTAAAGGACAATGAGGTGGAAAACCTGATTTACGCATATTACAGTGATGCCACCGTTGCGGGTACGGTATTTGAAGGCAATCAGCCCCAGGAGGCGGCATTCTGGAATGAACGAGGCACGCTGATGCTGGACGGCTGCACTTTCCGGGACAATGAGGTTCGCAGATGGTATAAGGTCGGCAGCGAGAAAGCTGTAGATTCTGAGGGAAATGAGATTACGGAGGAAATGCTGAATCCGGCCCTGACGGAGAAGCAGCCTGCCGGAGATCGGAAGCAGGTCACTGCATCCACTGTGGATGAATTTCTCGCGGCCATTGCTCCGAATACGGAGATCATTCTGGACGGGGAACTCTATGATCTCAGTACGGCACAGACCTACGGAAAATCCGGCACGGAGTATTATCGCTGGGAAGATCCTCTGGACGGCCCGGAGCTGATTATTACCAACGTGGACAATCTGACCATCCGCACCGATGACGGAGATGTGAAGGCCCATACCATCAGCGCCGTGCCCAGATACGCCGATGTTCTGAGTTTCCGGGGCTGCAGCAATGTAACCCTGTCCGGCTTCACCGCAGGACATACCAAGGAGCCCGGCTCCTGCAGCGGCGGCGTGATTTATTTCGAGGACAGCGATCACATGACTGTGGAAAACTGCGGCCTCTTCGGCTGCGGCATCCTGGGCGTCTGGGCCCAGTACACAGAAGATGTGCAGGTGGAAAACTGCGAGATCTATGAGTGCAGCAACGGCGGCATCCGTATGGATTCCTGCCAGAACGTCCAGGTAAACGGCTGCACCTTCCGGGATCTGGGAGGAATGACGTATGTTTTCATGGAGTGTCAGAATGTGCTGATCGACGGCAGCCCCTTTGACCCCAGCAAGGAATACTGAGGATAGAAAAAGACACCCGGCAAAACGTTTGAAGTGACCCCTAGGAGTTAGATAATATTTAAAAAAATACTGTTCAAGCTGCCGAAAGGGCTTGCTGTCTGTGGAATGCAGGCGGCAAGTCCTTTCGTTTTGTCTTGATTCGTCTGTTGTTCCAGTAGTCCAGATAGTTCAGCCCTTGCTGGAAGTGTTCCATGGATTCAAACTCTTGTAAGTAAAGAAGTTCGTTTTAAGCAGACCAAAGAAATTCTCAATGACGGCATTGTTAAGGCAGTTACCTTTCCTGCTTATGCTCTGCCGGATATCTTTTTCCCGGAGCGTCCTCTGGGATGCTTTCTGCTGATACTGCCAGCCCTGGCCGGTTCGAGAACGCATAGCTGACCAGATCCAGAATCGGTGACAGATGCAGTTCCTGGTCAAAGAGGTGAAACTCTGTTGCATCCGTAACCCATATCTGCCCTTGTTCTCGTGGTAAATAGCTGTGATTCCTGCTTTTTCAGCTTCATATTTGTCCCTGTTATTCATTCGTTTCAGATGATAGTAGAAAGCTGCTCTGGGCAACCTCTGACAACAGAGCTGGTTTGAAGTCAGACCTCGGTTTCTGAACGGCAATTGCTTTTTGCGCTGCTTTTGCTCGGCGTCCTTTAGACATAATACCCCCCTTTTGTTAGACGGTATAACATACTGTCTAACAAAAGGGGGGGCGGTTCATGTAGTTATTATCCTACATAAGGGGGGGCTTTGTCTATTGCCCGTTTTTGCTGGATCTGTTCACATTTACCGGGGGCCTTTTATAGAATATTGATGCAGGAAACTGCGGCGTTATAGCGGTGTCTGCATGAATGCGGGGAATCTGGCTTTGAAGATAGGTAGACTAACTAAGTGACTTTTTGGCAGCAATGGCGGCTTGCCATGCCTCGCCCATGCAGGCAAGGTGTAAGCCCTCTTTTCCTGTGTTATCCATAACATCTCTGAGATCCAGTAAAAGAGCTTTTCTGAGGTATTCTGCTCCCTTGTCAGGAAGATCGTTCATATAAGCGAACAAGGCGTGACTGGCAAAACTCAAAGTGGAGTCATGAAGGCAAAGCGGTTCAAAATCCGTCCATGCGGTTTGCTTTTCCTCCTGTGAAAACAGTTCGGGAAAACGGGTCATAATCAGCAAAGTATCTGCCTGTTTGATAACTTTGTACCGCTGAAGCCGGTCAAAGCAAACATGGTGGTAACTGGCACCGTTGTCAACCTTCAGTGTGGAAATATCTACAGGCTCAAGCAGATGGAAGGTATCATCCTGGGCCAGATGGCCGGTAGCGGGATCGTGCGGCCACTTGATGGCCTTTCGGAGCGCCCGCATATCGTATAATTCATCCTGTGTGATCTTCAGAGACTTGTATTTTTCCGGATTCTCTCGCTTCAGATCCTGTGCGGCCTGGATGGCAAGATCCAGATTATGCTGCACCATAACATTGGTGAAGAGATTGTTGCTTGTGATACCGCAGTATTCGTCGGGACCTTTGCAGAAGAGAAGGTCTGCTTCTTTTTTATCGGGGCGCATGGTATAGCGGCTGAGCCAGAATCTGGCTGTCTCCACAAACACTGCTGCGGCTTTGCTTAAATAAAAGGATTTGTCCTTTGAAATGGCACAATACTGCCCTAAAGCAAAAGCAACATCCGCAGTAATGTGAAGCTCACTGCATCCGATGTCCCAGGTGTCGCACTGTTCACTGCCATCCAATGCAGCCATCCATGGATACCGTGCTCCGGCGGTATTCATTTTTGCAGAGTGGGCTTTTGCTGCAGGTAAGGATCTTACCCTGTAATCGCAAAGATTTTTTGCAGCTTCCAAATCGTTTTTCAGGAAGAAGGGGAGCATAAACAGGTCGGTATCCCAGAAATAGCAGCCCTTATATCTTCCATGGCTGAGTCCTCTGGCACCGATGCTTACGGTGGGGTCTTTGGCGCTGCAGCTTCCCATTAACTGAAACATGGAATAGCGGAGTCCGCACTGTAATTCGGAATCTGTCTCAGATAACAGAAAATCGCATTTCTTCCAGGCGTGATCCCATGCGTCCTGATGCTCCTGCAGCATTGCTTCATAGTTCCAGGCGGCAGGGATATTTTGAATGCGGGGGTCACAGTCACGACTTGTCAGAATACTGGAAATGGAGGTGAGGGTGATCTGTCTGCCTGCGGAAACATTGGCGTTATGAATCACAGATGCGCTTTCACAGGATACAGAAGACCACATTCCAGCATCAAACTGAATTTCTTCCGATACTTCCAGATCTGTTCCTTTTATGCGGAAAGTACATTGGATTTTGTCGGATGCGGTATGTACTGCTGTGAGATCTGCAAGCTGAATTGTTTCGGTATTCTCTTTGGTTTGGTCATCGGGAATAGGACTGTTGCAGCTCTCGGTCAGAATTCCGCTTTGCACAGACAAGTTCAGGTCCGAATGCGGGGTAAATGTGTAACGCTGCAGTAATAATGCAGGGTGTTCTTTAGGGAGAAAACGCTGATATTCCACATCTACAAGTGCAGAGCCTGCACTTACTGTGTAGGACATGGAAAGAGCGGCACTTTTTAAGTCCAGGTTCCGCTGAATTTCGGAGGCCAGCTCCACAGTTTGACCGTTAATAAGAATTTTCTGGTATGCAGGTGTCGGAAGATTTACAAAATCGGTTACACCGGGCTTAATCTCCCCGAAAATGCCGGCCACATAGATTCCCTTTTGGGTGGGACGAACATGGGGCTCAGAGGACACATAACCCCGGATTCCCATTCGCCCATTTCCCATAAAAAAGATACTGTCGTAATAATCATCCGTCCAGTCAGAGGACTTCCCGGTCCAGGGAGTCAAACAAAGATCAGAGCGCATGGAATCCCTCCTTCGCAGCGGTATACATACTGTGACACAAAAATCCTGCACAGGTGGCAAATGCATCACCGGTGACGCTTTCTCCTGTGACCGGGTCAACACTTTCACAAGCAATCCCGTTATCCATCGTAAGGACTTCTAACTCTTTGAAAGCCTGCTCCTGATGCCCTGAAAGCAGGCTGTTGCATAGGCTCAAAATCCAGGGATATGGTGCGTGGGCGCAGCCGATTTCGGCAATAGGAGAATCTGCAAAGCTGTACGTATAATCAGGAGAGCGAATGATAGCGGTGGTGTTAAGCCACACGGGGTCATCTGCGGAACAAAAACCGTAATAGGGTAAGAGCTGTAAACTTCCGGGAGGCTCATCATAAACATTGTGTCTCCCGGCTAAATCTACAGACCAGGCAAAGTATGGATTTCCCTGCTCGTCGTTAAAGATGCAGTTGTCATAGATGGCGTTCCTGGTTTCTTCTGCGGATTCTCGGAGATAACCATATGTTTCCGGCATCAGATAGGACAGATCGGTCAGTGCTTTCCATACAAGAACATTATTGTAGGTCAGATAGGGGTATACAATTTCGTCATCTGTGGGCTGCAGAAATGTCTCGTAGAGAGCGATTTTGTCGTGCTTTGTCGCTGCTAATCTTTTTAAAATGGTTGAAATTCCGGCCTGTATATTTGCTTCTTTCAGTATCTCACGGTTGCCGGATTTTTGAACATAGGTATTTAATGCGATGAGAGGAGACACAAGCTCGTCCAGCTCAAAGCCTGGTTCCAAAACGGTTCCGTCGATATACCTGGAATGAATCCCCAGGTTACGGCGCTGACGCCCGAAAATATACTGAAGAATTTCTCCTGCCAGATTTTCATCGGCATCCAGAATCGCAGGGAAAGCCCAAAGCAGCACATCACGGTCCCAGTATGCGGCGCTGACATAGTATCGGGTACTTCTGCTGGTTGCACAAATGAGTTCCTCTGTGTCAAGCGTGATGCCGGTAGAATAAAAAATAGAGAAGAAAAGGTTGGTGTTGTAGATTTCGGTTGTTTTTGGAGTGGGCATGAGAGAGACTCTGGAATCCAGCCATTTTGCGGTACGATTGTACTCCCATTCCCAGCCGCGTCTCAGCATCTCCTTTGCGCTGGTTGCGGCAGCTACTTCTTCAAATCCCAGGCCCCAATAGAAAATTATCTCATTTTTCTGGTTGGCATGACAGATATCTTCACGATCTATCTGATAGCGAATGATCTGAGCATCTTTTGTGAAGGTTGGAACGGTATCGTGGTCGCACATTGGAGCAAAGGCAAACATAGGCACCCCGGTGCGGAAATCAAAGATAATACTATGATTCCAGCCGCTTTCATAGCAATGTGCAGACCCTTCGATTTCTTTATCTTCATTGACGCAGTGCCAGGTGCTGAGCCAGGTTCCCTTGAGGCCCCAGTGAATAACAGAGTCGTGCTTGGAGGTGAAGGAAAGCTTTACTGCAAACCCCCGTTCTTTGATGGGGGTTAATATCTCCATATGAAAGTCGCTGCCTCCGATTGTTGCAGTCAGAGAGGGAATCCAGTAATGCTTTCTCTCCCAATGTACATTCTCCCATGCTGTGTCTTGCCCATCGATAGACAAGTAGGGCTGAATTAAGGGGGACTCTCCGGAACCCCGTACATCGATTAAGCCTTTGTGCAGCATGGAAAGAAAAGTGAAATCCCTCGATTCCAATACTTTCTTCGTTGATTTTGGGTAAGGAAATCATTTCATTACCTGTAGGAATGTAATATTTCATAGAAACACCTCTGGGTATCGTTTAAGCGGTTAACCTCGCTTGCTTGCTATCAGTATAGCAAATATATGGCAGTTGTCAACAAATATCTGATAAATAAATAAAAAGCTATTGACAAAACGTTGAGAAGTGATATCATAAACCCATAAAGAATGTTTAAACGCTTAAACTCGAGGGGAGAGATGAAAGGTGGCAAGAGCAACACTGAAGGATGTAGCAAAGCTTGCTGGGGTATCTTCGGCAACAGTTTCCTATGCGTTAAGCGGTAAGAGATCGATTTCGGATGAAACGAAGCAGAGAATTATGGATGCCATCGCTCAGCTGGATTATGTTCCTAATTTGGATGCGAGAAGCCTTAGCATGAGAGACTCCAAGCTGATTGGTGTGGTTGTACCGCAAACGGAGCCTGGCGATCGTTTGATGTTTCATAATAGCTTCTACAGTGAAGTGCTTGGCAGCATAGAGTATTCTGCACGGCAGAATGGCTACCATATCCTGATATCAGCAACGGATGCGAATGAAAGCTACTTAACACTTGCTAAGAAGAGAAATCTGGATGGAATTATTGTGATCGGAATGTATCCGGATGAGTTTTATCAGCAGATGAAGAAAACGCAGATTCCTATTGTCCTGATTGACAGCTACTGTAACGATCATTATTACCATAATATCAGAATTGACGATGCTTATGGCAGCTATTTAGCTACCCATTATCTGCTTGAAAATGGGCATAAGAATATTGCCTTCTTCACTGGCCAGATGAAAGAAAACGGCGTAATGAAAAAACGTCTGCTGGGATACCAGCAGGCACTGGACGAGTTTTCAATCCCATTCCGAAAAGAATATGTCTTTGAAGGACAGATTGATTATGATAGCGGTATCAATCTTGCAGAGCGACTGATTGATTCCCAAATGGAGACAACCGGTGTTGTAGCTGCAGCGGATATTCTGGCGATTGGAGCCATGAAGGGCTTTTACGAACGAGGTAAAAAGGTTCCCGATGATTATTCTATTGTAGGATTTGATGACGTGGAGATTTCCAAATATGTTACACCGGGTCTTACAACCATTCGACAGCAGATTTCCTTAAAAGGGCAAAAGGCGGTAGAGTTACTGCTAAAGCATATCCAGGATCCGACACTTCCGAAGCAAGAAGAAATTCTACCGCTTCAGCTAGTGGCACGGGGGTCCGTGAAAAAATTATAAAGGCATACCTGTGTCGCTGAGGGGGTGTAAAAAAGCGGCTTGCACAGCCTCGCTAAAGATCGTGCAAACCGCCAGGTAAAAAGAACGTACGCCACTCTTTTCACCACAATAATTATAGGTGGAAAGAGCGAAAAAATCAACATTTGAGGAGGAACTAAAATGAAAACGCATAAGATTTTTTCGCTGATCGCATTGACACTGGTCGCAGTCATGCTGTTTAGTGCTTGCGGAAGCGCAAAGCCTGCAGAGACTAAGACAACGGAGACTGCTGCAGCAGGTGCAGAGGCAGCTCCAAAGGAAACGGATGCCAAAGCAGATCCTGTTACAATTACCTATTGTAACTTTAACTCCGCAGGCGGCAAGGAAGAAGTCCTTGCAGATATGGTGGCTGCATTTGAAGCCAGCCATCCCAATATCAAGGTAGAAGTGGAAACCATTGGTTACGATGACTACTTCACGCAGATGCAGACCCGTGTTGCCGGCGGCACGGCTCCTGATTGTTACGAACTGAATATTGAGAACTTTGCAGCCTATGCCAATAAGGGTATGCTTGCAGAGATTACTGACTGTGATGTAAGTGCTCTGAATGATACTGCACTTGGTGCATTTAATGTCGATGGTAAGCAGTACGGTCTTCCCGAAAGCTTCTCCAATGTGGTTCTGTTCTATAACAAGGATCTGTTTGATAAAGCAGGTGTGGAATATCCTACCAGCGACTGGACTCAGGAAGATGTCCAGAAGGCAGCTGAGAAGATTCGCGCTCTGGACGAGAATACCTATGGTATCTGGCAGCCTGTCACCTACAATGAACTTTTCAAGGTTGTAGCACAGTATGGCGGTGCTCTGCTGAATGAGGATAAGACTGCTTTCACAATTAACTCGGAAGAAAACCTGAAAGCTGCACACCAGCTTGTGGATAGAGTGACTGTCAGCAATGTTCAGCCCAATACTGCACAGCAGGGCGGCATGGGTGACTGGGATATGTTTATGAGCGGACGGCTGGGCATGATTCCTACCGGCATTTGGGCATTCCAGACATTTGCTGAAAATTGTGATTTTGAGTGGGACATCGTTGTGGAGCCCGGTATGACTCAGAAAGCAACTCATTTCTTCTCTAACTGTGTTGTCATGAATCCTAAGACCGAGCATTCTGCTGAAGTTTCTGAGTGGCTGGCATGGCTGACCTCCAGCACGGAATCTGCAGATATTCGTCTTGCAGCAGGCTGGGATCTCCCTGCGCTGAAGGATACCAATGCACTGTCCAGCTATCTGGAAATGACTCCTCCTGCAAATCGTGCAGCAGTTTTTGAGAGCCTGGACAATCTGGTTATGCCTCCGGTTATTGAAGATTACGCACTGATGTGTGATATTATCGGCCAGAAGCTTGCTGCTGCAGCGGACGGTACGATTACTGTAGAGGAAGCTCTTGAGCAGGCACAGGCAGAGTGCGAAGCTCAGATTAAACTTGGCTAATACTTAACGGGTGGGCCGCTGCATCCAGTGTGCAGCGGCCTATTTTTTCAGCTGGGAGGTATTCCTATGAGTAATGGTAAAAAACTGAAACGAAGAAATAAGGGAAGCGGATTACTGACAGCCTCCCCGTTCCTGCTTCCGAGTTTGATAGGCTTGTTGATTTTCAGTATGCTTCCTCTGATTATCTCTGGCTTTATAAGCTTGACAGACTGGAATGGGCTTGATCAGTTAACAGCACCCGGATTTTTCAAAGAGCATTTTATTGGATTCGATAATTTTAAGACTATTTTTACGACTCCCGAATTCTGGCGAACACTGGCGAATACAGCAGAGTATATCATCCTTTATATTCCGCTGATGCTGATTGCGTCCCTATCGGTTGCCTATCTGCTCAGCAGACCGTATCGCGGCATTGGAGCATTCCGTGTCATCTATTATTTGCCTGTACTGACCTCATGGGTTGCTGCTTCCCTGATCTGGAAGAGTGTTTTATCACCTCAGTTCGGAGCACTGAATGGAATCCTTGAGATCTTTGGTATTCAAGGGCCCGGCTGGCTGACAGATGAAAAGTGGGCAATGCCGGCTATTGTACTTGTATCCGTATGGAAGGATATGGGTTTCTTTGGACTGATCCTATTGTCTGGCATCATTGGGATTAATAAGACATATTACGAAGCGGCCTCTCTGGATGGCGCAAATGGCTGGAAGAAGTTTACCAGAATTACATTGCCGCTGCTCACACCCTCTATTTTTTATGTTTTGATTGTTGGTATGATCAATGCGTTCCAACTGTTTCCGCAGATCATGATTATGACAGATGGAGGACCGAATGGCGCTACGCAGGTCATGGTGGAACGAATCTATAAATATGGTTTCCGTTATTACCGTATGGGATATGCGGCAGCATTTTCCTGGATCCTGTTTTTCATTATTATGATATTCACAGCAATTCAGATGAAGGGACAGGAAAGGTGGGTGCATTATGACGACTAAGAAGAAAATGAACACAGTCGGCTTTTATGTGGTTGCAATTTTCATAGCCATTATCTCGATGCTTCCGTTCTTGTGGATGATTTCAACATCCCTGAAAAGTCGGGGAGCGCTGATGTCTATACCAATTGAATGGATTCCGGAAGAACCCACAATTGCCGCATATAGCAAAGTGTTTTCTAAATTCCCCTTTGCCAAAACAATTCTCAATTCTCTGTTTATCTCTGTCAGTTTTACGTTCATTACCTTATTATCTTCTTCTATGGCAGCATTTGCTTTTGCAAAGATCCGCTTTCCTGGTAATAATGTATTGCTGCGCTGTTATCTGGCTACGATGATGATTCCAACCCAGGTAACCATGATTCCTCTGTTTGTCATCATGAATAAGATGGGACTGATTGACAGCTATGCCAGCGTCATTATGCCCTCTATTTTCAAGCCCTTTGCGGTATTTATGCTTGTGCAGCAGATGCGGACCATTCCCAATGACTATCTGGATGCAGCACGGATTGATGGGGCTGGCATTTTCCATGTGTTTGGAAAAATTGCGCTGCCCCTGTGCATTCCCAGCTTGGCAACCCTTTCCATCACAACATTCATGGAGTCCTGGAATGACTATCTGTGGCCGCTGCTTATGCTGACAGACAAAAACAAAATGACACTGCCTATTGCATTGTCTACATTAAACGGTCAATATGCCACGGAATATAATGTCCTGATGGCAGGCAGTCTGATTTCTATGGTTCCGATCATTATTATTTATGTGTTCGCACAGAGATATTTTAAAGACGGCATGATGGCTGGCGGCATTAAAGGATAGGGTGACTATATGATTCGCATTCAAGCTGAGATAAAAGAATACCGTCTAGATGGCGTGATTCTTGAGCGAAATACAACAACGCTTCATATTCAGATTTCCTATCAGGGAGCCTATGGTATGGGAGAAAAATTTGATTCTCTGAATCAGAAGGGAAAGACGGTTATCAATGAAGTAAATGAAAAATTCTGCTTTCAGGGTGAAAAAACCTATTGTTCTGCTCCATTCTTCTGGACAGATTCCGGGTTCGGGTTATATGTGGATACCGCTGAATCCACGACCTTCCGGTTTGCAGAGGATTATATCGATGTGAGTTTGCCAGAAGAGGCTGATGTTGTGGCCTTTACAGGTACGCCTGAGAATATAATCAGAGAGTATATGTCCTTATTTGGCAAAGCGGTTTTGCCCCCGGAGTGGGTGCTGGGAACATGGGTCTCTGCAAACCGCTGGAACTGTCAGGATGATGTATATGAACTGTTGGAAAAGCTCAAGCAGTACGATTTTCCTGCCTCTGTGATTGTTCTTGAGGCATGGAGCGACGAAGCAACGTTCTACATCTGGAACGGCGCAAAGTATAGGGCGTTGGATTCGGGTAAACCCTTAAAGTATGAGGACTTCGATTTTTGCGGGACACCTTGGCCTGATCCCAAAGCAATGATCCAGAAAATTCATGAAGCCGGCTGTAAGCTCCTACTGTGGCAGGTTCCTGTATATAAAAAGCAGGATGCGTCTGAAACTGAAAATCTACAGAATGACCTTGACCGTGAGAATGCCATTGCAAGAAGACTTGTTGTGAGAAATTCCGATGGGACCCCATATACAATTCCTGAGGGAAACTGGTTCTCCGGTTCTATGGTTCCTGATTTCAGCAATCAGGAGACAGTCAGCAGTTGGTTTGCCAAAAGACAGTATCTGCTTGATATGGGAGTGGATGGATTTAAAACCGACGGCGGAGAATTCATCCATTCCGAGAATACGGTATTTGCGGATGGCACCACAGGAAAGACCGGGAAAAATCGGTATTCCAGAGATTACACGGAGGCTTATTCTGCGTTTATTGGCCCGGAGAGAACCATATTCAGCAGGGCGGGCTTTGCAGGACAACATACCGTGCCGTGCCACTGGAGCGGAGATCAGCAGTCGCAGAATTCGGAGCTGGGCAGTGTATTAAAGGCTGGCCTTTCTGCAGCGGCTACCGGTATTATTTTCTGGGGATTTGATCTTGCTGGATTTGCCGGACCGCTTCCTACCGTGGATCTCTATCGCAGAGCAACGCAAATGGCGTGCTTCTGTCCGATTATGCAGTGGCACTCAGAACCTGACGGCGGACAGTTCAGAGAGTTAATGCCGGGGGCCGAAGGAAATAACGAAAGAAGTCCCTGGAATATGGCAGAGAGCTATAACTGCAAAGAATTCTTAACGGAAATGCGTTATTGGCATAAGCTGCATGAAAAATTAAAACCCTACCTCTGGAATACGGCAAAGCAGTGTGTAGAGCGCAGCCAGCCGTTTATGCGGCCACTGGTGTATGAATGGCCTGAGGACAGGAATGCGGTAAACTGTCAGGATGAGTACCTGCTGGGAAATGACATTCTGGTATGCCCCATGCTGGCAGAGAACTGCAAATCCAGAGAGGTATATCTGCCAGACGGGGAGTGGGTGGACTTTTTTGACGGAACCGTATATTCCGGCGGTCGGAAAATTACAGCTGGAACCGCTGACAGACTGCCGGTATTTACAAGAAATGGATTTACATTGTGAAATGAAAAACATAAAAGCGGTTATTTTTGATTTGGACGGTGTGATTTGCAGTAC
>RCNI01001452.1_pt1 | contig 12720 bp, 12 predicted proteins | sample 2041151 | NCBI WGS metagenome assembly RCNI01 (sample SAMN09708214, study PRJNA481090) | feces metagenome | isolation source: feces | place: Antarctica: Albino Rookery | reverse complement strand
GGACTACCAAGGTAGAGCACAATACTCACCGATCACTATCGAAACAAACAAACTAGATTCTAAGAATGCAGATATTCTAAACATCTACACAGACTCTGAACAAGCACCAGCACAAATCAATAAAGATACGATTTGCTTGATGAACGGTGACAACGAGATTCCAAATGTTGAAACAGCAGAAAACGACGCAGACAACAATAACGCTCCGATTACTGTTCTATCGAAAGTGAAAGCCTATAAAAAAGGAACAACAGAAGAAATTGGAGAATACACACTCTTCAAAGATGCTACTGGCAATTACCAAATCAAATTCAAACCAAATAAAGATTTCCATGGTGAAGTTGAGCCAGTGAAAATCAAAGCGAATAACACAGGATACGCAAAAGACGACGGTACCTTTACTCATGTCGGCTCTTGTACAACCACTTACACCCCACTTGTAGAAGCAGCAAGTCCAACTGCCTTACCTTCTAACACAAGTGGTCCACAAGGCGTAGAACAAACATCAGAAATCATTCTTGCAAAAGATGGTGAAGATTCAACACTAAACTTCATTCGAACTGATGTAAAAGCAGTTGAAACAGATCAAGATTACAATATCGATCCAACATCCATCACACTTCTTGATGCGAATGGCAACCCTACAAGCGATGCTGTCGAAGTATCATTAAACGATGGAACGAAGGTAGGAAAATATGAACTCCGTAAAGACGGTAGCAAAACAATCATTGTCTTTACGCCAGTTGATACCTTCCTTGGTATAGCTCCATCTGTTAAGGTACGCGCAACTGATTCTCACGGCATTTCTGTTGAGACTACCTATACACCTGAAGTATACGCTGTCACTCCTACAGAAGCCGCTTCTACAACAGAAGATATTCAAGGAAAACCTCAAGAATCAAAGATTGTAATTGGCAAAGATGATGATCAAACAACTGTAAATCTAATCCCAGGGAATCCAAAAGTTGAAATCAAAGAAGATTCCATTACCTTATTAGACACAAATGGAAAACCAACAAAATCAGTAGAAGTATTCACAAAGAACGGTGAGAAGATTGGGAAATACACCCTAGACGGTATGACCATCACTTTCACACCTGAAAAAGACTTTGTTGGCAAAGCTCCAAGTGTAAAAATTCAAGCAAAAGACAAATTTGGTAAAGTCGTTACAACAACTTATACACCTACAGTAATTGAAGTTAAACCAACTCCTTTACCATCCAAAACAAGCGGTAAACAAGGACAATTACAAACCTCAAAAGTCGTTCTTGGAAATGACACGTATGATAAAACAGTCAACTTCATAGAAGGACACAAAGATGTAAAAATTGATCCAGCCTCAATTACCCTATTAAACGCAAACAATCAACCATCTAAGAAAGTTGAAGTATTCAAAGATGGTAAGAAAGTAGGAACGTATACATTACGAGTTGAAGGAAATGAAACTTACATTGACTTCCAACCAGAACCAAACTTCCTAGGTGTAGCTCCAGCCGTTAAAATTCAAGCAAAGGACATCCTAGGAACGATTGTTCAAACAACCTACACACCAACCGTCATCGGTGAAGTACCACCTGTTAAAAAGCCATCTACACCAGTTGTAGAACACCATGTAACACAAACACGTGTACCTTCAACGAGTGACGAAAGTGGAATTCTCCTATATGTAAGCCTATTTACACTATCCGTAATCGGTATTGCATACAGTATGAAACGTTCCATGAACTAACAAACCAAGACTAATTTGTACATACGTACAAGTTGGTCTTTTCTTTTACACAAACCATCACTTTTTCTTATAACTATGCCACTATTATACATTTTACATTTTCTCTATTATTCAATATAATTAAAATTAGACACGTATTATTTACAATTAAGGAGTTACAACGTATGGACCGAACACAAACCGAATTATTCAATTCAATCAAAGAAAATCTTAGTGGCGAAAAAGCACTCGACTTACCAGTCATCATGAAATACATCACATCCTATTCAAGCTACGAAGGATATGAAGATTTCATCTACGCCCTAGGAGATCTTGCAAAGTCCTACTTAAGTGACGAATTCAAACAAGACTTCTCTTTAAGCATTGAAGTCTATGCCTTTGACTACTTCACAAAACTCGACGCCATCGAACATCTTATGAATCGAAGACAATACGACCTTGCCTTTACTGGCTTAGAAAAAATCTTCGAACACCTAAACAAACGACACCTCCCACTTCTACAAGACGACTTTGGGAACCATCGTTGTTTTACCGATGAACTCCAATACCACCTATACAAAGATGCCGCAAAAGTAACTGACGTCTTAAATATCCCAATTCCATACGATCTCATCTATCTGTATCACGCAGCTTGTTTAAAACACACCAAAAACTACAAAGAGGCACTTATCGAATGTGAAAAAGGCCTATCCTTTGACCCTGTTTCAAGTGATCTATACTTCTTAAAAGCCACTTGTTTAAAACAACTCAACAGACAAGACGACTACTACGAAGCACTTCGCCTATCCCTTTACTTCGCATGTACAAGAGCTGCTATGAGCCGCTACTTACTTGAACTTGCCTTCATTGCGCACAAAGACAATCAAAGAGCCATTGCCCATGAAATGTGCAAACGCTCCATTGCCTATATGAAATCCTGTGAAGCCTTTGATTTACTCGAAGAAACCGAAGGCCTACCAGTCACAGTCGAACGCCTAGAAGACTACTTCAAGCAATTAAACTTCAAACTCGAACCAAACCCATTCGTCATCCAAACCGCAAACACCCTAATCAAACAATATCAAGCAAACGGCAACTTAGAAGCCGCAAACGAATATCAAACCATGGTAAACCATTTAACAAACAGAAAAAAAGAAGGAAACTAATATGCAACTCGAACAATTCTTAGAACAAATCCAAGCCGACACTTACGACTTAGACAAACAACTCAACCTCGTAAGTAATGCCCTACAATCCGAAAACTTCGATGAAACCCTCGTAAACCTAGACACCATCCTTGACCACTACAAAGACATCGAACAACAAATCGATACCTTTGAAAACAAACACTTCTACCACGTAAACAATGACATCGAAGAATACTTCGTAGACCATTTAGAAGAAAACGAATACGTAGTCTATATCCCAATTCCATTCGAAGACATCTTCTACCGCTATGCCTTAACCTACTACATGATGTACGACATTGACCGTGCACTTGCAAGTATCAAAATGGCTGAAAAATACAACCCTGTATCCTGCGACATTCAATACCTACATGCCCTCATCCTCATTGAAGAAGGAAACTTCGAAGATGCCATCACCCTATTAAAAATGTCCCAACACTTCACCTTTGAACCAAACGACCTTTACCGCATCTTTGCAAGCTATGCAAGAATCGCTTACTTCGAAGGAAACTTTGACGCCGTTACAAACATCTTAAACAACCTCCCTCAAGAATCCTTAGATGAAGACGTCTTAGACATGCAACAAACCATCCAACATGCCCTCAATGAAGGACATGGAACCTTTGAAGACTTCACCAACAAATACAACCTCACATACCATGCAGATGAACAAACCATCAACGCTCTAAAAGACTTCAGCCAGTCTTACAAAGAGAAGGAAGCTCTAACAAACCTCATCCAACAACTGCAAGAAATCTAACATAGGTCACAGCCTATGTTTTTCTTTTCCCATATTTGTTTTTTACAAACCAGTGTTACACTTAAAGATATCTTTTTCAGTCAATCTTCAGAAAGAATACGCTGAGATATGGTATTCTATACGTATCAAATGAGGTGAACTTATGGTAGTAAATCAAGAAATAATCAAAGAAATCGAACAAACCCTATTAACCATAGAAGACGATGCGGCCTACCTAATCGACCGCATGTATGAATCCAGTTCCAACAATAACCAAGAAGACGCCTATGCCTGTTTCGAACTACTCAAACGCTACTTTAACGGCGAATTCGAACAATACCCAGCCTTGTTACTGGATGATTGTACCTATCATTATTATGAACACATCGATAAAGTCATCGAACTACAAGACCAACAAGACTTCCAAAGCATGATCGACGAATTAAACAAAATCCTCGAACACATTGCCGAACAAAAACTAATCCCAATGGACTCGGTAAACAACTTCAACTGTTTCAAAACCTACTTTGAAGAAGCCCTTTACCGCAACGATCCAAACAAAAAAGATAAAAACTGCCCATCGGTCATTCCGTTCGATACCATCTACTCACTTTACGCAGCCGCATACTTTGGTATTCATAAATACAAAAAAGCATTGGCATGCATCCAAGAGGCGGAACGCTGGAACCCAACAAGCTGCTGTATCCACTACACACACGCTTCGATTCTATGCGTACTAGGTGACCGTATCGGCTATATGAAACAACTCGTAAAAGGCTACCAATGTGCCTACACCACAAAAGATGTCGCATCCTTCTACCACGACATCGCCTGGGTACTTTACGAAGATGAAGACTATGGTACTGCCCTAATCTTCCAATCCTGTGCCCAACACTACGACACAAGCGATGCCAACGTACAATTCACAAAAGAAATCGCCAGTCACACCCAAGGCCCACAAGACCCAAAAGCAGCCGTTTATAAAAAACGCGCCGCCAACCTATGTAAACAATTCGACTTCAACTTCTCACCAGCCAAAAACGTCATCGACCTATTACGCAAAAAGATCGATCACATTGAACCAATTGAACCAGGTGAATTCGAAGACCTATTAGAAATCTACAGTGAATTAGAAAAGAAAATGAAGCGTTAATCGTTTCATTCTTTTCTTTAAAGGAGAAAAGACTATGTTACCGAAGAATAAATATTTCATGAATCACCCACTCGAATACGCAATCCTAAACGACTTCTACAACCGTAATAGCGACCTTGTCTACCAAGACGACACAACAACCCTTGTATACAACAAACAATACGACCTAGTCTTCCACATCGGAAAACCCATCAACCATCCACTTCTTCAAACCTGTCGCCTCATTCAAACAAACTGTAAAGAGTTAAACGATTCACTCTTACAAACAAACACCTGCACTTCCACATTCCCAGTTTATACGGCCATCTACACCAAAGAACAGATCGATATTCCTAAACTACACGATGTCACAACAAGACCACTTACACCAAACGACTTACCATATCTACTAGCCCACTACGATAACCCAGGTAACGATGAAAAGCACCTACTCGAACGCATCGAAGAAGGCATGTTGGGCCTTGTAAAAGACAACTCCCTCATTGGCTTTATCGGTATCCATGAAGAGGGCACGATGGGATTTTTATTCATTGATGAAACACAGCGTCACAAAGGCTATGCCTACTTCTTAGAAGCGACTCTGATTCAATCCCTACTCAATGAAAAAAAGCTTGCCTATTGCCAAATTGCCACAACAAACAAAGCTTCCATTGCCTTACATCAAAAATTTGAATTCACCTTCCTAAACGACACCTACTATTGGTTAGGAAAAGGATGGTAAAAGCCGCCATATCCCTAATATAGCGGCTTTTTTATTTGATTTCTTCTTAAAAATTATAGAGTAAAGTTTTATTTACAAGAACACTTTTCTTGACATAAATGATTTATTTAAAAACCTGTTAGGTTTGAATTACATCTAATTATTATGTAGATAGTTTGCGCTGGTAGTTTATTTTTTAATCTTCTTCTTTAATGCGATAACCAACACCACGGACTGTATCAATGACTTCGCCCTTGTCACCAAGCTTCATACGAAGAGAACGCATATGTACGTCAACCGTACGCGTTACACCATCATACTCATGACCCCAGATACGAAGTAGTAATTGATCACGAGAATATACCATCCCTGGATGTTCCATTAGTAAACGAAGGATTTCATATTCTTTTAGTGTCAATTCAATGAACTCATCTCCTACAATACATTCATGCTTTGCAGGAATCATCTTGATTCCTTGGTAAGAAATGACTTCTTCATGTACAGGCTCAGCTCTTCTAAGAACAGCATTTACACGCGCAACCATTTCCATCATACCAAATGGCTTTGCAATGTAGTCATCTGCTCCAGAATCTAATGCAATGACCTTATCGTATTCTGCTCCCTTTGCAGATGCGATAATAACTGGAATATCATGCCACTTAGGATTTGCACGTAATTCTCTTAGGATCTGTATTCCATCTTTTCCTGGCAACATAACTGCCAAAATAATCAAGTCCGGACGACTTGTTGCAAGTGCCTGGAAGAATTCTTCCCCATCTTCAAACCCTCTTGCGTCAAATCCGGTTGTTTTTAACGTATAAGTTTCGATCTCGCGAATACTTTCGTCATTTTCAACAACAAAAATCATTTATAGTTCTCCCTTCACATGTGAACTGTTTTCCCTAAAATTTACAGTACCAACAAATACCACTTGGTTATGCAAAGATGTTCACGACTTCATTTTATCGTAGTTGCTAAATATTACAAGAAGTTTATTAAAATTTTTGACCGCTAGTCGAATTTTCTTAACATTTCCGTTAAGTCTTTTACAGAGTCTTTATTCTTTGTCGCATAGTCAATTTTTGATACCCTATTACGTATAACTAACTCCTCTAAACCCGCTAGAATATCGCCTCTATCATACCTACAAACAATCGCTTTACTTTCCTTCATAATCCGGTAACTTGGAGATGTTTTTACGGTAATACCAAGCGTATTTTTAGCAAGTAAAGAATATTCAAGAATTTTACTCGGCAAGTAAGGTTGAATCGTACTTTCATCGACAATCGTATCAAACAACAACACCGCATCACTTTGTTGCATCTTGGAAATACAAGCATCATACGGAATCTTCTTATGCACTTCAAACACATCATCCAACCCTAATGCATGAATCAACTTCAAATCACTCTTACGGAATTCCCCATACTGCTCAATACGTAACTTCACATCCGGATACTTTTTCACAAATAACGAAACCGCCTCAATGAACTCTTCAATCAAACGCAACCCATACACACGCCCAAAGTGCGATAAGACAAACACATCGTCTTCTTTCTTCGTTTCTTCTAAAGGCAATAACGTATTCCATTCCTCAATATAATTCAAAGGCACAATGACACACTTCTTACGAATCTCTTCTTCCGTCAACTTCCCAAAGTACTTCCTATATTGTTCAATCATGAAATCCCGTTGTTCCTGACAGATAAACACCAACACATCCGCATGTTCAAAGGCATCTCTTTCATCTTCATCCACCACGTAATACTTACAATACAGATTAAAACAAACCTTCTCCACTAACATATAAGAGTCATAGGTCTTTTGATCAAACTTATAAGGACTATGATTGATTGGATCTGAGAAACTTGCAATCCATGTTATATTTGGATTCTTTTCCTTCAACGCCTTTCCAACCCGTATTGTGTAACAAGGAAAGGAATTCGTATATACCAAAGGCTGTCCATCATACAAAGAAATCGCCTTTTTCACATAGCGATTCATATGCCTTAAACCCTTAAACAAATTCACATTCTGAATACTAAACAACACATTATTGTAATCATCAACTTCCTTAATGGTAAACTTCTGATACATTGGATCTTCTTCTAACATCTTCTTAAGACCTTCATCACTACTTGGTCCTTTTAAACTTACAACTTGGTATTGATACGGCAAACAACGCAACTGCTTATAAATCAATTGCGTAATCGTGTCATTATAGGGTAAAAATGGCCCTGGAACTACAAAACAATTCTTCATGCAAAAACACCTTTCATTGCCAAATTCTAACATAAAAACGACCTTGGAAGACTCCAAGATCGCTCATTAATCCTTATACTGCTTGCCACCCTCAACATTGAAAAACTCTTCAAATGTCATATCACTACCAGCTTCATGTAATTTCGTCGCATGTTCCTGTCCAATGAAACGATAATGCCACGGCTCATAATTATAGCCAGTAATCTCTTCTTTTCCCTTTGGATAGCGTAGTATAAATCCATATTCATGGGCATGTGCAAATAACCACTGCGCACTGCGTGTCGTTTCAAACTCCTGACAATAGTTAACACCATCCATTGCCCCATTATTCTCAACCACATCAATACATAACCCCGTCTGATGGTCACTATGATTCGGCCGAGAAGAAATACGGTCTGCCCGCTCACTTCCATACTGGTTCGCATAGGATTGCCATAAGGATGCCTGATACGCAGCCGAACGATACGCACTACCAACTTCTAGCACAACACCATCCTTCTTAGCCGCTTCAAACATCTCATACACAGCATCTTTACACACACTTCGTAACATCCAACTGTCTTGTGTTTTATAGATTCCATCTAATTTCACAAGATCACTTGGCTCATATCCATCCTTCAATGGATGGGCTTTATTGGCAAGAATCAACAAACTGTCTGCCCCTTCAAAGTCATACACCTCTTCAACAACAGGCTCTTCAATCACAACTTCTTCTACTTTCTCTACGATAGTCGGCTTTTCTACTTCTTCCCTTAATGACATCTTGGTCTTTACAACCTTCACTAAGACAATTACGCAAAGAACACTCAGAGCAAGCAAAAACCACCCAGCAAATGATAATTTACGTTTTGGTTTTCTCTTTCTTGCCATACAACTTATTCTCCTTCTTTAAAGATATTTGTCTTCATTAAACCTTGTAAAACAAACCAACCAATGATCAAGGAAATCACTTCCCCAACCGCTACCTCTGTACCAAAAATCAATGTACCATTCCAAATATTCTCAGGCATCAATGCAAGTGCTAAAGAATATCCAATGACCACAAAGTTAAATACAACAGGCATTAAGAACGAAAGCAATGGGAACCCAAACACTTTCTTATTTCTTAATTTATACGTTAGAACCGCTGCTAAGAACGTTGCCAATGTCCCAAAGATCGCATCATAGTATCCAAGGATATTCGCACCCGTCATCGCTCCAATTAAATTACTAATAAAACAACCAAGTGTCACACCATAAATCGATGGTGCATACACCAATGGAAGTAATGTTAGTCCTTCCGCAAAACGAACTTGGAACGGTCCAAATGAAAGTGGCGCAAAGACCACAGTCAAAACCGTGTAGATTGCTGCGATCATCGCAACCTTTGTAAATGTTTTTAAATTCATATTTCTACCTCTTATTTTGTTTATTACGCCAGGTAGCCGCTACTGACGGTAGTTTCTAACAAACTACGTGCAATAGTATATCATTAAAACCATTTTTTCACATTACAAAGTCCCACAACTCTTCAGTGCATCAATCTTAAAGACCATCGCAATCGTCTTCGCATCTACAATCTCATTCCGAAGAATCATTTCTTTTAATTCCTTTAACGTATAATACGCAACCTCAACATACTCATCTTCATCAAAGTGCGTTCCAACATAGGCATCACTCTTTGCATAGTACATATAAATCTTCTCACTATCATATGCCCCCGTTGGAACAATGTATCCTAAATCATAAAAGTCTTTACCTGTATATCCAGTTTCTTCTTGAATCTCCCGCTTCGCAGTTGTTAGTTCATCTTCTCCAACTTCTTTTTTCCCTGCTGGAAATTCTAACAACACCGCTTCTTGAGCATAGCGCCATTGCCTTACCAAACAAAACTTTCCCTCTTCATTTTCTAATGCAACACTAACGCCACCAATATGCTCCACAACTTCTCGATACACTTCTAATCCATCTGCACGTTTTGCCTTGTCACAACGCACTTGAATCACTTTTCCACGAAAGACATATTCTTTCGATAACGTTTCCTCTTTAAACTCCATATTCGTACCACTCTTTCGAGCATATTTTAGCATAAGCATCAAACAATGAAACTTTGTATAGACCATTTTACATTCTTGCTTTATAGTTAAACCTATCTTTGCAAAGGAAAAAAGCTATGAAGAAAAAAATATACTACGCAGCAAGCATCCGTGGCGGAAGACAAGACGCATTTCTCTACCGTCGAATGATCGAAAAACTAAAACAACACCATCAAGTACTAACCGAAGAAGCCGGAAACATCTTCTTATGTACCGATGAACAAAAACACGAATACGAAGCAGAAATCTATCAAAGAGGCATGGATCGCCTACAAGAAAGTGACCTCATCATCGCCGAATGCACAAACGCATCCATCGGTGTTGGTTATGAATTATGTCTTGGCGAACAACTCAAAAAAGAAATCCACGTCTTCTACGACCAATCCAGATCAAACCTATCTGTTATGATCCTTGGAAACAAGCACTGCAAGATTCACCCATACAACGGCGAAAAGGACCTCATGTCAAAACTTGACGACCTACTCGTAACAATCGGTTAACAAAGGCGAAAGCCTTTTTTTATCGTATAATACAAGAAAAGGAGAATCTTATGAAAGCAATCTATTTCTGTGGCAGTATCCGTGGTGGAAGAGAAAACGCCACAACCTATCAAAAAATGATCCAACACATCCAACAAAACCACAACGTACTCACTGAACACATCGGAAACACAAACCTCAATACAAACGAACAAACCTACGACAAAGACAAACACATCTATACAACCGACATCAACCTCCTCAACCAAGCCGACCTTCTCATCGCCGAATGCACCATCCCATCCCTAGGAGTTGGCTATGAACTTTGTTACTTAGAGCAGAAGGGAAAACCTGTCCACATCTTCTACAACCCAACAAAATGCAACCTCTCGGCAATGATCAAAGGAAACAACTACTTTCACTTATACCCTTATACAAACGAAGAAGAACTCCTCACCCTCCTAGATGAATTGTTAAAAACACTCTAAGAGTGCTATACTATAAGCAATTAAGGAGGAACTGCTATGCCAGCACCAATGAAAGACTATATTACATTTGCGGATTTTGAAAAATTAGACATCCGCCTAGGAACCATCATCAAAGTAGAAGATATCGAAGAATCCGATACACTACTAAAGTTCACGGTAGACTTTGGGGAAGAACAACCAAAGACAATCCTTTGCAATATGAAAGGGGAACGTGAAAACGACTATGCCATCGAAGGCGTACAAACACTCTTCGTAGTAAACCTAAAACCACGCAAGATGTTTGGCCATGTATCCGAAGGCATGCTACTGGATATTGGATACCAAGACGGACTACGTCCATCTGCTCTAGCCATTCCAGAATTCAAAATTCCAAACGGTTCAAGAGCCGGCTAATTCGAGCAAGCAAACAACTGCTTGCTTTTTCTATACATATAAATTATTTATCCTGTATAATTATAAAATACAATCAATTTCAAATAACGGTATCAACTAGCCCTTTTAAGTTAATTATGTATATTTATTATAGGCAGGTCATTTTAAAACAACTGGAAATTTCCACCTAATTTAAAATGACCTGCCGATTTTATTTGTACAATAAAAGCCAAGGATAAAGAAAATCCCTTGCTACTGCAGGGATTTCATCTAGCTATTCTCGAACCATAATTGCTACAATAATCGCTAACACAAAACTGACTGTCGTCGACAACATTGAATCACCTGTAGCAGGCATGTGGTTTGCAACTACTACAGTTTCCTTCGGAGTCTTTTCATGACTCAAAGGACTCACATTCATTTGATATAAATACGTCATCTCAAAACCATCTTTTCGCGACTTTACAAACTTATATGTTTTTCCATCTTTATCGATCACCTGTTCTACGTCCGCAAACTTAGTTCCAACAACTTCTTCCTTCAATACGTTTGTTTCATTCCCAAGTTCTACAAACTTCGTTGTGTACAATCGTTTCTGATACGCATAGGTCTTTACAAGTTGATTCTCACTAAATGATTCTGACACAAAATCATACGTATACTCACCTTCTGTAATAGTATCCTCTTTATTCGCAAAGTCTTTCCCCTTTACTTCCGGCTTCAATACATGGTCTACGTTTCCAAACTCTACATACTTTGTTGTCTTCTCTGGCATATAGTAATACGTACGTTCTCTTTCGTCTTCACGCATTTCCGCATACAGATACGTAATGCCATCTTTTTCGAGCTTGTCTTCTTTCTCTACAAAACTTTTTCCAACAACCGCTTCCTTCAACACGTTTGTTTCATTTCCAAGTTCTACAAACTTTGTCGTCTTTTGTTCGACATAATAACAAGTACGGTCAAGCCCTTCTTCTACTACATTTTCAAGTAAATACACAATCCCGTCTTTTTCCAATCGTTCTAGTTCCGGCGCAAATTCATCACCTACAACCATATCTTTCAATTCGTGATCTTCATGATCCAACTCAACGTACCTCGTTACTTTTTGTTCCTTAAAGATGCTGACCTTTGTAAGTTCAAAAGCGATTGTTCTACTTGTATAAATCCATTCGTCTCGCCGATGTTGAAGATATATTTCTACAGTCACAATTCCATTCTCATCGGAAGTCACATCTTTTTCTATGAGCACTCCATCTGGATAAATCCCGCGATAATCATCCCCATTGTATTTCATATCAAAGCTATCTCCATTGATTACCAAATAGGAGCTATCGGCATAGATTTCATCCATTACGACATGCATCTTGTATTTCGTATTCGGCAACAGCTTCACGTTCTGCATGAGTGCAGGACTTCTTCGACCTTCATCTGGCAATGCACCATTAATTGTGGATGGCTGTCCATTCCCCGAATAAATTGCGGCTGTTCCATTTCCAATTTGTAAATTCCATTCGTTCTGACTCCATGGTGAAAAATACTTCGGTAAACGAATAA
>RCNI01001451.1_pt1 | contig 12721 bp, 4 predicted proteins | sample 2041151 | NCBI WGS metagenome assembly RCNI01 (sample SAMN09708214, study PRJNA481090) | feces metagenome | isolation source: feces | place: Antarctica: Albino Rookery | reverse complement strand
AGCCAGTACACCAATGTCGGCGCTTTCGGCGGCGCTCCGGAGTGCACGCTGGAGGGCCGGGTGAAGTCTCTGGGCAACTTCGGCGGCTATATTACCTATTACTACGACGATCCTATTAAGAACGATCCCAACAACCCCTATGGCGTGGACTTCTTTGTCTATGGCAATGCCAATGTGGAAAGCGGCGGCACCGGCTACGGTTTCTTTGAGCCGGGACAGGTCTGGGTCTCCGAGACGGGCGAGGACTGGTATGCCCTTGCCGGCAGCGAGCACTATGAAAAGGACACGCTTTGGGACTATACGGTCACCTATACTAATAACGATGGCATGACTGCGTGGAGCGATAACTACGGCAATACAGATGCCGATGCCGCCGGGACGGCTCCCTGGGTGAAGCAGGACGCCTATCCGCTCCATCAGTTCGAGGGTGAGAATGTTACCCTCAGCGGTATTTTGCTGCCCGCCGGTGATGATGGTACCATCGTGGGCAACAGCAATAGCCAAGGCAACCATGTGGCCTGGGGCTATGCCGACGCCTTTGCCAATGGTACCATGGGCGAGGCAGTCAACCCCTATCAGGAAAACAGCGATATGTCCAAGCAAAAGCCCATGAACGGATTCGATCTGGCGTGGGCCGTGGATGCTGCGGGCAACCCGGTGGATGTGGACAATATCCATTACATCAAGGTCGTCACGGCGTCCAACCTCTGGCACAGCGCCTTTAAGGAAAAGTCCACGGAAGTGGCCTATGTGATGCGAGCCACGGCGGATAAGACACCTGTGGGACAGACCGCTGCCCCTGCCAGCGTCACGATCAGCGACGGTGCCCAGAGCAAGACCATCGCCTTGCAGGATACAAAGCAGATCTATGAACTGAATGTGGGCGACATGAAGTATGTCTCCCTGCAGGTCAACGGCACGGCGGCGGAGGACAATATCTACGTCAACGACACCCGCATTCCCTCCGGCCAGGCGGCCGAGGGCATCAAGATCACCCGGGAGGGCGGCGAAACGCTGGTGCGTATCATCGTGCAGAACGGTGAAAAGGAGCCTGCGCTGTACCTCCTCAAGCTGACCGGTACGGCAGAGGAGAGCAATGAGCTTCTGAGCGGCTTGAAGGCCACGGTGGATGGCGTTGCCCGTCCTGCCCAGACCACGGATGGCGAGACTTACACCATGACGGTGGGCCATCGAATCGACTCGGTGGGTATTGTCCCGGTGAAGGATCCGGCGACAGAGTACACGGTTAACGGCGCGGCACCGCAGGAGAGCTATCCTCTGGCCTACGGCGCCAATGAATTTGTGGTGACAGCCACCTCCGGCGAGGTGGTGCAGACGGTCAAGCTGATCGTCACGCGGGAAGACGCCCCGGAGACCACCGGGAAAAATATCACCGTCAGCTTTGCCCTCTACGGAGATGAAAAGCACGGCGATGCCGGCGAGAGCCACCTGTATGGTGATGGCGCAGAGGATCTGCAGCTGTGGATCCCTGCGGCGGATGTGACCGTTCCCGAAAATGCGGTGGTGCTGGATGTCTTTGAAAAGGCCATTGGCGAAAAGTATCCCTATGTCAACGGCGGCGGAAACTATATCTCGTCCATCAACGGCTTGGGAGAATTTGATAATGGCCCCAACTCCGGCTGGATGTATCTCATCAACGGCGCATATGCCAAGTTCGGCGTTGCAGAGCAGAAGGTGAGCGACGGTGACGTCATCGTATTCCACTATACCGATGACTATACCCGCGAAGAGGCCATCAGCAGTGGCAATCAGGAGAAGGTCACTGCGGTGGAAAATTTGATTGACGCCATTCCGACGCCTGTCACGCTGGAGAGTGAGCAGGCCATCCGTGACGCCAAGGCGGCCTATGCGGCACTGCCGGAGAACCTGCAAACGAAGGTCAGCAACTATGCAAAGCTGCTTGACTGCGAAAAGGCGCTGGCGGCGCTGCAGGCCACCGAGGCCGACAAAAAGGCGGCGCAGGAAGTGACGGAGAAAATCGCAGCCATCGGCACGGTCACGCTGGAATCTGCAGAACAGATCGCGGCGGCTCGCAAGGCGTATGATGCGCTGAGTGCAACGCAGAAGCTGCTGGTGGAAAATGTGGATCAGCTGACGGCGGCGGAGGCTAAGCTGCAGCAGCTGAAGAATGCCCCTGTGGAGGAGATCTATAAGGCCACCGGCGATGCGCTGGAAGCCCTCGCGGAGAAGAATGTACCTGCTGTGGGAACTGTCGGCGGCGAGTGGCTGGCGCTGGGTCTTGCCCGGAGCGGCCGAGCCGTACCTGCGGCGTACTACGATCATGTTGTTGAGTACGTTAAGGAAAACATCAACGAGCACGAGCAGCTGGACCGTGCCAAATCCACGGAAAACGCCCGTGTGATTCTGGCGCTGACGGCGCTGGGCAAGGACGTCACCGATGTGGGCGGCCACAATCTGCTGATGGGTCTCACCGATATGAAGTACCTCACCAAGCAGGGACTGAACGGCCCCATCTGGGCGCTGATTGCTTTCGACTCGCATAACTATGCGATCCCCGCCAACAGCGCGGCGAAGGAGCAGGTGACGCGCGATGCCTTGGTGAACTACATTCTGACGGCACAGAACGAGGACGGCGGCTGGGCGCTATCTGCTAAAAATAATAGCGATCCGGACTTTACCGCCATGGCGCTGCAGGCACTGGCACCTTATTATAAGACCAACGAGCAGGTCAAGGCGGCAGTGGACAAGGCGCTGGTGTGGCTGAGCAGTGTTCAGACGGCAAAGGGCGAGTTCGGCGCAGTGCAGCCCAATGGCACAGTGCTGGTGACCAGTGAGTCTACCGCGCAGGTCATCGTGGCGCTGACAGCGCTGGGCATCGATCCCATGAGCGATGCCCGGTTCGTGAAGAACGGTCTGAGTGTGGTGGATGCGCTGTGCAGCTTTGCTGTGGATGGCGGCTTTGCCCATGTAACGGGTGAAGGCTACGATCAGATGGCCACCGAGCAGGCGTACTATGCACTGGCGGCCTACTTCCGGATGCAGGAGGGCAGGACGGCGCTCTATGATATGTCCGATGTGACCATCGGCGCTGGCAATGAGCCTGCCGGACCGGATGCACCGGCCACCGGCGACGGCAGCCATGTGGCGGTATATGCTGTGGCAGCCACCGGCTCCGTGCTGGCGGCAGCGCTGTTCCTCGGCGCAGAGCGGAAGCGAAAACACGCAGCGAAGTAACGCATAAAGCACAATCGAAAAACGTCTGATTTCTTTTGAAGTCAGACGTTTTTCTTTTTATGGAGGCTTTACAGGTGGCATACCGCGGAGTTTTATGGTAAAATGAAGCAAGAATAATTTGGTAAGGATCCTGTCTCGCAGGATCTTTCTTATTGCTTCGGAGGCGGAACTATGAATGAAAATAAAATGCTGATGACGGAGGGAGCCATCTGGAAGATCCTGGTTCGCTTCGCTTTTCCCTTGTTTTTGGGAGGATTGTTTCAGCAGCTCTACAACACGGTGGACTCCTGGGTGGTAGGCAAGTACTGCGGCGACAGTGCTCTGGCGGCCGTTACGTCCTCCGGCAGCCTGATTTTCCTGCTGGTGGGATTCTTTCAGGGTGTCTTCATGGGCGGCAGTGTGGTCATTTCCAACCGCTACGGCGCCCAAAATAAGGAGGGCGTGAACAAGGCAGTCCATACCATCGTGACCTTTTCACTGGCCATCGGTGTGGTGCTGTCCATTCTGGGTGTGATCTTCACGCCCATGATTCTCCGCTGGATGGGCACCCCTGCCAACGTCATGCCCGACTCCGTTCTGTATTTCCGAATTTTCTGCTCCGGTATGCTGGCGATGATCCTCTATAATACGGCCACCGGCATTTTTCAGGCGCTGGGTGACAGCCGCCACCCCCTCTTTTACCTGATCATCGCCTCTGCTGCCAATGTGGTGCTGGACTTCCTTTTTGTGGCCGGGTTCGACTGGGGTGTGGCCGGCGCGGCACTGGCTACGGTGCTGGGGCAGCTGCTCAGTGCGGTGCTGGCTTTTGCTCACTTGATGAGCGGCAGATTTGTGGTTCAGATCCGACTCAACAAACTGTGGCCTGATAAAAAGATCCTGTTACAGATCTTTCGTCTGGGATTCCCCAGTGGTATCCAGAACAGTGTCATTGCCCTTGCCAATGTGGTGGTGCAGAGCAAGATCAACGCCTTCGGTGATTTCGCTATGGCCGGCTGCGGCAGTTATTTCAAGGTGGAGGGCTTCGTATTTCTTCCTATTATGAGCCTCACCATGGCCATGACCACGTTTATCAGCCAGAATCTGGGTGCCGGCAAGCCCGACCGGGCGCGCGCCTGCTCCCGACAGGGAATCTGCATGACGGTGGTGCTGGCCGAGCTGGTGGGAGTCGTGGTTTTCATTTTCGCTCCACAGCTTATCGCTCTTTTCAGCGACACGTCTGACGTCATTGAGTTCGGTGCCTGGCAGGCGCATGTGGAAGCGCTTTTCTTCTGCCTGCTGGCGTTCTCCCACGGCTGTGCCGCCACGCTCCGCGGCGCGGGACGACCCGTCGTCCCGATGGTCATTATGCTGGCCATTTGGTGTGTCTTCCGCATCATCTATATTACCGTGGTGCTGCGGTTCATCCCCAACATCGTGGTGCTGTTCATCGGTTATCCGTTGACCTGGGGCATCAGCGCCCTCCTCTTTTGGGTGGAGCTGAAACGAAAGGACTGGACAAAGAACGCGGTTCTCTGTTAACAAAATACAGACAACAAAAACGGCGCGTATCGTCTGCGATACGTGCCGTTTTATAGTTTTCTGCAAAAGGGAGCGGAAAAATTGTGGAAAAATAGAAAACAAGGGGCGCACCTACCGCCGCAGGGAAGCAAAAGAGAAATGAAACGGTGGAAAACGGAGGGCGTGCCGGAAGAAAAGAAAGAAAAACATGGATTTCAATAGAATTTTCTTTCAATTTCGGGGATTTATGGTACAATAAAGTTGTAGCTTACATAGACCAAAGGACGGGGTAGAGAGGAGTTCAGCCATGAAATATGATGTGGAATTGAAAGAACTTCGGGAAAAGATTGCCCGGAAAGCAAGTCTGGAGGCCAAGCGCCGGGAGCTGGAAGCGCAGCGAGAGAACCTTGCCGGGCGCGTGCAAGAGTTGAAAAGTATCCTGCACAAGGAGCAGGGGGACGTCGAGCGGCTGGAGCACACGAGTCTGAGCGGCCTTTTCTACGCAGCGATCGGGAAAAAAGAGGAGCGGCTGGACAAGGAAAAGCTGGAGGCCTGCGCGGCCAAGGCCAAGTACGATGCTGCCGCCAGAGAACTGAATTTTGCGGAAGAAGACATCCGCTGCGTTGAGGCGCAGCTTTGTGAGATTGCCGAATGTGAAGACCGATATGCGGCGCTTTTGCAGGAGAAAATGGCGGAGATCAAGGCGTCCGGTATTCCAGAGGCGGAACAAATTTTGCGTTTGGAGAAGAAGCTGGCGGAGCAGGAAGGCTGGAAAAAAGAGATCGGCGAGGCAATCGCTGCCGGTACTTGTGCACTTGGTACGGTGGAGGCTATCCTTGCCAGTCTCGGCAGTGCCGAGGACTGGGGGACATGGGATCTGTTTGGCGGTGGTTTAATATCCAGCCTTGCAAAGCACGAGAATCTCGATAAAGCGCAGGAAAAGATCCAGCAGCTGCAGGGAGAGCTGCGTCGATTCAAAACAGAATTGGCTGACATTACAATCCAGGCGGATATCCAGGTGAGCTTGGATGGATTTATGCGCTTTGCGGACTGCTTCTTTGACGGACTGTTTGTGGACTTGGCGGTGATGGAAAAGATCGGCGAGTCGCAGAACAGTGTGCGAAGTACAAAGCAGCAGATTGAGGAAGTCCTCGCCAAGCTGCGCGGCATGGAGGACACAGCTGTGCGGGAATTGGCAGCGCTGGAGGCGGAGAAAGAGGCTGCCGTTGTGGCAGCCGCACTATAAGCGGGCAGGGGATGAAAGAACTTGTCCCAGATACCGGCAGGGAGAGAGACAAAGAAGAACGCGGGGTGATACGATGCAGAATATGGACTTATACTATGACTTCTCGGGACAGAAATTCGGCTATCCTCTGAGTCTGAGCATCAACGGCTTTTCGAGAAATATTTTTTCCAGACAATCCAGTCTGGAAATCTCCTATGTCCTGAAAGGAGAGTATGAAGCGGTCACAACGCAATTTTCCTATACGCTGCAGGAGCGGGACATGATCGTCATTGCGCCGTTCGATCTCCATATGCTCCATAAAAAGGAGCCGAATGATACGGGGATCATCCTCACCATCCATATTGATTTCAGCCGCATGGCGGATTCTATGGTGGGAAATTTGCACACGGGCTTTCGTACAGCGGTGTGTACGGAAACAAGAAACAGGGATTCCTACATTCAGCTGCGCAATAAGATCGGAGAGCTGGCGTCGGAGCTGATGGCGCAGAGCAACGATCTCTATCATATGAATGTCATCATGATGGAAATCCTGCGCATTGCTTCATCTCAAAATTCGTTTTCTGTGGATGATCTTCCCCTGCACACTGATTATCATGAAAACTACATGAAGGCGATCAAATACATCGACAGCCATTTCAAGGAAGATCTTACGCTGGGCGAGGTGGCCCGGCAGTTGTCGTTCAGCACGTCCTACACCTCCAAGCTGATGAAGCGGTTTACGGGCATTCCCTTCGTAAAATATCTGGCCTATGTCCGGGTGCGGGCTTCGTTGGAGGTGCTTTTGGAGGGACGAGAGAGCATTGAAAAAATCGCTCTGGACTATGGCCTGCCAAGCTCGAAGGCCTATACGGAGGTGTTCCGAGAGCTTTACGGCATCGTGCCCAGCGCCTACCGCAAGCAGTTCCAGAAGAACATGAAGTACAGCGAGGGCGAGGAGAAGGAGCCGATGCTTCTGGATGGAGAGCAGAAAGAGCTGCTCCGGCATTTGGTGGAAGAAACAGAGGAAATCCTATATAAAGATGAACAGCTGTCCGTACGGAAAGAGGGCGAGGATCTGCTCCTAACCATTGAAAACGGACGGATACAGATTGATACAGCGCCGGAAAACGGCATGGTTTTGAGAATCTCAAAGGAAAAGTAAAGTTTTGCTTTTCCTTTAGAGGTTCTTTTTTGTTGTAAATTTGGGGATATCTGGGGAAAAAAAGAAAAAACAGGACAAAAAACAGCCGCTGATATCTGCCAGAGGCAGCGAAAAGAAAAAGTAACTATGATAAAATAATCACAATCAAAGAAAGGAGAACTGCAAGATGAATCGATATCCCAACTTATTTTCCCCTATTAAAATTGGAAAGACGACGGTAAAAAACCGTATTTTTATGCCCCCGATCTCCACAAATTTGGCCGATAAGGGCTATGTAACCGATGAATTGATCCAGCACTATACCGCACGAGCCAAGGGCGGTGTGGGTCTCATTGTCACGGAAGTGACCACGGTTGAGCCGATCTATACCTACCTGCCCGGTGATATGTCCATCTATGATGACTCCTTTATCCCGGGATGGAAAAAGCTCACCGATTCCGTGCATCAGTATGGTGCCAAGATCCTGCCCCAGCTGTTCCACCCCGCTTTCATGGCCTTCAACATCCCCGGCACGCCCCGCTTCATCGCTCCGTCCAATGTGGGCCCCTACTACGCCAAGGAGGCACCCCGCGCTGTTACCGTGGAGGAACTGCAGGTCATCATCCGCCAGTTTGGTGAGGCTGCAGGCCGTGCACAGAAGGCCGGCGCCGACGGTGTGGAGATCCATGCAGCCCACGCACACGGTCTGCTGGGCGGTTTCCTGTCCCCTCTGTACAATAAGAGAACCGATGAGTACGGCGGCGATCTGGACGGTCGTCTGCGCCTGACGCTGGAAGTCGTGCGCGAGGTGCGCAAGGTCTGCGGCGAAGATTTCATCATCGACGTGCGTATTTCCGGCGATGAGTACACCGATGGCGGCCTCAATCTGAACGACGCTGTGTATATCTCCAAGCAGCTGGAGAAGAACGGTGTGGATTTCCTGCACGTTTCCGGCGGTACTACCATCATGCGCGGCAGTGCGATTCCCGCTCCCGGCACGCCCATGGGTTCCCATGTGAAGATGGCAGAGGAGATCAAAAAGCACGTCTCCATCCCCGTTGCAACTGTGGGCCGGATCACCGATCCTTGGATTGCAGAGGAGCTGATCGCCAATGGCCGTACCGACATCTGCATGATCGGCCGCGCCAACCTGTGCGATCCCGAGTTCTCTCATAAGGCAGAGGCCGGCTGCACCGACGACATCCGTCCCTGCATCGGCTGCCTGCGCTGCCTCAACGGCATCATGTTCGGCAACCGTGTTGCCTGTACCGTGAATCCCTCTCTGGAGCCGGAGAATGAGGACACCCTGCAGGAAGCTGAGACCAAGAAGAATATTCTGGTCATCGGCGGCGGCCCTGCCGGTATGGAGGCTGCCTTTGTGGCAAAGAAGCGCGGCCACCACGTTGTGCTGTGCGAAAAAGAGGAGAACCTGGGCGGTATGGCCCGTTTGGCAGCTGTCCCCATTGCCAAGGAAGACCTCACCAAGATGATCAAGTACATGGCACGCAAGCTGCAACAGGCCGGTGTGGACGTCCGTCTGAACTGCGCAGTGACCGAGGAAATGCTCCGCGGCGAGTTCAAGGACTATGAGGTCGTTGCCGGTACCGGCGCCTCTCCCATTGTCATCAAGCCTTTCACGGCATTCAAGCAGTGGATGACGGCAGATGATATTCTCTCCGGCAAGTCCTTCCCCGGCAGAAAAGTCGTTGTGATCGGCGGCGGTGCTGTGGGCTGCGAAACGGCTGACTTCCTGGCACCTCTGGTCAACGACCTGTTCCCCAGAAACAGAGAGATCATCGTTCTGGAAATGCTGCCGGGTGTGATGCTCAACGAGTCCGGCCCGGGCCGCAGCCTCCTCGTCCAGAGAATGATGAAGAAGGGCGTGGAGATGATCTGCAGCGCCAAGGTGGAGCGCGTCGAGGAGGACAAGATCTACTACACCCGCAAGGGTCAGGAGTACTGCATCGACGACGCCGATACGCTGGTCTTTGCGGCAGGTTACAAGATCGAGCCCCAGATGGAGGAGATGCTGAAGACCTGCGGTATGAACTACCATCTGATCGGCAATGCCACCAAGTTCGGCAATATCAAGGATGCCATTTCCTGCGGCTATCAGGTGGCAAAGGATCTGTAAGCAGGCAGAACCCCAACCCTCTACATAAAAATATACACGCAAAAGGCACCCCGAAAGCTTTATCGGGGTGCCTTTTTGCTGTGGTAGTTTTGCCGTCGGTGAAAAGTGCGTCCGAGTCCTGCGGACAAAGGATTGACAAATATTGCCTTTTACGGTATTCTAATTTAGTCATAAATCAAATAGTCAAAGCGGTCACAACGAACTGTTGTGTGAAAATGGGAAACCGGTGGGAAACCGGTACAGACACCCCTGCTGTGAAGTGGACGATGGAACAGACGTCATTGGGCTCAGCCCGAGAAGGCGTTCCGGAGGAGGAAGCTAAGTCAGAAGACCAGCCGCTGAGAATTTAGCGTTCCGGGTGAGAAGGAAGAAAGTGCTGCAAAGGGGCGTTGGCCTCTGTATTTCCGTGTTCTCTGCCAAATGCAGGGAACTTTTTTTGTGCCTAATTTGCCGGTGGGAATGTAGCCGGATGTTAGAGATACAAAGGGCGGATTCGGTGAATTTGCCTGAACAAGAGAAAGGAAGAGTCTTATGACAAAAACGAGACGAAGCAATCGGTTTTTGGCCCTACTGCTGACACTGTTGCTGGCGCTCCAGTGTGTGCCGGTGGTGCCTGCTTGGGCAGCCGGTGCCGGTCAGCAGTCCCCTGCGGTGGATGCACCCTTTACGGCGAAGATCGGCGATCGAGAGCTGACGGTGACCGAAGTGGACAACGGTGGCTATCCCATCCGCTGCCAGGTGCAGCACACCTATCAGATCAGCGTGCCGGAGAAGCTCAAGGCAGAACAGCTGACCATCACCGGTCTGAATGGCTACAACTACCGTGAGGTCAAGGGCACCGAGTCCTGCTGGGGTGGCTTGACCAAAGTATGGCCCGGCAGCGTGCCCGTCAATGAGTTTGGATATCATCTCCATGACCTGCATGGCCAGAATGCTGCCGACTACAAGGATCTGCACATCGTCTTTGAGATTATTCCCGATGCTCAGCCCGAACAGCCTGCGGTGGATGCACCCTTTACGGCGAAGATCGATGATCAGATTTTGAAGATCGTAGACGGCGGCGAAGTGGACTGCATGGAGTGGGGCAGACCTGTCAAGAAACAGGCATACTGCGTCATGATCCCTGCCGATACGCAGGCAACACAGTTCACCTATAACGGCATGGGCGGCCAGCTGGCAGTAAATAGCTGTGAGGAAATCAGTGGCTGGCTGTATGATGAGCAAGATAAGCAGTTGGACATTCTGGATAACGACGGGTACTACCATATCGAGAACGGCAGCGAGATTTTCCATATTACCTTCCGCCGTGTGTCGGATGCCGGGGAGAAGATCACGGTATCCCTCTCTGCCGAGGCGAGAACTGCCGGCAAGGGGGATCTGATTCCCATGACCGAGCTTTCCGTCAGGGAGAAAGGAACCACCATCAAGGACGTTCTGGATACGTTGGCGGCAAAGAACCAGCTTTCTGTGAAGTACACCGAGCAGGGCGCGATCCAGAGTATCGGCGAGCTGGGCACCAATGCTGAGGGCGGCGGATGGAGATGCTACCTCAACGGTAAGGCTATTTCCGAATCTGTGCAGACGCAGACCGTGCAGGCAGGTGACGAGATCCGTATTCGCTATGCCGTCACTGCAACGGGCGACGAGCTGGACAAGCCCCTTTATCAGTACCTGCAGATCCGTACCGAGCAGGCAAAGGAAAAGCTGCTGGGCGATTACACCCAGAGCAGCAAGAGGGCTTTACAAGCAGCGATTGACGAGGCAGAGGCCATTTTGAATGATGAGCAGAACAACAGCACGCAAGCCGATAAGGAACTGCTGGTAAGCGATGGAATTGCAAAGCTCAATCTGGCAGAATCCAAATTGACCGTGAGCGATGGTTCTGTGGAGGATCCCGCCATTCCCGATGATTTTGAAAACGATCTGTGGCTGCAGTACGACTTTAAGGAAATGAAAATCGGCGACACCGCCAAGATCTATCCCCGCCGTGTACCCCAGATCATCGACACCCCCATCGACAACCGGGTCGAAAGACCCAACTTCTGCTTTGATGTGGTGCGTGGCAACTCCGTTGCCCTCAGCGGCAACGAGAGCAGAGAGAGCGTCTCTGTGACGGCCGTTCAGGACGGCATCACCATTGTCAAGGTGACCTACGACGCCTATAAGGACTATGGCGCGTCCAGCCCTGTTAACACTGCCTATGTGGTGTTCCAAGTCAACAGCGACCCGGCAGACCTGAGCATCAATACCAGCCTGTCTGCCATTCGTTCCTATGACACCATCTATTATGCCGAGGGCAACACCGTACCGTATACCTTTACGGTAGATGTCCCCGGCGCTGAAAAGGTGGAAGTTACCTGCAACGATCAGGTATTGACCGCCAATGGGGACGGCACCTACACGGCAAATCTGGAAAGCCGGAGCAATGTTCTGGGCATTGAGGCCGTGGATGCCAATGGCAAGATCAAGAGCTACTATCATGTGGTTGATGCCCGGAAGATCCAGATTACTGTGCAGAACCTGACCAATCCCGGCCAGCCCCTCAAGATCAACGACCGGGCCAAGGTCAGCTTCCGCGGCATTACCATGCCGGTCTACAAGCTGGCAACCATCTACAATCCCTGCTACACATCAAGCTGGGGAGATGAGGCCACTTATGTGAGCTATCACAATGACCAGCTGGGCGACTTCAAGGGCCAGTGCTCCCAGTGGGATCTGGCCACCAATAACAGTTTCGAGATTCTCTTTACAGAGGCCGGAGACTACACCTTTACCGGCGGCAATATCCAGTGCTACTGGTGGGGCGATTCCCTTGGCGCTGACAAGGAGAAGGAAGGCTCCGGCGATCCCAACACGAACGCCGATACCCAGCATGACTCATTCTCTGTGCTGCCTGACTTCACCATTAAGGTAGCCAGTGAAATCAGCAACCATGTACCGGTTTCCGGTATCACCATGAACAAGACAGAGCTGACACTGAAGGAAGGCGAGAGCTTCCAGCTGTCCGCCAATGTCTTGCCCGCCAATGCCACCAACCGCAACTTCCAGTGGAAGCTGAGCAACGGCACCGGCTACTTCATCACCGTGGATGAAACCGGTAAGATCACGGCACATCACGCCAACCATGAGCATGTACCCTTTGTCACTGTGTACGCCATCACCGAGGAGGGCGATTTCGCGGCCAGCTGCAAGGTGACCGTCGTAAAGGCAGAGGAAACCGTTCCGGAGACCCCGGTGCTCTCCGGCGGCAGTCTGAGCGTGGCGGCTCCCGTGACGGGCAATACGCCTGCACAGGCCACCACGGAGGATACTGGCTACAAGATTGTCAGCACCACATGGAATCCTGGCCACAAGACCTTTGCCGCCAACACCGCGTACAGTGTGGAAATCGTGCTGGAGGCCAAGGACGGAACCTTTGCCAAGGATGCAGCCTTTACCATCAACGGCAAGACAGCACAGGTGAAGGAGAATACCGGCAGCCGGGTGACGATCGCGCTGGACTTTGATT
>RCNI01001449.1_pt1 | contig 12731 bp, 10 predicted proteins | sample 2041151 | NCBI WGS metagenome assembly RCNI01 (sample SAMN09708214, study PRJNA481090) | feces metagenome | isolation source: feces | place: Antarctica: Albino Rookery | reverse complement strand
AGCGGTCAAGATCGGTAAACTTTATAAAAAAGCTGTTGTCTACCGGATAGCTGCGCCGCACAGCACTGTCGATCTTTGCGCGGCTGAAGGTCAAAAGGCCCGCTTCCACTGCGCCGTGAGGATCGTTAAAGGGGTACAAAAGATATGCCGAGTGGAAGTTGTTGGAAAACACCGAAGAATAATCCGCCATGCCTTCTTTTAAAAACGCGGTCTGGTCCACCTTATAGCTGCGGTGCGCCTTTACATCCACTTCCTGCAAAAGGACAAAGTCGGTATCCTGCTCTTGAATCACCTTGAGGGCGCCCTCGGTGTGATCCAGCACCGACTGGCGGCTCAGAGCCTTGCCGTATTTGCCGGTGACCGGAGTACCATCCTCCATCACACCGCTGTCCATAAAGAAACTGTATTCAGGGCCATAGGCACCAAATCCAATATTATAAGTAAGCGCCGTGTAATCTTCTCCGATTTTCAATGCGCTGCCTGTCGGATTTTCCACGGTCAATTCCTGTCCGTCCGGAATACGGTAATACTGAGACTGCATATAGACAACATACCCGCACACCGCAAGCACCAGCACCGCAAGCAGGGCCGCAAGCAGGATCAAAATCATTTTAAGCACACTTTTTTTCTTTGTTTTCTGCATCTTTCTTTCCTTTCTCCCTGTCACCCACGCAAAAAAAATAAGCAACAGAAACACGCCCATGGCGTTTAATCTGCTGCTCTCAACTCTTAACAGAAACACCGGTCAACCCGATTTTTTGTATGCGCGGGCCAGATCCCGTGTTTTGTAAGTCTCATTATACGGCCTTTTTCTTTGCAAGACAAGCCACAAACCACACAAAAAACAAAGGTTCGCTTTGTGAGTTCTCCCAAACTCCTGCTGCTGTTTTTTGTTGTTATACACAGTGCTCAGGCTGCCGATTGACACCTCGCTTCACAGCGCGTTACAATAGTCAAAGTCCCTTTTGGGCAGTCGCTGTATTTTAAGGAGTGTGTGCTGTGATCAACCATTTGCAATCTCTTTTAGAACAAAATCCCATCATCATCGCTGTCAAAGACGAAGCCGGCCTTGTCAAAAGTCTTGCCTGTCCGCAAAAGGTCGTTTTTGTGCTGTTCGGTTCGGTTATTACCATCCCGGATATTGTGGAGCAGCTCAAATCGGCAGACAAAACCGTGTTTGTGGACATTGATCTTTTGGACGGCCTCTCGGCTCGGGAAGCAGCGGTGGATTACATTGCGCAAAGCACTCAGGCCGACGGCATTGTGAGCACCAAACCTTCCCTGGTGCGCCGTGCCCACACGCTGGGTCTTGCCACCGTTTACCGCACCTTCCTTTTGGACAATATGGCCCTGCAAGGTCTTTACAAAACCAGCACCCAGTGTGAAGCCGACTTTTTGGAGATCCTGCCCGGCATCTGCCCCAAAATGATCGATCGGCTTTCCCGCGAGCTTTCCCGGCCGCTGATTGCCAGCGGGCTTTTGTCGGATAAAGACGATGTGATTGCCGCCCTCTCTGCCGGGGCGATTGCGGTGTCCTCCACCTGCCCGGATGTTTGGGAGCTTTAAAAATAAGCCTTCATTTTATTCCCAATCGTTCTCTATTTGAGAGCGTTGGGATTTTTTATTTCCCGTATTGACAACTATTCTTGTCAATGCTATACTGTGGTTGCCAAGAATAGTTGTCAACTTGAAAGACAAAGTTGTCATATTTTGAAAGGAGCTGTTTTTCTTGCCGCTCAAGAACCATCTCAAGGAACACCGTGCAAGGCTCGGGGTCAATCAGCAGCAGATGGGGCAGATGGCAGGAGTTTCCCGCCAAACCATCAGTCAGATCGAACGGGGCGACTATTCCCCTTCGGTAACCCTTGCCCTAAAACTTGCCAAGCTCTGCGGCTGCACCGTAGAGGATATTTTCACTTATGAGGAGGATGAACCATGAACGACCAAATCAAAAAAGACAATCGCAAAAATCTGCCTCGCTTTTTGATCGTATTGCTGCTTTGCATGCTGCTGGGCGGTGTAATTGGCTTTATGAGCGCTTCTGCTGCCGAATCGGATTTCATGCCCCGGCTGATTGCATCGTTCAATCAATTTCTCGGTGACTATCTTCCTTGGCTGTTTGCCGGGATTGAGGTATTGCTGTTCGTTCCCTCCTTTATACTTCTCGGCAAGGCAAAAAAGCTGTTCAAAGCGTGGGATGGTGAAGATGAGGAGCTGCCCGATCAAATCGACCAAAAGCTCAACTTCTGCCTGCTTTTTGTTTCCATCATTACCATATTCGCATTCTTCGCGCTCTCTGCATCAGTGGTGCTTTTTTGCAACATGCTCCTTGTTGCTGCGGAATTTTTGCTGGTATTCTTTCTCTGCACAATGCTCCAAAAATCCGCTGTTGACCTCATCCGTTCCCTCAACCCGGAGAAAAAAGGCAGCATCTTTGATTTCAAATTTCAAAAAACATGGCTTGCCAGCTGTGACGAAAACGAGCGCCGCCAGATCGGTGAGGCTTCCTTTGCAGCTTTCAAAGCAGTCAACATGACCTGCCTCTGTCTCTGGTTTTTACTTCTGTTGGCCCATACCATTTTTAACGCAGGTCTGCTTTCCAGCTTTGTGGTGCTGCTGATCTGGGGTGTTCTGCAGATCAGCTATATCAGCGCCTGCATCAAGTTCGGCCGCCGAAAGTAACTTTTTCAATCGGTGATTTTTATGAATTCATCTTTTTATTCGATCTTTATTATATTGTTCATTCTGTGGCTGGCCCTGCAAGAACAGCAGCAGGCAGTCGTGCTTCGTCAAATCTTAAAAAGAAGAAAGGAATCTCCTATGAAAATTCCCACAGAATTTCTCAACGAATTTGTCGGCAAAGAATGTGTCATTCGCGGCATGGTCAGTTCTGACTGCGTGGTCGGCGTTATCTTGGAAGTAAACGATGGCTGGCTCAAAGTAGAAGAAAAGAAAAAGCTGCGGATCGTAAACAGCGATTTCATCCGGGATATTTCCATCAAAAAGTAATCAAAAAGCGGAGGCTCTGATCAATGAGCCTCCGCTTTTGTTTTTACATTTTTACCGCTTCTCCCACTGCACCCTGCTGAGCATTGAGCGTACCGGTGTATTCTACCCGTCCTACAAAGCAGTTTTCTCCCAGCACCACATCGGTGCCCCGCACAACTTTTGCACGAACGCCTTTCAGCGCAATACGGTCTCCCTCAATGGTGTCCACTTCCAACATCGGCTGTGTTTTTGCCCGACAAAACCATCCCCAAAAGCCTGTATGGGTTTCTTCCTGCCTCACAAAAATTTCAGAACCGCCGATTTCACCGATTTGGGAAGAGCCTGCAAGGCTGATCTCGATTTTATCGGCATTGAGCAGACCCGGAACCTGCATTTTGCCGGATGCACACACCTGTTCTGCCTCCACATTTTCGCCCACGGTCAGCCCGCCGGACAGCCGCAGTTCGCCGCAATACACGGAACCTCCCGCCTTAACACCGCCGGAAATACGCAGCGTTTCGCCCTGCAAATTTCCATCCGCCTTTACTGCACCCGAAACCTTCATGCTTTGGGCTTTTACGTTGCCATGCAGCTTGCAGGCACCGGAACAAGCCATTTCCATGGTTTCCAAATCTCCCTGTACATCGGCCGAACCGGAGCAATGGAACGAATTGCACCGCACATTGCCGTTGATTTTGCCGCTGCCGCTGATGGAAACCCGATTGTATTCTCCGCCGGGCATCACCGATGCACCACTGATTTTGAGATCGATTTTGTCATTCATACCAAAGCCTCCTTTAAATACTCCAAAACACTCATTTCTCGGTCGCCGTCCACCAAAACGGCCTGTTTCAGTTCTCTCACGCTAAAGGTGTACTGTTTGAATCCATCGTTCAGTACAAGCTGCCGCCGGGAACTCTGCTGCTCCCGGTGCCCGGCCAATTCGTCCGCCAGCTGTTCCAGCGAAACCGACTCCTTGCGCTCCAAAATCAATTCTACCCGAGGACATATCAAATCTTTTTTAAAAAATGTTTCCTGCCCTGTTACGGTAGCCCTCTTCACAAACCATTCTTCCGGAATCAGCCCCAACCGCTTCCAGCGGTAAAGTGCCCCATAAGAGATATTGTAGCGCTCCAAAACCTCTCGTTTGGTGATCCATTCTTCCATATAACGCACCTCCGTAACATTGTTACGATGTTATTCTAGCATAACAATGTTACGCTGTCAACAAATTTTATCCGTTCCCCTATTCAATATTTTCCAATCTCTTTTGTGCAAAACAAAAAAGGCAGGCAGAAAGCGTACCTTCTGCCTGCCTTTTGATTCTGATTTATTCCTCGGTCTTGCCCAGACTCTGGATGCGCAGCTCTGCCAGCTGCTTGGGATCTACCAGATCCGGAGCGCCGCTCATCAGCTCGCTTGCGTTCTGAACCTTGGGGAACGCAATGCAGTCACGGATGGAGTCAAGACCCAGCATCAGCATGACCATGCGGTCCAAACCGTAGGCCATACCGCCGTGCGGGGGTGCACCGTACTTGTAGGCATCCATCAAGAAGCCAAAGCTCTCACGAGCCTTTTCCTCGGTGAAGCCCAAAGCCTTAAACATCCGGGCCTGCAGCTCGGGATCGTTGATACGGATGGAACCGCCGCCCAGCTCGCAGCCATTGAGCACGATGTCGTAAGCGTCTGCATAGCAAGCGCCCGGATCGCTCTCCACCAGATCCATCGAATCCTCGGTGGGCATGGTAAACGGGTGATGCACTGCCATCCAGCGGTTCTCCTCCTCGCTGAACTCAAACAGCGGGAAGCGCACAACCCACAGGAAGTTGAACTTTTTGGGATCGATCAGCTCGAACTTGCGGCCGATTTCCAAACGAACCTGACCCAGAGAGGTGCAGGCGCGCACATTGTTCTCGTCGCTCACAACCAGCAGCACGTCGCCGGTCTCGGCACCTGCGGCGGTGCGCAGAGCGTTCTTCTCTTCCTCGGTGAGGAACTTCTCAAAGCTGGAGGTCTCGCCTTCCTCGGTCAAACGGGTGTAAGCAAGGCCCTTTGCACCGTAGGTCTTGGCCACGTCGCCCAGCTTGTCAATGGTCTTGCGGGTGAGCTTTGCAGCCATGCCCTTGCAGTTGATCAGGCGAACGCTGCCGCCTGCTGCAATGGCGTTTTTAAAGGGAGCAAAGTCGCTGGAACGCACTGCGTCGGTCACGTTCTGCAGCTCAAGGCCAAAACGGGTATCAGGCTTATCGGAACCGTATTTGTCCATTGCCTCATCCCAAGGCATCCGATAGAACGGAGTCTGGATGTCAATGCCCAGAATCTCCTTCCACAGCTTCTTCAAAAGACCTTCGTTCATGGTCATAATGTCGTCGCTGGTAACAAAGCTCATCTCTTCGTCGATCTGAGTGAATTCAGGCTGACGGTCTGCACGCAGGTCCTCGTCACGGAAGCAGCGAGCGATCTGGAAGTAACGGTCAAAGCCGGAAAGCATCAGCAGCTGCTTGTACAGCTGAGGAGACTGGGGCAGAGCATAGAAGTGACCCGGCTGCACACGGCTGGGAACCAGATAATCACGTGCGCCCTCGGGAGTGGACTTCATCAGCATCGGGGTCTCGATCTCGCAGAAGTGATTGTCGCAGAAATAGTTGCGCACGATCTGGCAGATCTTGCTGCGCACCACCAGAGGCTCATGCATCGAAGGACGGCGCAGGTCCAGATAACGGTACTTGAGGCGCAGCTCGTCCTTTACCTTCACTTCGTCACGGATTTCAAAAGGAGTGGTCTCAGCGCCGCTCAGCACACGCAGCTCCGTCACGTACAGTTCCACATCACCGGTAGCGATCTTGTCGGTCTTTGCAGCGCGCTCACGCAGAGTGCCCTTTGCCATAACCACATACTCGCTCTTGAGTCCGGCAGCCTTTTCAAAAACTTCCTTGTCGGTGCCGTCATCAAAAACCATTTGCAGAATACCGCTGGAATCCCGCAGATCCACAAAAATGATGCCGCCCTTGTTGCGGCTCTTTGCCACGGAACCGGCTACAGTCATTTGCTGACCGGCCAGAGCCAAGCTTACCTCACCGCAGTAATGGGTGCGGCGAAGATTTCCCATCGTTTCCATAAATACGTTTCCCCTTTTATTTCGATTGGTAAGGCGCAATCCACAAAGTACTGTGGCCTGCGCGGGTACTTGCAGTACAACTCTTAATTATAGTTTGTTACCGTCCCAAATACAAGGACAGGCAATCAAAAAGCCGCCCATATGGACGGCTTTTCTCAAATTTCATCTGTTTTTTTGCTTTTAAACGCCGATTATGTTCCGCGCAAGCCCCCAAACAATAAACCAAGCCAGCAAAACCCATCCGGTCACCCGGATGCTTTTGATGTTGAGCGGCCGATCAAACAGCCAGCGCACCAAGAGCACCAAAAGCCAGGGCAGCAGCACCGGCAGCGACAGGGTCAGCCCCCAGTTTACGGTGGCCGCCTGTACCCACTGTCCCTTCAGCATACCCACGCAGGCCCGGGTAAGGCCGCAGGCCGGGCAGCGCAGGCCGGTGAACGTATAGAGCGGGCAGAGCAGTGTGATCCCCAGCGTCTGCGTCTCCACATAGTAGGCAAGACCCACCAGCAGCAGAATCACAAGCACCCGGATTTTTCTGGGATTCGGCCGATTACGCATTCAGGCTTACCTTGATCAAAAGCTTGTCCACGCTCTCAAAGAAGGAATCTTCGCCCACCGTGTCCACAAAGCCTTCCTGCTCCAGATACCGCATCACGTTGGGCTGTACGCTGGAGAACAGCAGCTGAACGCCATTCTGCTGGCAGCTCTTCCAATATTCCTCCAGCACACCGGCAGCGGTCACGTCCACACTGGGCACGCCACGCATCGAAAGGATCACGGTATGCTTATCTTCCACTGCCATCAGGCTGGAACGCAGCGTGTCCGCAGTCATAAAGAACAGGGGGCCGGTGAGGTAAACCACAGCAGCACTGCCGCTGCCGGGCAGCTCTTCCAATCCCAGACGGGCAGGGTCCACTTCTTCGATTGCCACCTCAAGACCGGCACTCTTTGCAACAAAGAACACCAGTCCAACCACCACACCGATGACGATTGCAGTGGTCAAATCGAACAGGACAGTAGCCAACATGGTAATAAAGAACTTTACAATGCTGCTCTTGAGCTTGTGCTTAAACCAGAAGCGAATGGTTCCCCACTCGTTCATACGCCAAGCGGTCACCATCAAAACGCCGGCAAGACCTGCCAGCGGGATGCGGCTCATCAGCGGGCTGAGCAGCATCATGCTTGCCAAAAGGCCCAAAGCGTGGAACACACCCACCAAACGGGTAACAGCGCCGGACTTGATGGCAACGCTGGTACGCGCAATGGCCGCAGTAGCCGGAATACCGCCGAACAAGGGCACCAGCATATTGCCAACGCCCTGAGCCACCAGTTCCTGATCGCTCTTGAGGGTAACACCGGTCATACGTCCGGCAGAAGCACCGCAAAGCAGGCTTTCGATCATACCCAGCAGCGCAATCGAAACCGCCGGAGCCAGCATTGCTTTTACCGTATCCATATCCAGTGCGGAAAGCATCAGGCGCTCATCCGGCAGCAGGGTCTTGGGGATGGCACCCACAACGGCCACATCCATTTTAAACACACTGCTGATAATGGTAGCCACAATGATGGCAACCAAACTGGACGGCACCACGCCGTTCCACTTTTTGGGATAAACGATCATCAGGCCCACCACAATCAGACCGATGCCCAAAGCGTAAAAATTGGGCGAGAAACCCAAACGGCCATAGCTCATCAGCTTTTCCACAGCACTCACACCCTCGCTGTGTACGCCGAAGAAGTTGTCCACCTGACCCAGAGCAATAATCACCGCAATGCCCGAGGTAAAGCCCGCAATCACCGGAGCCGGAATAAAGCTGGTGAGTCGGCCAAGATGGAAAAAGCCCGCCACCAACAGCAGCACACCTGCAAGGAAGGTAGCAACAAAAACGCCCTGCATTCCGTACTGGGCCACAATGCCTGCCAAAATGGCTGCCATTGCACCGGTGGGGCCGGAAATCTGATAAAAGCCGCCGGCCAGAACGCTCATAAATACGCCCGCAATGATCGCAGTGATGAGGCCTGCCGAAGCCGTGGCTCCGCTGGACACACCAAATGCCAGCGCCAAAGGCAGTGCCACCGCGCAGACTGTGATGCCGGCCATCAAATCTCGGGTGAGACTGGCCGCATTGTACCCTTTAAATTCTTCTTTCAGCATGGCTGTATAATCCGCAATCAGCTTCATGTTGATATGATTCCCCTTTCCGTTCAAAAAAATGTCAAACACAAAAATTATATCACTGCTCACGGAACAATTCCATACCTCAATCGGGAAGTGGATGTTCCTCCCAATTTTTGAATGTTTTATGGCCATGCTGTCCGGCAAACAAAAAGGCCCCGCTTTGTGCGCGTTTGCACGAAGCGGGGCCATCAAATCACTTATTTTTCTTCCAGATCGGGGTGATACTGCTTGCAGGTGCACTTTTTCCACTTGAGACCGCTGCCGCAGGGGCAGGGATCGTTGCGGCCCACCTTAACAACACGCACCGGTGCTGCACCCTTGGGCTGAGTCTTCATGCCCGGCTGAGCGGGAGCACCCTCGCCGGTGGGTTTTGCCACCTGAGTGCGCTTCACTTCGGTCTGAGCGGGACGCAGCTCCACACACATGAGCATATGAATGGCGTCCTCACGGATGCTGTCCACCATGGAATCAAACATCTCAAAGCCTTCAATGCGGTACTCGATTACCGGGTCACGCTGGCCGTAACTGCGCAGATAGATGCCCTGACGCAGCTGATCCATGTTGTCGATGTGCTCCATCCACTTGCTGTCCACGTTTTTGAGCAGGCACATCCGCTCCAGTTCACGCATGATGGGGGAACCATAGCGCTTTTCCTTCAGGTCCAAAATGTCGTTGCCGCGCTTTTTGAGCACCTCAGCCACCTGAGCCTTGTCCAGATCTTCCAGCTGCTCACGGGTATAGTGGAAGTCGCTTTCCACGGTCAGCCAGCCGGCATAGTGACGGCGCAGGGCTGCAAAATCCCAATCGTCGGGAATATCGCCTGCACAGAAGCTCTCCACGCTGGCGTCCACGTTTTCGTTCAGCATCTGGCGCATGACGCCCGAAATATCCTCGCCGTCCAGAACCTTGCGGCGCTGGCCGTAGATGATCTCACGCTGCTTGTTCATAACGTCGTCAAACTGCAGCACGTTTTTACGAATTGCAAAGTTCTGTGCTTCCAGCTTTTTCTGAGCGCTCTCGATCACATTGGTGAGCATCTTGTTCTCAATGGGCATATCTTCTTCCACGCCCATGGTCTCCATCAGGTTCTGCACGCGCTCACCGCCAAACAGACGCATCAGATCGTCTTCCAAGCTCAGGAAGAAGCGGGAAGCACCCGGATCACCCTGACGGCCGGAACGACCGCGCAGCTGGTTGTCGATACGGCGGCTCTCGTGACGCTCAGTACCAATGATGAACAAACCGCCTGCTGCACGAACCTCATCCGCCTCTTCGGAGATGTGGCTCTTCATCTGAGCGAGCAGCTCCTCAAAGCGTGCGCGCACCTGCAGGATCTCTTCGTTGCTGGTCTCGGCATGGCCGTCGGCCTCAACGATCAGCTCTTCGGCAAAGCCTTCCTTGCGCAGCTGTGCTTTTGCCATATACTCGGCGTTACCACCCAGCATAATATCGGTACCACGACCGGCCATGTTGGTGGCGATGGTAACTGCACCCTTTTTGCCGGCCTGTGCCACGATCTCAGCTTCCTTCTCGTGGTTCTTGGCGTTCAGCACATTGTGCTTAATGCCGCGGCGGCTCAGAAGACGGCTCAAAGTCTCGCTCTTCTCAATGCTCACAGTACCCACCAGAACGGGCTGGCCTTTCTGATGGCACTCAATGACCTGCTCCACCACTGCGTTGTACTTGCCGTTCACGGTTTTATAAACGCTGTCGGCCAGATCCTTACGCTGAATGGGGCGGTTGGTGGGGATGGTAACAATGGACAGACCATAGATCTCGTTGAACTCGTCTGCCTCAGTGCTTGCCGTACCGGTCATACCGGACAGCTTTTCGTACATACGGAAGTAGTTCTGGAAGGTGATGCTTGCGAGGGTCTTGCTCTCAGCTGCCACCTGCACGCCTTCTTTTGCCTCGATTGCCTGATGCAGGCCTTCGTTGTAACGGCGGCCGATCATCAAACGGCCGGTGAACTCGTCAACGATGATGACTTCGCCTTCACGAACCACATAGTCGATGTCACGCTTCATCACACCGCGGGCCTTGATGGCCTGATTGATGTGGTGAGCGAGGGTCATGTTGGCGCCATCGGCCAGGTTCTCCACATGGAAGTAAGCCTCAGCCTTTTTGATGCCGGACTCAGTCAAGGTGGCAGTCTTGTGCTTTTCGTCCACCACGTAATCGCCGTCTACCTGCTCGTCCTGATCCTCTTTGTCGTCCAGCTCCACAACCTTGCTCATCTTCAGGGTACGGGCAAACGCATCCGCCTGCTGATACAGCACGCTGGAATCCTCACCCTTACCGCTGATGATCAGAGGCGTACGGGCCTCATCGATCAAGATGGAGTCCACCTCGTCAACGATGGCGTAATAATGACCGCGCTGAACCATCTGCTCTTTGTAAACAACCATGTTGTCACGCAGATAGTCAAAGCCGAACTCGTTATTGGTGCCGTAAGTAACATCTGCATTGTAAGCTTCCTTGCGCTGCTTGGGGTCGATGCCGTTCACGATCAGACCCACCGACAGACCCAGCCAGCGGTACAGCTTGCCCATCCACTCCGAGTCACGGCGGGCCAGATAGTCGTTGACCGTGATGACATGAACGCCTTTTCCGGTCAAGGCATTCAGATAAACCGGCAGGGTTGCAACCAGAGTTTTACCTTCACCGGTGCTCATCTCGGCAATGCAGGAACGATGCAGCACAATACCGCCGATGATCTGCACACGGTAATGCTTCATGCCCAGCACACGCCATGCTGCCTCGCGGCAAACTGCAAACGCTTCGGGCAGGATGTCGTCCAGCGTTTCACCGTTTGCAAGGCGCTCCTTCAGAGCCGGGGTCATAGCCTGCAGCTCTTCATCGGTTTTGGCGGTCATCTGATCCTCAAGGGCAATGACCTTGTCGGCAATGGGATTTATACGCTTGAGTTCCTTATCCGAGAAGGAGCCGAACAGCTTTTCAAAAAATGACATTTTAAATCACTCACTCTTTACTGCGGGCCGTCGCCCGGTACTTTCACGGCGGTGGCTCTTTGGCCATACCCCGCTATTCTATAATAATACATCATAAAGGCGAAGGCTGTCAAAGGAACCGGCCATAAAATTTGTAATTTTTTTCGTCTAAAGGGCGCTAATTTGTCTAAAAAGCCACACCCGGTCTGTTTTGTTGCGCAAGCGCCTCCTTTTATGCAAAAGCATTTTTTAAAAAGTGCAAAAGAGCCAGCCGCTCTAAGCGACTGGCTCCCAAACGATTTCTCTTATTTTGCGTACTCAGTGGCGCGGCTCTCACGAATCACGTTCACCTTGATCTGGCCGGGATAATCCAGCTCTTCCTCGATCTTCTTGGTGATGGAGCGGGCCAGCAGAATCAGGTGGTCATCATCAATGGCATCGGGCTTCACCATTACGCGCACCTCACGGCCTGCCTGAACTGCAAAGGCATACTCAACACCCTCAAAGCTGGAAGAGATCTCCTCCAGATTCTCAAGGCGCTTGATGTAGCTTTCCAAATTCTCACGGCGGGCACCGGGACGAGCAGCGCTGATGGCGTCAGCAGCCATAACGATAAAGGCCAATGCGCTCTTGGGCTCCACATCGCCATGGTGAGCCTCGATTGCATGGATAACAGCCGGGTTCTCTTTGTACTTGCGGGCAACTTCCACGCCGATCTGCACGTGGCTGCCTTCGATCTCATGGTCGAGGGCCTTGCCGATGTCATGCAAAAGACCTGCGCGCTTTGCCTGATTCACGTTCACACCCATCTCTGCGGCCAGCAGACCGGACAGGTATGCAACCTCCAAAGAGTGGTTCAAAACGTTCTGGCCAAAGCTGGTGCGGAACTTGAGACGGCCCAGCAGCTTCACAATGTCGGGATGGATACCGTGGATGCCCACTTCCATCACGGCACGCTCGCCTTCGCGCTTCATGGAAAGCTCCAGCTCACGGCGGCACTTCTCCACGGTTTCCTCAATGCGGGCAGGATGAATACGACCGTCTGCAATCAGGCGCTCCAGAGTCATGCGGGCCACCTCGCGGCGAGCCTGATCGAAGCTGGAAAGGGTGATTGCCTCGGGGGTATCGTCAATGATCAGATCCACGCCGGTGGCAGTTTCGAGGGCACGGATATTGCGGCCCTCACGGCCGATGATGCGGCCCTTCATCTCATCGCTGGGCAGCGGCACCACGCTGACGGTGGCTTCGCTGGAATGGTCGGCCGCGCAGCGGGCAATGGCCTGACCGATCAGCTCCTTGGCCAGCACATCGCACTGGTCTTTGAGGTTTGCTTCATATGCGGAAATGCGCATCGCTTTCTCGTGGGTCAGATCCTGATCCAAACGAGTAAGCAGCAGCTGCTTTGCGTCTTCCTGAGTAAGACCTGCAATGGTCTCCAGCTTTTCCATCTGGCGCAGCTTCATCTGCTCCAGTTCTGCCAGATGAGCCTCCACCA
>RCNI01001448.1_pt1 | contig 12731 bp, 9 predicted proteins | sample 2041151 | NCBI WGS metagenome assembly RCNI01 (sample SAMN09708214, study PRJNA481090) | feces metagenome | isolation source: feces | place: Antarctica: Albino Rookery | reverse complement strand
TTCAGTACCTGAACCGGATACTCTTTTAAGAACGATACTTTTACCAAATCCGCCAACCATTGAGCAGGCGTAACGATAGTCATATCTTCTACGCCCGTGAACATTGCTTTTTTCTTATTCCACATATAGTGCGTGGTCTTCATCTTGGAATGCGGATAGGTATTCAACTGCACACATTTTTGGCATCCGGTTTTCCATTGATCGCACTGCACCATAGTAAAGTAGGGGCATTTGCCTGTAAACGGCCAGCAATCGTGGAAAGTCCAGGCCACACGAACATGATTTTTCTTGATATAGGAAAACAGCATCGGAAGATTGATATAGCTGCCGTGCAGATTATGCAGCTGCAAAATATCCGGCTGAAACTTTTGTAAAGCATGGATCAGCTCTCTGGTTGCAAAAAAGGAATACATTCCCTGCAAACCAGTAATGCGAGACAACGCATTGTGCATTCCGTTTTCCAGATAACTGCCAAAATAGAAGTGCCCTTTCGAAGGCTCCCTCTGTCCACGCCACGCACGTGAAAAAGAAATTGCTTCATTACCGGTGCTGCGAACGTAATCTGAAATTTGCAGCATGATTTTTCCGGTACTGCCATAATCGCAAGTATTGATTGAAGCTACTTTCATAGTTCTCCTTTCGCATCACACTGAATCCAGACAAAGCAATGCATCAGGTGCGTGCATCCGCTGCACACAGCGACTGCAATTTCTGTTTTAGCATTTCGGAAACCACCGTCACATCATGGTTTTTGCTGCCCAGCTGCCGTGCATTCTTCAGGATCTGTGCTCGCTTTGCATCATCTGCCAGGAATTCTGCCAGCTTGGTCTGCAAGTCTTCGAGATTTGTGATGACATATGCGGCATCATTTGCCTCCAGATAATCTACCGAAGCAATGCCTTCCGGACCATATACCAGCAGGCAGGGGCCGCACATCAAAGATTCCGCAATCTTAGTAGAAACCGAGAATCGGATCGTTCTTTTCGTAGTTTCATCAAAGGATTCCGTATGGATGACCGCCATACTGTTCTGCATGATGTGGAGTACCTCATCCGAAGAAACCTGTCCATGGAAGCGGATACCGTTTTCCGGGTTCATCCGCTGGAGCACTTCCGGATTCTTTTCGCCGGAATACACATCCAGCATCACAGGTTCCTCGGTGCGGCTCAGTGCTTTCAGGGCTTTTCCGATGTCAATAAGCTGCCTATCCCGGTCATAGCTCAGATTGCCAATATAGGAAATCTGCTTTGCCTCCGGGTTCAGCACATCCGCACCCGGACACTTCTGGGCAGAGGTATACAGGGTATAGGTAGGCCGGTGGAACAGCTTTTCGTATTCCACTTTCATGGAGTCGCAAATGGTAAAGATGCAAGCTGTCCGCTGCATGGTTTTATGCACCGCCCGCATATACATCTTGTGCTCGAACCGACCGATCCAGTTTTTCCCGTTTTTGTTGTACAGATAGTAGTCATCCATGCAGGAAGCCACCAGCGGCTTGTCCAGATAATCTGCGATTTTGCGGGCTACGTTATACATGAACGCATAGTCACCAGAAGAAAAGAAAATAACATCCGGTGCAAAATCATCCAACCACTGCCGCAGTTCTTTGGTAAACCAGTGGCTCATGCCCCACATCACATTGCGTGCCAGATAAATCATACCCGTGCGCTGTCGTCCGAGCTGATAAATCTGACCCTTGACGCCAGTATCTGTTCGCGCAGATACGCGGTCCGGCTGAATATCTTTTTCTTGGAAAATATGGCCTTGCCTTTTCAGAGGAACGATGGACTTCAATGCATCCGTATCGGTAAAACGGTAATAATTTTTGCACACCGAAGCATCTACCGGAACTTCGGAATGGATATACAGCTGTGCGATATCTTCCGGCTGAAAAGCATGAAAATACGACATCAGCGTCTTACCCATATTAGATGTTTTACTGAATACCGTATGGCTAATTACCAATACCTTCACGTTTGTTCCTCCCATTAAAGCTTCTCGTCGCTGTAGTCATGTACATTTTCTGCAAACTGATGGAAATCTTCTGTCGTGCTCCACTTCGTTGCATGCTGTGCCCATTGAATCTTCTCCAAAGAAGGCGCCTTCTTCCATTCGCCATAGCAGATTTCCAAATAACGCTCGATCTGATTGGGAACACAGAACTGGTATCCATTATAATCAATTCGCTGAATCGGGAAAATCACATCACGCGGCATAAACCACCGGGGATTTCCGGTATACAATTCCCAGTCCACCAGCATATCCTGGGTCTGATTATCCCATTTATACAACTGCTTATATGCGGTCTTGAAGCCGAACTTTTTCGGGAACAAACGCAGAAACCACATCAGCGGACGAACAATCTTTCTCTTTTTGTAATGATGATTGCTCAGGCGCTTCAGCGTGATATAACAGGTTGCCGCCATGCCTTTCATTCGCTCCCATTTTGTGGGCGGGCACTCATGCAGCAGGAAGATATCAATATAAATGCCATGATGCATATCATAATCCTGGAAAGTTTCCTCTATAAAGGTCGTTCCATTCAGACGCAGCTTAGGCATATATACCATGCCGTCTACACTTTCCAATTCCTGCAAATAAAAATGTTCCTGGTCCCCTTTTTCCCGGAACAGGCGGCGGAATTTCTCATAATCCTTTACGGTCATATAGATGTCCGCATCATCATCCCAAGGGATTGGGCCGCCATGCCGTTTGGCACCCAGTGCAGACCCAAAAGCCAGACACCACTGAATTTCATTTTCCGTACAGAACTTATCCAGATACGCAATCAATTCGCACTGTTTTTCCTGCAAGGGAATCAGTTCCTTAAATTGTTCTTTATATTCAGTCATCCCGTTTTCTCCCACCTATTATATTACAGATAATATTTCATCACGCCATTTAGTGTATAGCGTATAAATGCGCCTGTACTTTGCACAACATTAAGCCCCAACGCATCCCGATAGATTCGCCAACGCTGTTTTGCAGCATTTCCTTTATGATTAGACCGAGAGCCGGACACCACACGGTAATGCACCAGCACGTTTCTCGTTCCTACAGCTCGTACCGGAATCTTGAGCAATTCCATCCACAGAACATAATCTTCGTGGTAAAAGTCGTTTCGGAAAGGATGCGCTTTCAGCAAAGCTGCATCTGCCATTACGGTGGAGCAGCCAATCACATTGCACGACAGCATTTTCTTATAGTCTGTATGCTCCGGAACCACAAAGGGTTTCTTAATCGGTTCTGTGTTCTCATCCACAAAATCATAAGACGCATATGCGATTTTTGCCCCTGTTTTTTCCAACTGTGCAACCTGCTGTTCCAGTTTGTCTGCCGCCCAGATATCATCACTGTCCAGCAAAGCGATATAGTGTCCATTGGCTGCTTGGATTCCCAGATTTCTCACATTGGCCACGCCAATATTTTTTTCTGCTTTTATCACATGGATTCGATTGTCCATCTGTTCGTATTCCTGCGCAATGGCAAGAGAATCATCCGTAGAACAATCGTCAATCATCATCAGTTCCCAGTTAGAATAAGTCTGTGCCAGCACGGATTCTACCGCTTCGCGTAAAAAACGCGCTGCGTTATACACCGGCATCACTACGGTAATCAATTTCGTTTCCATAGTTTTCATTCCTTCCTTACTTTTGCGCAGCCGTGGTCTGGCCTTCTGCCACACCCTCGGTGCTCTCCGGCATAAACAGGATTTTAACGGTTGCCATCAGAATTTTCAAGTCCTCTACCAAGCTGGGATGGGCAATATACATCAAGTCCATCTGCAGTTTGTCATAAGGGGTCGTATTATATTTTCCGTAAACCTGCGCATAGCCAGTCAAACCTGCTTTGGCTTGCAGGCGCAGCGCAAATTCCGGCATTTCTTTCATATACTGTTCTGCAATTTCGGGGCGCTCGGGGCGGGGGCCGACCACAGACAGATCGCCGCACAGGATGTCCCACAGCTGCGGCAGCTCGTCCAGGCGCAGCTTACGAATCACCTTACCAATGGGGGTAATGCGGTCATCCTTATCGCCGGTAGAAAGCCGTGCCACGCCGTCTTTTTCGGCATCGGTACGCATACTGCGGAACTTGTGAATGCGGAACTGCTTGTTATCCTTGGTCAGGCGCACCTGAGAATATAAAATCGGGCCGCCGTCGTACAGCTTGATTGCCAGAGAAACCACCAACATAATGGGGCTCAGGATTACCAGTGCAGTCAGGGAAATCACAATGTCCAGCAGACGCTTGAAGAACAGGTACTCCGGTGCTGCATCATAGCGGCGGACCTGCAGCATAGGCAGATGGAACAAATGAATGGGATGTGCGCCACTCATAATAACGTCGCCGATACGGGGAATAACCAGTACCTCGATATCCCGAGCAATGCAATACTTCAGGATGGTGTTGCGATCATGGCTGTGCACGCCGCTCAAAAAGACGGTGCGCATAGAATCCAGAACGCTCAAATCAGCCAGGCATTGCTCCACGGAAAGCGTGCGCTTGATTTCATATTTCTTGTCCAGGCCGTACTCGTCCACCAGTTCCTGCATGCCTTCACGCACATCATAGACCACCGCCGTACTCCGCGGAGGGAAGGCTCGGAAATACCACTTGTGGGCACAGTAGGACCATCCCAAGGCTACCAGAATCTGGACACCATAGGCCGTCAGCAGCGGCAGCACCTGCGGGAACGTCTTAGTCAGCAGCCAAGTAACAATAAACATTACGCCGTTGGCTGCCAAGGCCGCCAGACACTGACTATAGCAAATCTCTGCAATGCGCTTCATGGACACGATGAATGCCTCATAAACATTACCGAACACGCCATACAGGATCATGAACAGCGCAATCACCATATAGTTTCCATTGCGGTAGAAGGGTGCCCAGACATGGTCTGCATAGTACATATACCAGCAGCTGCCGAACACAGCGGTCATTAAAAGCACATTCAGTATCTTGACCAGTCGAAGTGACATGTCATGCTGTAATTTATTCATCTTTTTTCCTTTCCTCATGTGCCGGTTCTGTATGGCAGCTCCGGCACCACCGCTTGCGCGGCAGTTTCCTTTTTATATGTGGTTTTCCTTACATGCAGCAGTGCAAGGAATGTCCCCGCAAATTATAGTATGCCCAATGCATTCTGGTTCCGGGAAAACGCTTCCTTGGTTTTCCCTATAAAAGGACGCACTTTCCCCAGATGCCACATCTATGTTATTATAATAGTCTGCCTGCTTAAAAGCAAGTTTATAGAACATTTTTGCCGATTCTCTAAAGTTTTTTGCAAACGTTTGTCACAAAAAATTCACTTTACCCAGTTATTTCTTTGCATAGTTCGTGCATAATCCGAAACAATTGTTTCGTTTTCGAGGTACTTTTGCTACTTTTTCACAAACTTTTGTCTGCACCGTTTCGGCCCTGTTTTTCCTTGTCTTGATTTTACCGGTAATTACAGGTATACTTAGTGGTGTTTCTTTCTGCAAAACACCGTTTACGGCGTATGCAGTGGGATGTTGGGTACCTCTTTTGAATCTGTCTCCGTAGCTCAGCCGGATAGAGCATTCGCCTCCTAAGCGAAAGGCCGGGCGTTCGAATCGCCCCGGGGACGCCATAGAAAAGAGCGGACCTCATTGCCTTACAGCAGGCAATGGGCGTTCGCTCTTTTTGTATGTAATGTATCATTTGTCAGCCCTTGCGCATCCCAGACAATCTTTATATAATAGCATTATATTTTATATTGTGTAATATCATAGGATAAGGTGGATCCGAATGGCAAAAAAAACAAAAACAAATGTAAAACCGATGACCAGTGGCTCAATCTGGAAACGGATGACCTTTTTTGCACTGCCGATTTTCTTCGGCAATCTGTTCCAGCAGCTGTATAACACCGTGGACTCCCTAATTGTCGGCAACGAGCTAGGCAGCAGCGCACTGGCTGCTGTCAGCTCCTCCGGCAGTCTGATTTTTATGTTGATTGGCTTTTTGGGCGGTGTGGCAGCTGGTGCAGGTGTGGTGGTCGCCCGCTTCTTTGGTGCCAGAGAATATGATTCCCTGCAAAAGGCAGTACACACCACGATTGCCTTTGGTCTGGTGGCCGGTATCGTGATGACTGCGGTGGGTATGCTGCTGTCGCCCCAGATTTTGCGCTGGATGGGCACGCCGGAAAGTGTCATGCCGGAGTCCGTCACCTACTTGCAGCTGTATTTTTCCGGCTCGCTGGGCTTCATTATGTATAATGTATGTGTTGGTATTTTGCAGGCCGTAGGTGACAGTCGGCATCCGCTGTACTATCTGATCCTGTCCTCTGTGGTAAACCTGGTTCTGGACATCCTGTTCATCAGTTATTTCCAAACCGGCGTAGGCGGTGCTGCGATTGCTACCGTAATTTCTCAGTTCCTTAGTGCCGGGCTGTGTCTGATCCAACTGCTGCGCACCAGCGAAGTCTACAAAGTCCAGCTGAACAAGATTTGTCTGGACCCCAAGATGTTCCGCCAGATCATTCAGATTGGTCTGCCTTCTGGATTTCAGAACTCCGTGATTGCCTTTGCCAACGTGATTGTGCAGTCCAACATCAACGCCTTTGGCCCCATGGCTATGGCAGGCTACGGTGCCTATTCCAAGATCGAAGGCTTTGCTTTTCTGCCTATCACCAGCTTTACCCTGGCCATTACCACCTTCATCGGACAAAACCTGGGTGCCCAGCAGTATGATCGTGTAAAAAAAGGTGCACGGTTCGGCGTACTGGCCACGGTGATTTCTGCCGAAATCATTGGTGTGTTCACCTTTGTTCTCGCCCCCTACCTGATTGCCGCCTTTGATTCCACCCCGGAAGTAATCCGCTTTGGCGTAGAAAAAGCACAAACATCTTCGCTGTTCTTCTTCCTGCTGGCGTTTACCCATGCTATGGCTGCTGTGCTGCGTGGTGCAGGCAAAGCTACAGTGCCCATGTTCATTATGCTGGCATTCTGGTGCGTGGTACGTGTCACCTTCCTGACCATTACCATTCCGCTGACCCACAGCATTTGGATGGTCTATATTGTTTACCCGCTCACCTGGCTGCTCAGCTCGATTGCTTTCCTGATTTACGCCAGACATGTGGACTGGATGCATCAGCCCCCGACGGCAAATTCTGCTGCTGTTGGTGCATGATTTGCCCCACCGCCCTTTACGCCCCCACTGACGGGTGTTATACTGATACAAAATATTGATACGGAGGTTTTCTTCTATGGCTTCGATTTCTACCCCCATTGGCCCCAAAAAAAATAAAATTGGCTGGTTCGTCCCGGTATTCATCTTAATGCTGATTGGCTTTCCTTTCATGCAGTTTGCATTCTCTCCGCTGCCCGTTCTACCGGAAGACAGTGCTTGTACAGACGCTGCCGTTTATCTGGACGGCAACCAGGAGGCTCAGCAGACCATTTCCGCTGAGCAGCTGGCAAATCTGCTGACTCAGAGCCCCCGGGACCGCCGCCCCATCAACAAGAGCGAGGGCAGCGGCGAAACCACCCGTGTGGTATTCACGGCACAGCCTAATAAAGAAGGTGCTGCTGAACAGCAGTATACGCTGCGTTTCTATGCAAACGATCTGGGCGGTTCCCCCAGCGGATTTTTGGATATCGGTAATTTCTCTTACCGCATTTCTAACCCGACCCTGCTGGAAAACAACCTCCGTATGCTGGGTCAGTCCGCAGCCGACGCAGAAGTCTGATGCAAAATAAAAGAAAGCCCGATGTGGAAATTCCACATCGGGCTTTCTTTATCACAGATTCAAACCGAAAACAGTGTTTTCAGATTAGTCCTGGCATGCAGTGATGATTGCCATACGGTAAACTTCCTCTGCGTTGCAGCCACGGGACAGGTCGTTGATGGGAGCATTCAGACCCTGCAGGATGGGGCCGTAAGCAGCGTAGCTGCCCAGACGCTGTGCGATCTTGTAGCCGATGTTGCCAGCTTCGATGCAGGGGAACACGAAGGTGTTAGCATGACCAGCAACCTGGCTGTCCTTGCACTTGACAGCTGCAACCTCAGGAGAAACCGCAGCGTCGAACTGGAACTCGCCGTCGATGGCCAGTTCAGGAGCCAGCTCACGAGCCTTGATCACAGCATCGTGGCTCAGTGCAACGGTAGCGCCCTTGCCGGAGCCCATGGTGGAGAAGCTCAGCACAGCAACCTTGGGGTCGATGCCAAACAGAGCAGCGGTCTTAGCGGTTTCCACAGCAACCTCAGCCAGCTTGGTGGAACCGGGCAGGATGACTTCGCCGGTTGCCTTGTCCAGGGTATCGGGGTAGTTCAGGTTGATTGCGCAGTCGCCCATAGCAATGCGGCGCAGCTCTTCGGGACCAAAGTCGCGGTCCAGGATGAAGCAGGAGCTGACCAGATGTGCGCCCTTACGGGTCTTAATCAGCTGCAGAGCGGGACGAACGGTGTCTGCGGTGGAGTAGGTTGCGCCGCCCAGCAGGCAGTCAGCCTTGCCCATCTTGACCAGCATGGTGCCAAAGTAGTTGGACTTCTTCAGCAGTGCAGCGCACTCCTCAGGGCTCTGCTTGCCCTTGCGCAGCTCGACCATCTTTTCCACCATAGCGTCGAATTCGGGATAAGTAGCCGGGTCCATGATCTCTGCAGCGGAAATGTCAAAGCCGCTTTCCTTGGCAGCTGCCTCAACTGCTGCGGTATCGCCCACAACGATCACGTTCAGCAGCTTTTCCTTCAGCAGACGAGCGGTTGCCTCCAGAATACGAGCGTCCTCACCCTCGGTGAAAACTACCGTGCGGGGATTTGCCTTCAGCTTTTCAATCATCGGTGCAAACATATCAGCCATTTTTTCATTACCTCCAATATTTTCTCAGTGCAGCAGGAGCTTTCCTGCGGTTCACATACTTCACTAGATTAAGTCTAGCACAAATATGCAAAAATGCAAGCGCGTTTTTGGCACATTTACTAGTTTCGCAAACTTTGCGCCTTTTACTGACAGACTCAGGGTTTTCGTGGTACAATAGTTCATACAATAAGGAGGACAAGCCCATGGATTTGGAAACACTGGAAAAAGAATGTCTCAGCTGCCGCAACTGCGGTCTGTGCGAAATGCGCACCAACGTGGTTTTTGGGCAGGGCGATCCCCATGCCAAGGTGCTGTTTGTGGGCGAAGGTCCGGGCCAGCAGGAGGACGAGCAGGGCGTACCCTTTGTAGGACGCAGCGGTCAGCTATTGGATAAATATCTGTTTGCCATGGATATGGACCGGTCTTGCGGCTGCTACATCGGCAACATCATCAAATGCCGTCCCCCGCAGAACCGGGACCCTCTGCCCGAAGAACGGGAGGCCTGTATGCCCTGGCTGCGCCAGCAGTTCCGCTGCCTGCGCCCTAAAATTGTGGTATGTCTGGGCCGTGTGGCAGCACAGGCATTGATCCGCCCTGATTTTTCCGTGACGAAAGAGCACGGCCGGTTCATCGACAAGGGCGGCACGCTGTTTATGGCAACCTGGCACCCGGCAGCCCTTCTGCGCAACCCTGCCGCCAAGGCAGATGCGTTCGGCGACTTTGTTGCCCTGCGAGAAAAAATGGCTGAACTGGGTCTTTGAAGTAAAATCGTATCAAACGCCCCGCTTTTTGCATAGGATAGCCAAAAGCGAGGTGTTTTTCATATGGAAACAAAGCCGACATCTACCGATTTCTTTCTGGGCGCAACCACTGGCGATGGCTTTCTGGGCTATTTTGACCAGCTCTCCCCTGGGGAGGGGCTGCATCTGTATCTGCTGAAAGCTGGCCCCGGCTGCGGAAAATCCACTTTTATGCGAAAGCTAGCCCACCGGACGCAGGAGCCGCTACAATATATCCACTGCTCCAGTGATCCCGGCAGTCTGGACGGTGTGATTTTCTCTCAGCGGGAAGCCGCCATTCTGGACGCCACACCGCCCCACACTTTAGAGCCGAAAGCCCCGGGTGCCGCCGAAACTGTGGTCAGCCTGTATGACACCATGAATACCGACAAGCTGCGCCCCATGGAGCCAACCATTCAAGAGACTTTGGCCCACTACAAAGTGCTGCGGCAGCACGCTGCCCGTTATGTTTCCTCTGCTGCCGGGCTGCTGATGGACAGTCGCCGCTCTGCCGCCTGTTGTACGGATTTTGACAAGCTGCGCCGCTATGTTGCCGGGCTTGCCAATCGGCTTTTGCCAAAAAATGATGCGCAGGGCAGAGAACAAATCCGTTTGCTTTCCGGTGTCACCCCGGACGGCATGATTTTTTATAAAGATACCGTCCCTGCTCTGGCTGATAAAATTTATGTGTTCCAAGATCCCTACGGGGCCTCTGCCCGTCTTGCCATGGAGCTTCTGCGCACCGCCGCATTAACGCAGGGCTGGCAAGTCATTACCTGCCGCTGTGCCATGCACCCAGAAGAAAAAATCGATCATCTGATCCTGCCGGAACTGCGGCTTGCTTTTTTGACCAGCAATCCTTGGCACACCTGTAAATATCCCGGACAAAAAAACATTCACTACACCCGGTTCACCGATATGATGCACCTGCGGCACTCCCGTTCTCGTTTGCGCTTCAATCAAAAAGCAGTAGACGAACTTCTGGCACAGGGCATCGAACAAATGGCACGAGGCCGCGCCTGCCACAACGCACTGGAAGCCTGCTATATCCCTGCGGTAGATTTTTCCATGGTGGACCAGCGTGCCGAGGAATGTGCCCGAATGCTGGGACTGGCAGACCCGGAATAACCACAAGGATGTAACCAACAAGGAAAAAAGGAGGACGTATCCCATGGAATCTGTGCAGCTGTCCGTGCGGGCACTGGTGGAATTTTTATTGCAGCGGGGTAGCATCGATAGCCGACACACTGGCTTTGACCGGGCACTGGAAGGTGCACGGGCGCACCGCCGTCTGCAAAAGGCCGCCGGGGAAGGCTATGCTGCTGAAGTACCGCTGCTGGATACGCCTACGGTGGATGGCATTTCTTACCGCATCGAGGGTCGGGCCGACGGTATCTTTCAGGATGAACAGGGTACCGTTACCATCGACGAAATCAAGACCACCACGGTGTCTGCCGCCTCCATCACAGAGGACATGAACCCTTGCCACTGGGCGCAGGGCATGGTCTATGCTGCCATCTACGGCAGCCAGCAGCACCTGGACAATCTGAATGTACAGCTGACCTACTATCAGCTGGATGAGGACACTATCGTCCGCTTTGTGCGGCAGTTTTCCCGCCAGGAACTATCCCACTTCTATCAAGATTTATTGCAACAGTACACCCCCTGGGCAAAACAACAGCAAATGCACACTCAGCAGTGTGCTGCCTGCCTGTCTGCTTTGCAGTTTCCGTTTCCTGCATGGCGCAAAGGGCAGCACGCCCTTTCCGGTGCAGTCTATCGCACCTGCCAGAACCCGGAGGGGCGGTTGTTTTGTCAGGCCCCTACTGGCATTGGAAAAACCATGAGTACCCTGTTCCCTGCTTTGAAAAGCATGGGCAGCGGCAGCGGAGAAAAAGTGTTTTATCTCACCGCACGTTCCACAGCACGCACCGCCGCCGAAGAAGCATTGGCGCAGCTGCGCAAATCTAACCCCGGGCTGGTTCTACGGGGCATCACTCTTACTGCAAAAGACCGGGTCTGTCTGTGCCCGAATAGTGAGGGTCGTCCGGAATGTCTGCCAGAACGCTGTCTTTATGCCAACGGCTACTTTGACCGCATCCTGCCCGCCATGCAGGACATTCTCAGCCAAGATGTGGTGCTTTCGCAGCAGACCCTGACCGCCTTTGCGCAAAAGCATCAGGTCTGCCCCTTTGAAATGCAGCTTTCCCTGTCGGAATGGTGCGATGTGGTCATCGGGGATTACAATTATCTTTTTGACCCGGTAGTCCACTTACAGCGTTTTTTCGATGCCAAAGGCGACTGGCTCTTTTTGATTGACGAGGCTCACAATCTTCCCAGTCGGGCACGGGCCATGCACTCCGCCGAATTTTCCAAAGCGCAGCTTTTGGAGGCCAGCCGGACACTGGGCAAAGGCAAAAGCAGCTTGAAAACTGCATTGAAGCAGGCCAACGATTTGCTTCTGGCCTACCGAAAAGAACTGTCCGGTGCATCTGCCTCGGAAACATCAGTCCCGGACAGCGGCCAGCAAATCAGTCTGTTTGCTGACACCGATACAGAAACCGCCACCGAAACCAACTGTTCAGATACGACAGAACAAGGCGGACGGTTCGGCGCACAGCAGCCGCTGTATCAAACCCAGCACACACGCTATTATAAAGAGTTACCGCCAGGGCTTCTGCCACCGCTGCACCGAGTTCTGCCTGCTGCGCAGCACTGGCTGGAAGACCACCGGGACGGTCCTGCCCACGAAACCATTTTGCAGCTGTATTTTTCTCTGCGTGCCTTTTTGCGTACCGCTGAAAAGTACGATGCCCATTATGTGACCCGCTGGACAGTGCATGGCAGCGATTTGGAAATCCAGCTGCTTTGTCTGGACCCGTCGGACTTCGTAGCCAAAAGTCTGAACCGTGGGCGTTCTGCGGTTTTGTTCAGTGCCACCATTACGCCGCCGGGTTATTACAAAACGGTCTTGGGCTGCACCAAAGCCCAAGCCGTGGCTTTGGAAAGTCCTTTCCCGCCGGAGCATCTGGGGTTGTTTTGTATGGGCAATGTATCTACTCGCTACCGAGACCGGGAAAAAAGCCTTATCCCCATTGCAGATGCGCTGGCGGCCATGGTGCAGGCACGGCAAG
>RCNI01001447.1_pt1 | contig 12735 bp, 5 predicted proteins | sample 2041151 | NCBI WGS metagenome assembly RCNI01 (sample SAMN09708214, study PRJNA481090) | feces metagenome | isolation source: feces | place: Antarctica: Albino Rookery | reverse complement strand
TTTGGAAGTTGCGCAATTTCACTTTCGACAATGTCTTTTGCGATTCCTTTTTTCATAAGTTCGTTCACAATCCGCTGTTCACCAAACAACGCTACCTTCATTCGGCTAATGTTGTCCTTTGCATAAGCACGATCATTAATCAAGCCCTTTTCTTGTAAACGATCAAGGATGTTTTGAATCGTAGCTTCATTACATTCTGCCGTTTTCTTTAAGTAATCATACATTTCTTTTCTTGTACGATCTTTAATTGAAATCTTTTTAATACAAGATTCATAGGCAAGAACTGCCTGTTCCTTGGATTGTAGTTCTTCAATTACCGTAAATGGCAACTTATCACCCTTACGAATGCCATAGTCTAAATAGTCATCAAAGCTTACAAGCATCGAGATCTCATCTTCTTGTAAGTTCACTAAACTTAATTGCACGGTATTATTCTTTACGCGAATATCATCCACGACAAACATATTTTCATAGAAGTGAATCGCATCTTGGTAAATCTTCAATGCCCCACTTGCAAACACATAGGCGGAATATGGTTGCACTTGTTGCAAACACGCCTTCTTCATTTCGGCATAGGTTGTTTCATCGAGTTGTAAGAATGTCTCTAACTGATCACTTAAGTCCTTTGCGTCTTTAAAGAAGTAGCCAGTTTTTTGATCAATCAGTAATTCATCTAACACTTCATCGTAACGTGCAAATAGGATAATTCCACTTGCTAAGGCTTCAATGTAGGTCATCCCTTGTGTTTCGGTTAAGCTCGCTGACACAAAGGCATCGGCACTTCGATAGTAATCTGGCACAAGACTTGCGTCTTTTTTACCAGCGAACTTCACAACGTCTTCTACATCGAGTTGATTCGCTAATTTTTTCAGTTTCGGTAAGTCTGGCCCATCTCCAACAATGAGTAATTTGACTGGATGGTTTTCTTCCTTCGCCTTTGCAAACCCTTCAATCACTAAGTCCAATGCCTTTTCTTCGGCAATACGACCTACATACACAACAAGCTTTTCCTCCATAGAAATGCCATATTCGTTTCGAATCTTTTCTTTGATTGTTACATCAAAGCCTTGTGGATGGAACTTATCTAGCATTAATCCGGTTGGTAAGACTTGGATATTCGTATTGACATGATAGGAACGTAAGAGTGCTTTTGTTTTAATCGATGGCGCAATGACTTGTTGGCTAGAATCTCCATAGAGTTTACTTAAACGTGCAACCATTTTCTTTAGACTATCATCCACCCGATCAAGATTCATCGGATTTGCATAATGGGTATAGTCTTCGTAGGTTGTATGGTAGGTTGAAACTAATGGAATGCCTAATTGTTTGGCACAAATACGCGCAAAAATCCCGACTCCATATTCCGTTTGGACATGAATGACATCCAGGTTTAATCGTTTGATTTCATTCATTGCATGGAAATGGAATGGGCTCGTTGCGACATAGCCATAGAGTTGTTTTAATTGAAGACCTGCAAGGCGCATCACGCGTTCATCGTCATCCCACTCAAAGGTTCCTGCCCCTTTGCGTGTTGTGACAACGTATACCTCATGGCCCATGGCAAGTAATGTTTGAAATAAGATATTTGTACTATTCGCTACACCATTGATTTCTGGTGGGAATGTATCTGAAAATAAACCAATTCGCATAAAACCTCCAACTCTAAGAATTTCTACTCGCAGTATATCATATTGTGCAAAAAATCGTTGTGATACCATTGCGTACCTTTTGTAAAAAGACTTCTTTATCTATTCTAACACGTTCTAAGAACACACTCTTAGAAACTTTGTATACAAACATCAAAAAAAGGATGAGTTGCCTCATCCTTCTAGATTCGAATTACTTTTCGAAGTCTTGCATTGTCTTCTTTGCGACAAGCTTTTCGTAACGCACCATAGCGTCCTTCTTAGCCTTTGCAAAGAGTTCCTTTGCTTCTTCTTCACCACGGATTCTTGGTAGGTTGAAGAAACGTGCTTCATTCATCAAGAATTCATCGAAGTTTTCCCACTTAGGTTCTTTGGAATCGATTGTAAGTGGTTTTTCATTACGTGGATCGAAGCGGTAAAGTGTTGTGTAACCACATGCAACAGCGTTCTTTTGAACTTGTTGTGCATTGATTAGACCACCCTTAATACCGTGTTCCGCACATGGAGAGTAAGCAATGACTAGAGATGGTCCATTGTAGCTTTCTGCTTCCTTAAGTGCTTTGATTGTTTGTACACGGTTTGCACCCATTGCGATTGACGCAACGTATGCATGTCCGTATTCCATAACGATTTGTCCAAGGTCCTTCTTCGCCATAGCCTTACCACCAGCTGCGAACTTCGCAATTGATGAAGCTTGTGAAGACTTCGAACTTTGTCCACCAGTATTGGAGTAAACTTCTGTATCTAGTACAAGAACGTTTACGTTTAGGTTATTTGCCATTACATGGTCAAGTCCACCGTAGCCGATGTCATAAGCCCATCCGTCACCACCGACGATCCATACAGACTTACCAACAAGGTCACGTTCGAACTTTAGAAGTTCCTTAACTGCTTCATTGCTTGATGCCTTAACGCCTTCTACAATCGCATCCTTCACAGCGCGTTGTTTTAGACGGTCATCATTTGCGTCAATGTAGCCCTTGAATGCTTCTTGAAGAGCTGGTTCTACAGAATCCATGTTTTCTTCCATGATCTTTAGAATCTTTGCTTCCTTGAAGTTTTGAGCAACTGCCATACCGAATCCATATTCTGCGTTGTCTTCGAATAGTGAGTTTGCCCAAGCAACACCGTCTCCTTCTTCATCGCTTACAAATGGAGTGGATGGAGTTGAAGAACAGTAAATCATAGAACATCCAGTTGCGTTTGCAACTAACATATCCTTACCGAATAATTGTGATACTAGACGGTAGTATGGTGTTTCACCACATCCAGGACAGGATCCAGATACTTCGAAGTAAGGCATAAGTAGAGATACACCTGCTACAGAGTCCTTATTCATAATGTATTCTGGCTTGTAAGATGTGTGCTTGTAAAGAATATCAGCCAATGCTTCTTGTGGAAGTTCTTCGTTGACTGGTGAGAAGGATAGTGCCTTTGCAGGACATTCCTTGATACATACACCACAGCCTACACAGTTTTGAGGAGATACTTGGATACGGAACTTTAGACCTGCATCCTTAGCACCCTTGTATACTGGGCTTGGATCTTTCAATGTTAATTCAATTCCCTTTTGATCTGCAACTTGTTGCGCAGCAGCTACTTCTTCTTCATTTAGAAGAATGGAACGAATTGTAGCGTGTGGACATACGTATCCACAAGTACCACATTGTACACACTTACTTGCATCCCAAGCTGGAACAGAAGTAGCGATTGTACGTTTTTCCTTGAAGGCAACGTTTTCTGGAATAGATCCATCCAATACACCATACTTCATGAAGCTTGAAACTGGCATATCGTAACCTTCTAGAGAGTTGATTCTTTGAAGGTTGTTGTCGAAGTATTCATCGCCTGTCTTCTTGAATAGAGAATCCTTATATGTTAGGTCTGCCCAAGCTGGATCTACAGCTACTTCTACAAGACCTGTCTTACCTGTATCGATCGCATTGCAGTTGTTGTCAACGACTTCTTGACCCTTACGAGCATAAGTCTTACGAGCAGAATCCTTCATCAATTCAACAGCCTTTGCATAAGGCATGATTTGTTCATTTAGCGCAAAGAAGGAAGATTGTAGGATTGTATTTGTATGACGACCCATTCCTGTTTCTTGAGCTAACTTTGTTGCATTGATTGTATAGAACTTTGCATGTTTCTTCGCAAGACCTGCAAGCATTCTATTTGGTAAGTGATCGATGAGTTCATCCTTTGTAAATGTTGTATTTAGCAAGAATGTACCACCGTCTTTTAGGTTACGTACCATGTCATACTTGAAGCAGTAAGAATCAAGTGAACATGAGATAAAGTCTGCCTTATTGATGTAATATGGTGACTTAATTGGGGACTTACCGAAACGTAAGTGAGAACGAGTTACCCCACCAGCCTTCTTTGAGTCATACGCAAAGTAAGCTTGTGAGTAAAGATCTGTGTTATTACCAATGATCTTAACAGTAGACTTATTCGCACCAACCGTACCATCAGATCCAAGACCATAGAACAAGCAGCTTGTGTAATCAGAAACGACATCAATTGGCTTTTCTTCTAGTGATAGATGTGTAACATCATCGTCGATACCAATTGTGAATTCTTCTTTTGGTTCTGCTTTCTTAAGTTCTTCGTAAACCGCATTGATTTGCGCTGGGTTTGTATCCTTACTGGATAGACCATAACGACCACCAATGATAGTAAGATCCTTGTGCTTACGTAGTGCATAGCTAACATCTAAGAATAGAGGTTCGCGTGCACCTTGTTCCTTTGTACGATCCAATACAGCAATTGACTTAACTGTCGCTGGAAGAACGTCTTCTAGGAATTTTGAAGAGAATGGACGGTATAGGTAAACCTTAATTAAACCAACCTTTTCTCCTTGTGCATTTAATGCATCGATTGTTTCTGTGATGGTATCTGTTACAGAACCCATAGCGATAATGACGCGTTCTGCATCCGGAGCACCGTAGTAAACAAATGGCGCATAATCACGGCCAGTATGTTCAGAAACAGCCTTTAGGTATTTCGCTGCAATTTCAGGAATTGCATCAAAGTGTGTGTTTTGTGCTTCTGCAGCCTGGAAGAAGATGTCATCGTTTTGAGATCCACCACGAGTAATTGGATTACCATGTGGGTTCAATGCGCTTAAGCGGAATGCTTGAAGCTTTTCTTCTGGAAGTAGGCTCTTTAAGAAGTCATAATCCATTACTTCTACCTTTTGAATTTCGTGTGATGTACGGAATCCATCGAAGAAGTGCATAACAGGTGCTTGGCTATCGATTGCGATCAAGTGTGCAATACCAGATAGGTCCATACAGTCTTGAACACTATGGGAACATAGCATTGTAATACCTGTTTGACGGCAAGCGTATACGTCAGCATGGTCTCCAAAAATACTTAACGTATGAGTTGCCAAGGAACGAGCTGCTACGTGAATAACACCTGGTAGCAATTCACCCTTCAACTTGTAAATGTTTGGGATCATTAATAATAGACCCTGTGAAGCTGTAAATGTTGTCGCAAGCGCGCCTCCTTGTAGCGCACCGTGGATGGCACCAGCAGCGCCCCCTTCTGCTTGCATCTCTACAACCTTTACCTTGTCATTAAAGACGTTAACACGTCCTGCTGTTGACCAAGCATCAACGTTTTCAGCCATCGGTGAAGATGGTGTGATTGGATAAATACCAGCAACTTCAGTAAACGCATATGCGCCATGAGCCGTTGCAGTATTTCCATCCATTGCCTGGAAAACCTTTTTGTTTTCTGTACTCATATATCCTCCTATACTTCTCCTCTATTATATCCTACAGAAAACATCACGTCACATAATTCGCTTCATTTTCCCTAAAACGTACCCTATAAACGAACGATTTTTTCACAAATCAAGAAGTTTTTAATCTCCCTTTATTGTGAAGGATTTCGCTATCTTACCCGCAGAGTACTAGTTAGGTTTCACTAACTATTGTAAGCGTATACAATACAGATGCCTCAAAACCTGTTCCTTACGCATAAAAAAACCTTTCGATTTCTCGAAAGGAATTGCGTTTAGCGCTTCATCGAACGCATCACTTCTCGCACTTGTTTTTCACTCGGAGTTCTTCCCATTTGCTTGAACATTGCGCGAATCATTTTTTCATTGACTGGAGGGTTTTCTTCTAATTGCTTTTCAAAATTCTTCTTTGTAAAGTAGAACCCTAATGCAGCTCCAACTAATCCCCCAAAAATAAACCAAAGAAGTGAAGACCAAAATTCTGCCATTGTGACACCACCTTTTCTATATCTACCTCCCTATTTTACACTGAAATACAATCGTTGTACAACGCAAGTTCATTAACGACATTTGAAGAAAGTGCTAATTCTTAGTACAATACATGCATGACAAAAACGAAATTCAAAACGCGTTTGTATGCATTCGTATTGGTAGTAAGCTTGATCTTACTTCTACCATTACCATTACATGCGCAACAAGAACCATTAACGATTGAAGATCTCGGTGTTACGACAAGCAAAAACATGTATGTCATTGACGCCGATACAAACCAAGTATTACTTGATGTAAAAGGAGAAGAAAAAATCTACGTCGCCTCATTAACAAAAATGATGAGTGAACTACTCGCCATTGAACACTTTGATAACTTAAATGAAACAATCACCATCACAAACGACATGCTCGATGGCCTAAAAGCGAAAAATGCCTCGGTGGTTGGCTTCCAAGTGGATGATGAAGTAAGCATTGAAGACTTACTCTATGGAGCAGCTTTACCAAGTGGAGCTGATGCAGTCAATGCCTTAGCCGTTGCGACAAGTGGCTCGATTGATGCCTTTGTCGAAGATATGAACAAACGTGCACAAGAACTTGGCATGGATTCAACAAGCTTTAAAAATCCAACCGGCTTACATGAAGAAGGCCATTACTCTTCTTGCAAAGATATCGCAAAACTTATGCAAGAATGCTTAAAGCATCCAATCTTCTTAGAATTGATCAAACAAGAAACTTATACGACAAGCCCTGTTAAATCCAATGATAACGGCATTGAAATGCAAAGTACTGTTTGGAAGTATGCAACAAATCAAAACGATGGAAAGCGCATCGTGATCGATGGCTTTGTCGGTGGTAAAACAGGTTACACGATTCCAGCTGGAAGATGTCTTGCGTCTTATATCTCCATCAACAACATGAACCTTATTTCCGTGATGTGTGGATCAAATGAAACAGGACATTTCTTAGATACGGCAAATGTAGTTACCCGTATCAACAAAGCCTTCCAACGTTTACACATTGGATCAAAGGGTGATGTCATTAAACGCGTAAAGGTCCTACACACCTTCCCAGAAAAAACAATCAACCTTGTCTTAGAACAAGATGTTGACTTAGATTTACCAACCAATGGATCTTATATGATTCAAACAAATGTTCCAGATACCATCGATGCCCCACTTCAAAAAGGCCAACAAATAGGTACCTGGTACTTAGAAGCCAATAACGAAGTTCTATACGAAGAAGCCATTCTTGCACAAGAAGATGTCCCTTCTTCGATTCTATCTTGGCCTTTGATTCTTGGAATCTTCTTCTTTACCATTTGTTTGATTATCATTCTTCTAATTGCACGTAAAAAACGCATCCAAAAGATTCGCCGTCAACGTCGCATAGAAGCACGTCGTAGACAACAACGTAAAAATACCGACCACTAAGATCGGTATTTTTTTCATTCCAAAATAAAAATCAGGAAGGTTGATATGTTCCCTCTTATGTAGAGGTGGGTGTCCTTGGCTTACCATTAGGATTCTCGAAGCGTATCGAGCTTTCACACCAATAAGACCAGTCAGTCTCCCGTATATCAATGTGTTGGAAAAATATGTGTTCCTTCCTGACACCTATATGGTAGCAGTTAAACCATGACCTGTACAGTCTTGACATTTGTAGGATTTAAGACTATACCTAGAAGAGTCACTAATATACAAGCAAGAAGGTCCTTTCGAACCTTCTTGTTTTTTTATTCAGACTCTTTCTTTTTGGAAATTTCAATGCCAAGAATTTCTAATTGGGCATCATCTACCACGTTTGGTGATTCACTCATAAGATTCAAGGATGAATTTGTTGTTGGGAATGCCACAACATCACGAATATTGTCGGTACCTGCTAGAACCATTGTCAAACGTTCTAGACCAATTCCTACACCACCATGTGGAGGTGTTCCATATTGGAAGGCATCGATGAAGAAGCCAAACTTCTCTTTCGCCTCTTCCATTGTAAGACCAATCGCTTCAAAGACCTTTTCTTGAACGTCGCGTTCATGAATACGAATCGATCCAGACAATAATTCATAGCCATTCAATACTAAGTCATATGCTCTACTCGATACATTTGCAGGATCTGTTAATAGCTTATCGATATCTTCTTTACATGGTGCTGTAAATGGATGGTGCGCTGCTACGTAACGATCTTCCTCTTCCGAATATTCAAACATCGGGAATTCGGTAATCCATGCAAACTTGTACACATCACTTGGAATCAAGTCTAATTCATGTGCTAACTTGACACGCAATGCACCTAGAGAAGATTGAACGATGGATGGTTTATCTGCAACTACAAGCACTAAGGAATTTTCCTTCAAGTCAAATTCTTCAATGATTGCCTTCTTTTCTTCATCGCTTAATACCTTTGCAATACTTCCAGATAGTTCATTGTTGGAATACTTTAGGAAGGCAAGTGCCTTAGCCTTAAAGCCATTCTTAATGAATTCTTGAAGCTTATCAAGCGCCTTACGAGAATACTTGTCAGCACAGTTTTCAAAGTGAATAGCACCTACGATACCCTTGTTTTCAAGTGTGTTTTTGAACACTTGGAATTCGGTATTTGTAAAGATGTTGGATAAGTCATGGATTTCATTTCCGAAACGTAGGTCTGGTTTATCACATCCATACAAACGCATCGAATCATGCCATGGAATACGCACAAAGTGGTCTTCCAATTTCACATTCATAAGCTTTGTGAAGATTTCTTGCATCAAGGATTCAACGATGCCAAAGATATCATCTTCATCGACAAAGCTCATTTCAATATCAATCTGTGTGAATTCCGGCTGACGGTCTGCACGTAAGTCTTCATCTCTAAAACAACGGGCAATTTGGAAGTAACGATCCATACCGCCTACCATCAATAATTGCTTATAGATCTGTGGTGACTGTGGTAAGGCAAAGAACTTTCCTTTGTAAATACGCGAAGGAACTAAGTAGTCACGTGCTCCTTCTGGTGTAGAACGACCAAGGATTGGTGTTTCTACTTCAATAAATCCAGCTTCGTCCAAAACATTACGAGCAATCATACAAATCTTATGACGCAATACTAAATTCTTTTGTAATGCATGTCTTCTTAAGTCTAGGTAACGATACTTCAAACGTGTATCTTCTAAAGTATCGGTATCATCCGCAATGGTAATTGGAGCTGTTTTTGCTTCATTGATGATCTTCACTTCCTTGGCAATGACTTCAATATCACCGGTTGGAAGTTTTGGGTTTGCGTCCTTACGAACTGCGACAACCCCAGTTACTTGTAAGATATATTCATTACGAACATCTTTTACTTGTTCACTGATGGATTCATCAAAGACAACCTGTGTAATTCCTGTTCGATCTCTTAAATCGACAAACACAAGTGCTCCAAAGTTACGACGCTTCGCAACCCAGCCCACCAAAGTGACTGTTTTATTGGCATCTTCTTTGCGAAGAACGCCATTTGTACATGTTCTTTCCATTTTTATTTCCCTTCCCATTCGTTGATTGTTTGAACAAGGTCTTCCATACGTACGGTTTCTTGTGTACGGTCACTTGTTCGTTTTACATTTACCGTTCCATTGGCAATTTCATCTTCACCAAGAATCACAATGTATTTCGCATTGCAACGATCAGCAGACTTAAATTGTGCCTTTAAGGAACGAGGATTTAGATTTGCTTCGGCAACATAGCCGGCACTTCTGAAAGCTTGGGCAATTTCAAGCGGCTTTGTGCCTGTATTTCCTAAAGAAATCACATAGACATCATTGCTCTTATCTTCTTTGCATACATAGCCTTCTTCTTTGGCAAGCATGATCAAACGTTCAAGACCAATCGCAAAGCCCATTCCACTGAGTTCTGGACCTTCGAAGTAATCCACTAAGTGATCATAACGACCACCGGCAAAGATGGTAGCTTGTGCACCTGTTTCCGGACGTGTTGACATGACTTCAAATACCGTATGTGTATAGTAGTCAAGCCCTCTTACTAAACGATCATCCACTTCATATTCAATGCCTAATGCGTCTAAACATTCAAGCACACGCTTAAAGTACGCTCTTGATTCTTCATTTAGATAATCCGTAAGTCTTGGTGCATCTTTTAATAATGGATTTTCATGGTCAACCTTACAGTCCAAAATACGCAATGGATTTTGTTCGTAACGACGGTGACAATCCGGACATAGACATTCCATATGTGGGGCAAAGTATTCTTTCAATGCACCACGATACGCTGCACGTGATTCATCGTCCCCCAATGTATTGATGCATACCTTGATGGATTGAATGCCAAATTGCTTGACACAATCAATTCCAAAGGCAATGGTTTCAGCATCGATCTCTGGTGATTTTGCACCAATGACTTCAGCCCCAAATTGGGTAAACTGACGTTGTCTTCCCTTTTGTGGGCGTTCATGACGGAACATCGGTCCCATATAGTAAAGCTTTGCAGGTAATTCGGTATTGCCATACATCTTGTGTTCGACAAAGCTACGAATGACTCCCGCTGTACCTTCTGGTCGCAAGGTAAAGGAATCTCTTCCACTTGCAAAGGAATACATTTCCTTGTTTACCATATCCGATGAGTCATTTTCACGTGCAAAGACGCGTGTATCCTCAAAGTATGGTGTGCGGATTTCATCAAAGCGATACAACTTACATTTGTTGCGAATGCCTTGTTCAATCTCCTGCCACATCCCTGTTTCATCAGTTAAGATGTCGTAGGTTCCTTTTGGTGTTTTTAGTTTCATATGTCCTCCTAATAGAAAAAAGCGTCCTAGAAAAAATCTCCTAGGGACGCTTTATAAACGTGGTACCACCCTGGTTCATGGTTATAAACCATGCACTCATTTCCTTTAACGCAGGTAACGAATCCCCCTACTAACGTTCAGGGGTTATCTCCAGAGTGTCAAATTGTTAGCTTCCAGTCAATGTTTTCACCAGCCCATTGTCTCTGCTACTTTCTTCTAACAACATTCTCTTTCATCGATTTTCTTAAAATTACATTTGGATTATATACTGAACCAACTTGTAACACAAGTGATTATTGCAAGCGTCGATCCACACTTACAACCGAATCAACCTTTCGTAAGTTTGCAATGACACTATTTAACTGTGTCACATCATGGACTTGTAAGCGTAAATGAATCGTCGCCAATAGGGTTTCTTGGTTCACCTTTGCCCCAACATTAAGCATTGGTGCCTTACATTGCGATATAACCGTCACAATATCCGTTAACAAGAAGTTACGATCATGAGCCACAATAATCAATTCCGACTCATACAACCACTCGGCATCATGTGCTTCCCATTCACAAGAAATCAAACGAGCATGGGATTGGTTTACATTCGCACAATCTTTTTGATGGACCTTAACTCCATCACTCTTTGTCACATAGCCAACAATCTCATCACCATACACTGGTAAGCAACATTGGGCAATGTCTAACTTCATCGATTCAATTCCTGGCACAACAACACCCGACTTATTGGAAATACGCTTGCGTTTGTGATCTCTTGCAAGAAGCTTTTCAACAAGCTCTTTGTCATTTGTACCAAACTTCACATTCGTAAGCTTTTCCGCAACGGACGATGGTGAGATTGCCTTCATGGCAATTCCATACATCAAGTCCACATAGTTATTCGCAGAAAATTGACTCACAACGGCTTCAATCTTCTTGCGGTCCATATATTCTTCTGGCGCAAAGCCACGCTTCTTTAACTCATTGCTTAAGATGCGTTCGCCATCTTTACTAACCTTTTCTTTCTCTTCTTGTTCCATCTTGGAAAGATAGGCTTTGATTTTGGATTTGGCTTGGCTTGACTTTACAAACTTCAACCAGTCTTCATTTGGTCCGGTTCCATTTTGGGTTTTGATCTTAACAACATCCCCCGTATGTAACTCGGTATTGAGTGGAACCATTGCGTCATTGACAATCGCCCCAACGGCACGATGACCAACTTCGGTATGAATGCGATAGGCAAAGTCAATTGGCGTTGCCCCATTTGGTAAGTCAATCACTCTTCCCTTTGGTGTCATAACATATACATTTGCCTGGAAGACATCCTTTTGTAAGGCTGACATATAGGCTAAGTCGGTTTGATCATTGGATTCATCGGTAAAGGTCGCAAAGTCTTTGAACCAAGATAACTTATCTTCAATTTCTTTTTGTTCCTGTCGAGCATCGTAGGCCTTGCCTTCTTTGTAGCGCCAATGGGCTGCAACCCCTCGTTCGGCAATGGCATCCATGTCTTCGGTACGAATCTGTACTTCGAAGATCTTGCCCTCTTCGCCAATAATCGTCGTATGCAAGGATTGGTACATGTTTGTTTTTGGAACGGCAATGTAGTCCTTCAAACGACCTGGTACAGGTTTGTATTTGGCATGGATGTAGCCTAAGATTTCATAACAATTCAATTCCGTTTTGGTAACGATACGAATTGCTAATAAGTCTAAGATTTCATCAAAGCGTTTATGACGATCTACCATCTTATGGTAAATCGAATACAAATGCTTACTTCTTCCAAAGATGCGGAATTCAATGCCTTGTTCCTGTAGCATCGTTGTAATGTCGGTAATCATTTGTTGTACCGAGGCATCACGTTCCGTTTTCTTCGTTTCTACTAAATGGGCAATATGATAGTATTCTTCGCGATTCAAATAATAGAAGCTAAGATCTTCTAATTCATTTTTAATCGAAGACATACCCAAACAGTGGGCAATTGGTGCATAGACATCAAGCGTCTCTGCCGAAATGCGTTTTTGCCCTTCTTCCGATTTGTATTCAAGTGTTCGCATATTATGCAAACGGTCACTTAACTTAATTAAAATGACA
>RCNI01001446.1_pt1 | contig 12737 bp, 10 predicted proteins | sample 2041151 | NCBI WGS metagenome assembly RCNI01 (sample SAMN09708214, study PRJNA481090) | feces metagenome | isolation source: feces | place: Antarctica: Albino Rookery | reverse complement strand
TAGCTGCAATCTGACGTAATTTTGCCTCAGATGGTTTTTGCCCCATTTGAGCCATCATCGTACGTAGCATATCTTCATCAATTGGTGGATTTTCTTCAAAGTATTTCATCATTGATTTACGTGCAATGAAAAAACCAACAACTATCCCACCGATAAATGCAAGTACTGCAATAAAAATACATAAACCTGTAGACATCTCATTCTCTCCCTTCTACGTTCTCTAAACGACTGTACACTTCATTTTACTTGAAAAGTTACAGTTTGAAAAGTCCTTATCAAAGTGATACAACTTTTTTCTATTATATTATTCTGCTTCTTCTGATAATAATGCTTCCGGGAAATGTTCACGAACAATAGTAGCACAACGATTACACAATGTTGGTGCATCTTCTAATGTGCCTACTTCAACTTTAATAGCACGACAACGTTGACAAGTTTCACCTTCTGCATGCTCAACAACAACCGCAATTCCATTTTCAATAAGAGCGTTGGCTGGTTGAGGTGTTCCAGCAGGTTTCACTTCTAATTCAGATACAATTAATAATTGAGCAATGTCTGATTGAATTGTTTCCAATAAATCTGCTACTTCTTGTGTTGGATAAAGCGTTACTTTAGCTTCAAATGATTTACCAATAACTTTTTCATTACGTGCTTCTTCTAATGCTTTTAGCACTACATCACGTACCTTATGGAATTCATCCCACTTAGCTAAAATGTGATCTGCTTCTGGATAATCCATTGCTGTTGGAAATTCTGATAATTGTACAAATTCTTCCACTTCGTTTAATTGTTTCCAAATTTCTTCTGTTGTATGCACTAAGATTGGATTTAATAATTTTGTTAATTTAACAACAATTTCATAAATAACTGTTTGCATAGCACGACGATTATATGCATCTACTTCTTCAATATATAACACATCTTTAGCAAAATCTAAATAGAATTGTGATAAATCAACCGTTAAGAAGTTTAATACGCCTTGATAAATTGTTGAAAATTGATATTCTTCATAAGCTGATAATATTGTTTGTACTAATTTATCAAATTTAACTAAAATATATTGATCAACACTACGTAACTCTTCAAATGAAATAGCATTCACAGTTGGATCGAAATCACTAGTGTTTGCTAACATGAAACGCATTGTATTACGAATTTTACGGTATGATTCAGATACTTGATTTAAGATTTCAGTACTTACACGTACATCAGATTCATAGTCTACTGAACTAACCCATAAACGAATAATATCTGCTCCTTTTGACTTCATTTCTTTAGCTGGAGAAATAACATTTCCAACTGATTTACTCATTTTCTTACCTTCTCCATCCATTACGAAACCTTGAGATAAGACTGATTTATATGGTGCTGCATTATTAACGGCAACACTAGTCATTAAACTTGAATTAAACCATCCACGATACTGGTCACTACCTTCTAAATACATATCGGCTGGGAATGATAAATCTTGACGAGTTCCTAATACACCAGCATGTGAACTTCCTGAATCGAACCATACATCCATGATATCTGTTTCTTTAGTAAAAATACCATTAGGGCTATCAGGATGTGTAAATCCTTCAGGTAATAAGTCTTTTGCTTCACGTTCAAACCACACATTAGAACCAAATTCGGCAAATAATTGTGCTACATGTTCTGTAGTTTCTGAAGTAATGATTGGTTCTCCTTTTTCAGAATAGAATACTGGTAATGGAACGCCCCATACACGTTGACGAGAAATAACCCAATCTCCACGATCACGAACCATATTATAAATACGACGTTCACCTGATGGGTGATACCACTTAACATCGTTTTCAATAATTTCCAAAGCTTCTTTTCGGAATCCATCAATTGATGCAAACCATTGTGGAGTCGCACGGAAAATTACTGGTTTTTTCGTACGCCAATCATGTGGGTAACTATGTGTAAAGTAAGATAAGCTTAATAATTTAGAACGTTCTTCTAACATTTGAAGAACAACTTTATTAGCATCCGCATAAAACATCCCTTCAAATCCAGGGGCTTCATCTGTAAAGTATCCTTGATTATCAATCGGTGATAATACACCTAATTTATATTTACGTGAACTATAAAAGTCATCTTCACCGTGACCAGGAGCCGTATGCACCAGTCCAGTACCTGATTCTAATGTTACATAATCAGCATTCATCACTAATGATTCACGATCATAAAATGGATGTTTTGCTGTCATATACTCAAAATCAGATCCACGGAATTCCTTCACAACTTCATATTTTTCCCATTTACAATCAGTTGCTACTTTACTTAATAATTCTTTTGCAATAATAAATTTACGATTTTCTACCTGTACTTGTACATATTCAAAATCTGGATGTGTAAAAATACCTAAGTTTGATGGCAATGTCCAAGGAGTTGTAGTCCAAATCACAAACTCAGTATCTGCCTCTAAAATTCCTTTACCATCCAATACTGTAAACGCTACATAAATTGAAGGAGATTCTACATCTTTATACTCAATTTCTGCTTCTGCTAGTGAAGATTCGCTCGAAGGTGACCAATAAATTGGTTTTAATCCTTTATAAATAAATCCTTTTTCAGCCATTTTTCCAAAAACACGGATTTGTTCTGCTTCAAAAGCATGGTCTAATGTCAAATATGGATGTTCCCAATCGCCACCTACTCCTAAGCGTTTAAAAACAACTCGTTGGTTTTCAACTTGTTTCCAAGCATATTCTTCACATAATTTACGGAAATCAGAAATAGACATTTTTTTGCGATCAACACCTTCTGAATTCGCTAATGCTTGTTCAATTGGTAAGCCATGAGTATCCCATCCTGGAACATAAGGTGCGCGGAAACCAGACATTGATTTACTACGAATAATAAAATCTTTAGAAATTTTATTTAATGCATGTCCCATATGAACATCCCCATTCGCATATGGAGGTCCATCATGTAAAATAAATGACGGTTTATCATTATTTAATACTTGACGTTTGCCATATACATCCGCTTCTTCCCATTCTTTTTGGTATTCAATTTCTTTAACTGGTAAATTTCCACGCATTGGAAAAGCAGTTTTTCCTAATTGAAGTGTTTCTTTCATCTTCATTAATTCTTTCCTCCATTCAAATATATAAAGTTTCTACAAATCTTACTTTTTGAACAAATAAAAAAACTCCTCCCTAGTAAAGGGACGAGCTATCGTGGTACCACCCAAATTCGCATCACAAATAAAGGTGACACCTTAAGTAAATTGTTAACGCCATTTAAGCGACTTATCTTAATCTAGTTTGTTCAGAAAAGTATCTCTGAGATGATATAGAATTCACAGGGACATGTTAACCTTTCACCATCCGTTAACTCGCTTAATGTATATTAAATTCCACTTATTCTCTTCATCGATTATCAAAATAATACGATATTTTTTATAAAAATGCAAGAATCTTTCAAAAAAATTAAGCTACTTATATTTTTTATGCTTCTACAGATTCTTCAGCAATTTCTTCTACAACTTCAATAATAGGTAATTCTTTTGTTGAATCTACTTCTTCGTGTTCTTCCATTACCGCTTCAACAACTTCATCAGAAACACTGATTGGTTCTACTTCATCCGTTAAGATAGCATCTGTTTTTTTAGCACGTTTTGATAAAATAGCATCTAGTGTTGGTGCTTGAACTTCAATACTTTGAGGACTTAATAATTCATCCCATTCTTCATTTTTAATCATTTCTAATTGAGATTGAACCATAATTTGTAATCGTTGACGGAATACACGTGTTGCTTTCTTCAAATTATCTGTTTCACGATTAATATCAGTTGCAGTATCAGCTGCATTTTTTAATATTTGATCAGCTGTTTTTTCAGCTTCAAAAATAATAATTTCTGCATCTTTACGTGCATTTTCTTTTAAACGATCTGCAGCTTCTTGCGCAACGATGATTGATTTATTTAATGTTTCTTGAATTGAATTAAAGTATTCAACTTTTTCTTCATTAAATTTAGCACGTTTTTCTAAATCTTTATTTTGTCTTGTTAATTCTTCCATTGCAACAATGATTTCATCTAAAAAATCATTAACTTCTTCAGGATCATACCCTTTAAATTTTGTTGCAAAATCTTTATTGTGAACGTCTACTGATGTTAACATATTTTTCAACCCTTCTATTGTTTATTCTTATCTAATAGACCAATTTCTAGCCTAATTTTATCTTTTTTTGTTTTACCAATTATATTTCTAATTTGAATCCGTCCAAACCCTCTAATAGAAATAATATCTAATACATCTAACGTAAAATCACTTCGCTCTTGTAAACTCCAATTAACTTTTACTTTATTAGCTTCAATTAATTGTTTCGTCCGTTGACGAGATATATTAAAAACTGATGCAATAACAACATCTAATCTTAATGAACTTACGGTAGTAGTTAGTATAGTCCATTGATCTTTTGGTGTAATAATATCAGTATACTTAGCATCTTCTAAACGAATTTTAACATTACCAACTTTATCAAATTGTTGCTTTAAATAAGCGTCAATTTCTTGTACATAGAAACATTGCCAACGATCGCCATCTGATATAATATCACCAAACAACTCACGTTCCATTCCCAATCCCATTAAACTGCCTAAAATACGTCCATGACCCAATTCAGCAAATTTTTGTGGATATTTTATTTCAATTACTTGACATTCAAAATCATCAAAATTAGGAGTGTAATAATTTGGATAGATTAAACACCGCTTGCGTTCTGCTGCTAAATACCCTCCCTCAAATTGAAAATCAATTTCATCATTTTGCCCTAAAATAGATTCCACAATAAATTGTTGTCTAGGATCTAAAAACTTTGTTAAAATGGGTGAATACTGCTCCATACAATCATTTTTCCACGATTCTACTAAATCAATAAATAATCGTTCTTCTTTTCTAAAATGCTGATATACTTCTTCTGACACTCTTTCACACACCTTTTTAAATAACATTTATTAGTAAAGAATAAATTACAAAAACTCCTTTTTCTACTAATTGTAAAAATAATAATGCAAATACTACTGAAAAACTAATTCCTCCTATTGGTGGAATAATATCAAAGTATTCAATATATGGTCGGCACATTCCAATTAACCATTTTCCTAAAGCAGAGCTATATCCACCCGGAAACCAACTTAATAAAGCATATGCCATTAACATAACTGAATAGAGTTCTATTCCTAAATTACATAATCGATATATCGTAAACAATACTTGTGTCATCATATTTTCCTTCCTATTATCAGTTTATTGAAACCACGCTGTCCCAATCCTAATATGAGTTGCTCCTTGTTGAATGGCTAGCTGATAATCATTACTCATTCCCATACTCAAATAGTTACAGCTTAAATTGGTTTGACTAGTCATTATATTATTACGCAATTCTTTCAATTGCAAAAAATATGAACTAATTTCATCTTCCGTAGCCTCAAAAGGAGCCATCGTCATAAAACCAATAATTGAGATATTTTCATACTGTTCTATTTGTTCTAAAGCGCTTCTTACCTCTTCGATTTTAAAGCCATGTTTTGTAACTTCACCAGATACATTCACCTCAAGAAAACACTTTACACAATGATTAGCTCTATTACTAATTTCCTTAGCGATAGATAATCGATCTAAAGCATGAAAATAATCTATCTTATTAATAATCTCTTTTACTTTACGACTTTGAAGTGGACCAATTAAATGCCAAACAATATCTTTTTGTGGGAATTCTTGTTGACGCTTTAATAATTTATCTACTCTATTTTCAGCAAAATGACGAAATCCAAGATTATACATCTCTTGGATTTCACCATGTGTTCTATTTTTAGTAACAACTATTTCTTGAACATCCTCTCTTTTGCGCCCTGCAATATTACAAGAGTTAGCGATTGTTTGTTCAATAGTTAATACATTATTTGTTATTACTGTCATATTAATTAGCGTTGTCTTTTTCTGAAGAATGGAGGTGTTTCTAATGAAGCATCATCTTGGCCAAAATCTGTTGGGGCTTCTACAAATTCTTTTGTTGCAAATGGTGAACTTGCTTCTTCATTCATAACAGATTCACGGACAGATGTGTCGCGTCTAATATCCCAATCGCCAAAGATATCTCTTTCGCCTCGTTTTTCTTCTACTGGTTGTGAATGAACAACTGATTGTTTTTCTTGAAATACAGTTGGATTATTAGTGAAATCTTGTCTTGGTGTTACAGTTGTTTGTTGTGTTTGTGTTGGAGCAGAAAACACTTGACGTGTTGCTCTAGTTGATGACTTTTTTTCAGTTTTTTTATCTTCATCAATTCCTGTAGCAATAACCGTTACAACTACTTCATCTCCTAAGTTTTCATTGATAGATGTACCAAAGATAATATTAACTTCTGAAGTTGATGCAGCTGCAACGATATCTGATGCATCTTGTGCTTCAAATAAGGTTAAGTCTGAACCACCTGTAATATTTAATAGGATTTGTTCTGCACCATCAATAGATACTTCTAATAACGGAGAAGAAATAGCTTTTTTAGTAGCTTCAATCGTACGATTTTCACCACTAGCAACCCCAATACCCATCAACGCTGAACCTTGATCTTTCATAACTGTTTGAACATCTGCAAAGTCTAAATTAACATATCCTGGAGCAGTGATTAAATCAGAAATTCCTTGCACACCTTGACGTAATACATTATCAGCTTCACGGAAAGCTTCTAACATTGGTGTTTTTTTGTCTACAATTTCTAATAAACGATTATTAGAAATTGTTACTAATGTATCAACATTTGCTTTCATATTTGCAACACCTTCTGCTGCAAAACGTCCACGTTTTGGTCCTTCAAAACTAAATGGGCGAGTAACAACCCCAACTGTTAAAGCACCTAAATCTTTAGCGATACGTGCTACTACAGGTGCTGCACCAGTACCTGTTCCGCCACCCATACCTGCAGTTACAAAAATTAAGTCAGCTCCACGTAAAACTTCTGCAATTTGTTCTTCACTTTCTTCAGCAGCTTTTAAACCAATATCTGGTAGTGAACCTGCACCTAAACCTTTTGTTAATTTAGGTCCTAATTGGATTTTAGTTTCTGCTTGTGAACTACGTAAAGCTTGCGTATCTGTATTAGCTACGATAAACTCTACACCTTGTACTCCTTCATCAATCATACGGTTTACAGCATTATTACCTGCTCCACCAACACCAATCACTTTAATTACTGCACCTTGTAAATTTGTATCTAATTCAAAATCCATGATACTTCCTCCTATTATATTTCTTATATTCTTTTCTTAATCAATAAACATTTTAATAAATCTTTTTATTTTATCCCATAACGTTTCTGCGCCTTCTTCGATTCGTTCTTCAACAGCTTCTGCTACTTCAACTACCTCTTTTTCAACACGCTTAAATGTAGTTTCATTCATAGTATTACTAGTTGTTTGATGTTCTTGTGTACGTCCCATTGCTAATTTGCCTTGTAATGCAATTCGTTGTACATCATCCAAAGAAGCTGAATATTCGATTAAGCCCATACTTGTTGCAAATGCTGGATTTCGCATACCAATTTGTTCTGGTATATACGTTCTAATACTCACGCCAAAGATTTCCTCAGCTAATTCCACAACGCCTTCCATTGATAAAGCACCACCAGTCATCACAATTCCACCTGGTAATTGCAAAGCCTCTACCTGATCTAATGCTCGTTTAATATTTTCAAACGTTTGAACCAACCGAGCTTCAATAATTTCTGCCAAATAATGTTCGTCCACTTTAACAGGATCTTTTTTACCAATTGTTTCAACTGGGAAAAATTCATCTGATGAAGTATGCTCGCTAATAGCATATCCATATTCTCTCTTAATACGTTCTGCATTATCAAAACTAGTATTCAATACCACTGAAATATCTTTAGAAACTAAATCTCCACCTTCTTGATCAACATATGAAAATTTTAATTGCTGATCATGAATAACTGAGGCTGTCGTTTGACCGCCACCCATATCAATTAAAATTGTTCCAAATTCTCGTTCACCTTTTGTCATTGCAACTTGTGAAATCGCAAGTGGTTGGATAACCATTTCATCAATTGTTAAACCAGCACGACTAACACATCGTTTAATATTATGAACAATTGTTTTCGGCCCAGTAATCATACTAGCATATAATTCTAACCGAACACCAATCATTCCTCGTGGATCTTTAATTCCATCAAAACCATCAACAATAAACTCTTCTGGAATAATAGAAATAATTTCTCTTTCAGGGGCTACTGAACGTACTTTTGCTGCAGAAATGACATTATAGACATCTACATCAGTGATTTCATTATTTTCACTAGAGACTGCAACCATCCCATGACAAGGTTCAATAGCTATTTGATTACTAGGAATTCCTACTACCACATTAGTAATGGCTATGTTTGATTTTTGTTCAGCTTGTTTAACCGCTTTTTTTATAGATTCAACAGTTTCATCTATATCCACAATAACCCCACGATTTAGGCCTTCTGATTTTTCATTACCTACTCCAATAATATTTAACTGTCCTCTTACACATTCTGCAACTGTTACTTTAATTGAAGTGGTTCCAATATCTAAACTTACATAAATACCTTGATTTTTCATTTTTATTGCAACCTCCTTATTTTGATATCTACACCATTCTGTTCTAAAGGATTACAAAGTAATCCATACTACTTTATTTTACCATATTTTGTGATTTATAAGTAAAAAAATATATAAAAAACTAACGGTTTTTCTAATTTATTTTAGTATCTTCTGGAGTGAAAAACACCCCAACTTCCATATCTATTGTTCCTTTTCGGTTCCCTATCTCTTGTTTAATTTTGGGATAATACACAATTTTTGAACCAATGGTGTTTAAATTTCCAATCACCGGCACATCATCATTCATTTGGATTACTAACCGTTCCTTAATTCCTGGTTCATTTATAAGTTCAATTTTTTTCATATCCGCTAAAATAAGTGGTGATACATGACTAAATTGGCTAGCTATTTTTTCTAAATCTTTATTCGAAAAACCAATTAATAGTGGGTATGGTAACTCTTGATAATCCAGGGGAATTTCTACACTTTTCCCATCTGCTAATAATTCATAATGAACATCATTCGATAAATAATGCGCAATTGCCGGATTCTCTAAAACAGTAACAATAATCGTGTTAGGAAGTTGCAAACTAACTTCTAATGCTGTAACTTTTGGAAGACGTTCCGTAACAGATTGGTTAATTTTATCTTCTTTGGCTAACACAGACCATACGCTTTGCCTATTATCCAAACCACCCTTACTAAGAACCTCTAACGGTTCAACTTGCCATGTCCCAACAAATTGATATTCTTTCACTTTTGCAAGCGGAGAAACAAAATATATGGCCCATAACAATAAGATGCTAAATAAAATAATGAATCGTTGTTTTAATGTATCTAATTCATTTTTAGACTGCATCATTTTGTCTTTAGAAGAATTAGTTCGCATATTTTTTTTTAGTAAAGCTAACCTAGAAAAAATATTTTTTTGAATGAGCTCTTTTGTCCCTATTTCTTCCAAATGGTCAGACTGGTTAACTTCCCTATTTTTTTCTTGTTCTAACTGCCAAGGAGTTTTTTCAATATGAGGAGATTTAGTATGATTATTTTGCTTATTATGATACACCCTCATCCCTCCTTAGTTTATCTTTCAGTTATAGATTGAATTATTGACCACAACCGATCATTAGCATCAATAATCCCTAATTTTTTAGCATTTTTCATCATTTGCTGACGTGTGTCCGGATAATCCATCACTTGGTCAATAGCATTTAACAATGTATCTTTACTTAAATCTTGTTCTAAAACCATTAAAGCAGCATCATTATGAACTAAACTTTCTGCATTTCGTTGTTGATGGTTATTAGTAACATAAGGACTTGGAATTAAAATACTCGGCAACCCTAGAGCCGTTAATTCCGTCAAGGTTGTCGCACCACTACGACAAACCACCGCATCAGAAAATTGAAATAAATTAGGCATATCTTTAATATACGGAAACACATGTACCTGTGACAATCTTTTCTCTTGATTTGTAATCAAATTGTTGATTTTGTCATAATGATTTTGTCCAGTTACCGCTACAACTTGATAAGCTTTATTAGAAAACTCTTGATACATATCAACAATTGTTTGATTTATTTTTTCTGCACCACGACTCCCACCAAAGATAACTACAATCGGTTCATTAGGATTTAATCCTAAATCTCGTAATTGCTGTGGATTTTTCATTGTTTTAACAACTTCTTGCCCACGAGGATTACCTGTCATAATGATTTTATTACTGAATTTAGCAAAATCTTTTTTTACATCTTCAAAACAAATAGCAATTTTTGTTACATATTTCGCTAAAAATTTATTCGTTAACCCTGCAACACTATTTTGTTCATGAATAATCGTTGGGATATTTTTTTTAGCAGCCGCATATAAAACAGGTGCACAAACATACCCTCCTGTTCCAATCACAACATCAGGTTTAAAGTCTTTGATGATTTTATTAGAATCATGAATACTTTTCACCATACAATAAACTGTTTTAAAATTGTCAAGTGATATTGATCTTTTTAACCCTTGAATATTTACTGAAGCAAAATCATAACCTTCCTCTGGTACAATTTTACTTTCTAACCCTCTTTTTGTTCCAACATATAAAAATTCTACTGTTGGATCTTGCTCTTTAATATAATTCATTAATGATAGAGCAGGATAGATATGTCCACCTGTTCCACCACCAGATACCATTATTCGCATCAAATGGTCCTCCTTTTTTATTTCAATTCAGCAACTGCTTCAATAAATTCTTCGCCTCGAATTTCAAAATTTTTGTATTGATCCCAACTCGCACAAGCTGGTGAAAATAAAATAATATCCCCAGGTTTACTAATGAAGTAGGCTTTTTTCACCGCTTCTTTTAAACAAGATACTCCCTCAATATTAGTAATATTGGCTTTTTTAGCACTCGACATAATTTTATCTTTTGTTTCACCAAAAGCTACAATGGCACAAACATTTGTTAAATCTGGAATTAATTCATCAAAACCATTTCCACGATCTAATCCTCCAGCAATTAAAATGATAGAATCATTTTTAAAACTACGTAAAGCTGTTTGCGTTGCAACAATATTTGTAGCTTTTGAATCATTATAAAATTTCCGCTGATTCTTTTCCGCAACATATTGTGTACGATGTTTAACACCATAAAAATTACTGACTGCTTTTTCAATAGATTGATTCGATACATGATACATTTTTGCAATAGCAATTGCTGCTAAAATATTTTCAACATTTTGTTCACCGGGAACTTTTATTAATGCTTTGCTCATGACAACTTCATTATTATAATAGATACAGTTTTCATCAGCATAGCTACCTTTTTCTAATGATTTCATACGACTAAAAGGTATTAATTGTGCCTTTGAGTATTCATGAACTAAATCATTTAACTCTTCAAAATCAGCATTATAAATCAAATAATCTGTTGAAGTTTGATTTTTTGTAATAGCTAATTTTGCTTTAACATATTCTTCTCTAGTACCATGATAATCTAAATGAGCACTAAAAATATTTACAATACATGCAACTTTAGGATGAAATTGTTCAATCCCCATCAATTGAAAACTAGATAATTCTGTAACATAAATATCAGAATCAGTTGAATTTTCTACTAGGCTAGATAATGGTACACCTATATTCCCAACAGCTTCTACTTTACGGTTCGAAAATTCTTCTTTTAACATCATCGTTACCAATGTTGTTGTTGTCGTTTTTCCATTCGATCCAGTAATTGCCGCAATTGAGCCTTTTAACAAAAGAGTTGCTATTTCTACTTCTGTATAAATGGGTACTCCTAATTCTTTTGCTTTTATAAGCATCACATTAGAATAAGGGATACCAGGATTTTTAACAATGAAATCAAAAGAATGATCTAATAACGCAACTGGATGATGGCCTGTAATCACTTTGATTCCTAAGGATTGTAATTCCTTTGCTGGTTCATTAGTCTCTATTGGTTGCTGATCATTAACGATGACATTTGCCCCTAAGTTGAATAATAATTTTGCAACACTTAATCCACTTTTGGCTAATCCTAAAACTAATACTTTCTTATTATTAAATCTATTCTCTTCTTCCATCATCTAAAATCCCTCACTTATTTCTTACATTAAAACTATTGTCATTATAGCTCCTAGCAATCCTACTAAACTAAAAACAAAAACTACTTTCATCTCGCTCCAACCACACATTTCAAAATGATGATGAACAGGACTCATTTTAAAAATACGTTTTCCAGTTGTTTTGAATGAAGCAACTTGTAATATCACACTTGCTGTTTCACAAACAAAAACAATTCCAATCCCTAATAGCGACCATTCTTGATGTAACAATAATGATACAATCGCTAATCCAGCACCTAAAGCTAATGACCCTACATCACCCATAAAAATTTTAGCTGGTTTCCGATTATAGACTAAAAATCCTAATAATGCTCCTACAACTGATAAACAAATAATCACGACTTCCATTTGTCCAGCTTTAAAAGCTAAATAAGCGTAAAAAGCATACGCTATTATCGCTGTAGTAGCCGCTAAACCATCTAATCCATCTGTTAAATTAACAGCATTTGAAAAACCGGTAATCCAAATCATCGTAAAAACTGTAAATAATAAGATGCTAGTAACCACACCAACAAACGGAACCG
>RCNI01001444.1_pt1 | contig 12752 bp, 13 predicted proteins | sample 2041151 | NCBI WGS metagenome assembly RCNI01 (sample SAMN09708214, study PRJNA481090) | feces metagenome | isolation source: feces | place: Antarctica: Albino Rookery | reverse complement strand
AAATACTATATATATTATAAAATCAAGGTTTTAAACTTTAATCATATATACACCTCAAGTATATCACCACGCCTTTTAAAATACAACTGTTCTCTAACAAAAGACATATGAAATTAATAAAGAGGACATATCAAAAGATATATCCTCTTATTAATTCATTATTAATTCCTTATTAAAGCACTATTTCAAAAGTTTTTATTTGTTTCTTTGAAACAATTCCATTAATAGCATTTTCTTTTACTTCTAGTTTTTCTATAAGTTCTTCATTTAAGTTAACTTCATTTATTTCTTTAACATCTCTATTAACTTTTATTTGGAAGTTTTCTTCCTTGTCAGAAATATTAAATATTCTTATTATTATAGAATCTCCCTCTTCAGCTTTCTTAAATGCTGACAGAACTACATTTTCTCCTGTAATTGAAACTAAAGAATCCTCTGCCTTGAAATCTCCTTGAAGTGCTAACATTGGAGTATTTAAGTTATATGCTTCTTCGTAAGCTCTTTCTCCAGTATAATCTCCTTCATGAGCTATTATTGAATATTCAGCAATATTCTTTCCTAAACATTGAGCCTCAGGTGTTTTAAACACTCCCCAATCTCCTAACTCGCCAACAGATCTTAATATTGTTAAAGCTATAGTATTTTCACCATCTCTTAATACCTCATATTCAGGTAATCCCATGTTAGCAATCATAAGTCCAACTTTTCCGTCATTTACATCAACAAAGTTTGTTTGTTTTTGACAGTTAGATGGGTTTTGCCATCCTTCCCATGGAGTTGTTTCTCTTTCTATAACATCAAAATGTCCCTCTGCAAAATGAGTGCTTGCTTCTATTCCAGTTTGGAATAAGGCTCTTACTCTATGGTCCTTTGCAGGATTTTCTATTTCAACTTTAATATCAACTCTCTTAGAAACTTCACTTAAGATTATAGTAGAAACTAACTTAATTTCAGTCATTTCTTCTACTCTTCTACTTTCTTTCTTAATAGCTTTTACTGGTACTTCTAAAGTATTTTTAACCTCTATTACTTTTTCTACTTCATTATCTTCTAATACATTAATATAAGCTTTATTTCCTAAAGTATTTACTACTAAGTCTTTCTCTGGAGCTCTAAAGATGTATTCATCTCCTATATCTCCACAATCTTCAAAGGCATTTAAATTCTTATACTCCTTATTTGTTCCTTTATGAAGTAAATCAAATGTACCATTTTCATTAAACTTTAATGAGAAGAATTTATTTTCAAAAGTTAAATCTTTGGAAACTTCTTTTTCTTCTCTCTTTTCACATGGAACTATTTTAAATGATTTTAATCCTAAAGCTTTTATATTATTAGCTAAGAATTTAACCTTAAATCTATTTACATACTCAGGCTGTCTAAATCTATTATTTGGAAGAGTATATTTAAATGTTTCTCCTAAGGCTTCAACTACTGATGGAACTTCCTCTCCATTTTCTGTAACAACCTTAAAGTTTTCTATTCCTGATTCTTTATTTACATCAACTGTAGCCTCTACTACTTCACTTCTATCCCATCCTAATGTATTAAATACAACAATGCTTTCTCTATCAGTAGTAGTTCCATTTACTAGATTTAACATATGCTCAGTACTTCTATCTATCATTTCTTCTGATATTTGCATACTAGATTTAAATCTTGTTACCATATCTTGATGAACTTCATCAATACTACATCCACAAATTGAATCATGAGGATGATTTTGAATTAAGTATTTCCATGATTGAAGTATAAAATCACTTTCATATTTTTTTCCTTCTAATGAAGCCATAACTCCTAAAGGTTCAACATATCTTTCTAAAAGAACCTGAGACTTATTATTCATTTGCTTTAAGTAAAGTCTTGATGAAGCTGTGTTACATAAAGTCCACCATCCATCTGTATATTGACCATTTAATTCTCCTGTAACTTCTTTTAATTCTTTAACTTCTTTCTTAACATCTTCTATATAATCAACTAAATTACTATGAACTAACTCAAAATCAACATCTTCTTTTACATTGTCTATTATGTCACCAACATTTGTTTGAACTGGTTGATGATCACATCCATTCATTAATAGTATTTGATTTGTTGTAGCATACATCTCTGCTTTATTAACTCTATCATTTAAGAATTCAATAGCTTCTTTTTTGTCTGCTGGAATTTCATTACCATTGCTATACCAGTTAGCCATAAGTATTCCTAAAACCTCTGATCCATCTGGTGATTTCCATAATACCTCTGAGTGATATTCATTTTCTCCTGCTTCTTCAACCTTTTGGTTATCAAAAGCTATTGGAGTTATTCCTCTACCGAATACTGCATTATCTATTCCAAATCCTCTTAATATTTGAGGTGCTTGAGATATATTACCAAAAGAATCTGGGAAATAACCTATTTTTACTGGGTTTCCAAATCTTTTTGCAAATCTCATTCCTAAAAGCATATTTCTTACATTTGCTTCTGCACTTATTAAATATTCATCTTGAAGAACATACCACGGTCCTACATGAAGTCTTCCCTCTTCTATAAGTTTCTTTAATCTATCAAACATATATGGCTTTATTTCTAAATAATCATCTAAAGCTATAGTTTGTCCATCTAAATGGAAATATTTAAAATGCTCATTATTCTCTAAGGTATCTATTAATGAATCCATAAAATCTACTAATTTAACTCTATGTTTTTGAAATGGTATATACCATTCTCTATCCCAATGACTGTGGGAAACTACATGTACTTTTTTCATGCCTAACCTCTCCTTATCTAAAGTTCATTAACCTATACCTAGATTATATACGTTTACAAAGCATTCATTCAATTTTCAATCTTATATGTTTAGTGGACTTTTTATAGATTATTTAATTTTAATATCACTTTTTATTAGTGAATAAACACATATATTAGGAAATTCTAAAAAAACTTTTCCCCACTTATTTTCACCCATAATTATATCCCCTTATTATACCATTATTCTTTTATACTCTATTTCAAATTAGAAATAGCTCTTATATATTCTGGAGTTGTTCCACAGCATCCTCCTATTATATTAACTCCCTTTTCAAGGGCTCTTTTAGATAAATTTTTAAATTCTTCTGGAGTCTTACCATATATAAGTTCTTCCCCTACTTTTTTTGGTATTCCTAAATTAGCCTTTATCATTATAGGAATATTTGTATTTTCCTTAAGTATATCTAAGGCCATTAATATTTCTTCGTACCCTGTGCAATTTATTCCTAAAGCATCTACTCCTAAAGGCTCTAAAGTTGAAACCATATTTTTTATGAAATTTGGAATATCCTTTTTACCAGCTAAAGTAAAGGAACATATAACCTTTTTATCTGTTAAAGTTTTTGCTTTTTTAATTGCAAATTCACCTTCCTTTAAACTTCCTAAAGTTTCAAAAATAACTAAATCAAATTTATCTTTTGAAGCATTAATTATTCTTTCAGTATTTTCATAAACAATTTCTTTAAAAGAAGAATCATTTTCTTCTATATAATATGAAAGGGGGCCTATATCTAAAGCAACTAAACCATGCTCTCCACATGCTTTTTTAGCACTATGAATTCCTACCTCTATAACTTCCTCTAAATTATAATTATTCCTTTTTGCATTTATAATATTACACATAAATGTGTTTGAAAGTATTAAATTAGATCCAGCATCTATATACTCTCTATGAATTTTTTCTATTAATTCAGGCTTTTTAATATTTAAAAGTTCTGATGGAGTCTCTTTTAAATTTACTCCTAATTCCATTATTCTAGTTCCCATAGCTCCATCTGCTATTATTAACTCATTTTTAAAATCTATTTTTTTCATCTTAAGCTTCTTCTCCAATCAATTTCAAAATTTATCTTTACTTTAACTTAATCTTTCTTTTTAAATATATATTGATGGGTTTTCCTTAACCAGTCCATCCCTCTCTCTTGATAGGAATAATATTATTTTTGGTAAATTATAGTGTATAAAGTGAAAATAGTAAATATATACGTTTATTTATTATAATAATTTTTAAAACCCATTACAATATTTGATATTTTTTAAAAACTGTTATAATATTACTTAGTACTAGTAATATTAAAGGGGCGAAATATATGTTTAGATCTATATATTGGTATGGAAAAGGATATGCCTGGACATTAATAAAATCCTTATCTGATATAAAAAAAATAAATAAAATGGAAGAGGAAGGTAAGCTTGAGGAAAGAGATGAATACATATATCAATGTAGTAGAAGAATAGCTCATACTTTTCTTAAGGATGCTGGAATAGAAGTTAATGTTGAAGGTTTAGAGAATATTCCTGATGGACCTGTTCTTTTTGTTTGTAACCATCAAAGTAATATGGATATTCCTGTAATCATGTACTCTATTGATAGACCAAAAGGATTTATAGCAAAAAAAGAACTTGAAAAAATGCCTATATTAAAAGATTGGATAATACTTTCAAAGGCCATATTTATTGACAGGGAACATCCTAAAAAAGCTATGGCAGGTATTCTACAAGGAATTAAACAATTAAAAGAAGGATATTCAATGGTTGTTTTCCCCGAGGGAACAAGAAGTCAATGTAGTAAAATGGGAGAATTCAAAGCTGGTAGTTTTAAATTAGCTACTAAACCAAAGGTTCCTATAGTTCCACTTACAATTGATGGAACATATAAAATAATGGAAGGAAATCATTATTTCATAAAACCTGGTAAAGTAAATCTTTATATTCATCCACCAGTTTATACTGATAAACTTACAAAGGAAGAAATTACAGAGCTTCCTGAAAAGGTTGAAAATATAGTTAGAAGTAAACTTCCTAATAACGGAAGATAAAAAAATCCATGAGTAAAATTTACTCATGGATTTTTATTTATATTAATTTAAAACAGTTCCTTCTAATTCTGCACTCTCTTCACTTAAAGATTTTTCCCTAAAGAATTCCTCTGTTTCTTCTATTACTACTTTTCTTAATCCAATAATACCTACAAGGTTTGGAATTGCCATTAATCCATTAACAATATCTGCAATTATAAATATTAATGTTAATGGTAAGAATGATCCTATAGCAACTAAAATTATATATAAAATTCTATATGGTTTTATAGCTTTTATTCCAAATAAATACTCAATACATCTTTCTCCATAATAGTTCCATCCTAATATTGTAGTAAATGCAAAGAACATAAGTCCTATATTAACTATATATGTTCCTATATTACTTATAGGAAGACCTATTTCAAAGGCCTGTGTTGTAAGTGCCGCTCCTTCTAAACTTCCACTATAAGCACCAGTAAGAATTATTACTATACCTGTCATTGTACAAATAAGAATTGTATCAAAGAATGTACCTGTCATTGAAATAAGTCCTTGCTTAACTGGAGACTTAGTCTTAGCTGCCGCCGCTGCTATTGGAGCACTTCCAAGACCAGCTTCATTAGAGAAAACCCCTCTAGCTATTCCACTTTTCATTACAGTTATTATGCTAACTCCTATAGCTCCGCCTAAAGCAGCCTTAGGATTAAAGGCACTTTCAATAATTATTGATACTGCATGTGGAACCTTATCTAGATTAAAAGCTATAACAATTAAAACTCCTAATATATAAAGTCCTGCCATTAAAGGAACTACCTTTTCTGATACGCTAGATATTCTTTTTATTCCACCTAAAATTACTAAAGCCACTAATAAAGTTACTACTCCTGCTGTAACAATTGTAGGAACATTAAATGTAATACTTGCTGCATCAGTTATGGACTTAACTTGTCCAAAAGTTCCTATTCCTAATAAGGCTACACCAATTCCAAAGAAAGCAAAAATATTAGCTAGCCAATTTAAACCAAGTCCATTTTTTATATAGTACATTGGTCCACCAGCCATTTGACCATTTTCATCTACAACCCTATACTTTATAGCAAGTACACCTTCTGCATATTTAGTTGCCATTCCAAAGAAAGCAGCTACCCACATCCAAAATAATGCCCCAGGTCCGCCTGCTTTTATAGCAGTGGCAACTCCAACTATGTTCCCAGTACCTATGGTAGCTGAAAGCGCTGTACATAAGGCTCCAAAACTTGATACATCACCTTCTGCATCCTCACAAGAAGATTCCTCATCTTTTTTAAATACATACTTTAAAGCTAATGGTAATTTTAATATTTGTAATAATTTTAGTCTTATAGTCAGGTATATTCCTGTTCCTACAAGCAGCACAAGAAGTGGTACTCCCCATACTAAATTGTCAATTTGATTTAATAAATTTTCCATAAAAAAAATCCTCCTTAAATTTAAATTTGCGGAGGAGAATAAGGATACTTAAAAAATTTAAGTAACTAACCTTATCCTCTGTCCTTTTACCTGAGAGTTTCAGTCAAAATTTTTGACCTTGCTCCTTCGGTGCTCTTTTTCAAGAGTCTCTCCAGAGGCTCGTCCAGTAACGGTCCTAATACCTGAAAGATTTCCCTCTTCGGTGGATATTTAAAATATCACTCTCCCATTACCTTCATCCGAACATATTGAATTTTAATTTATACTAGACATTATATAAGTAATTGTTACAAAAATCAATTACTTATTTTCCCCAATATATAATCCTTCATAATTTTTATTAGTTTTCTCATTAATTTTAATTATAAAATTATTTATTGAATCTAATATTTTCTTCTTGTCTTCTAAAGTCTTTTTTCCTCTTCCAATTCTATCACAATAAGTCAATAACGCTATATCATGAAGGTTTGAATTTTTAACCATATCTTCTGGTTTCACAAAAGGTAAATTTTTATCTATATAAAGATAATACATATGATATCTAACTAAATTGCTTACTTCACTTATAAATTTCTCTTCATCTGTAATCCCTTCTAGTATTTCTTTTGAAAGTTTTGCTCCTAACCTATCATGGTCGTAAGCAGTCCATCTTCCCTTCCTCATTTTAGTGGTATCTCTTTTTCCAATGTCATGAAGTAATGCTGCCCACATAAATTCTCTTTTATTATTAGCAAGGAATCTTACACTAGCTGCTTCATCTAAAACTTGCATTGTATGAATCCATACATTTCCTTCTGGATGGTGTTTTTTCTCTTGCTTAACCTCTTCTAAATCCCTTAGTATTTCTAAAAAAGAGCCTTCTAAAAGTTTCTTTTCCTTTAAAGAATTTAAAAATTCTGATGGATTTTTATCCTCTAAAATATGCTTTTCTAAAATTTCAAATAATTCTTTATCCCTCATATAAAAACTCCTAAACTTTTCAATAATTAAACTCTGTTTTAAATTTAACTTAATTATATTTTACCACCAATAATTTTAATTTATTCTTTTATTAATTGTCAGAAAATTACTACTTTATATTTTCAATCCCTGCAATTAAGCCATTCTACCTTTTATGCCATTTATAAATTTGCACAAAATTTCCTTTTTATATTGAATTCCTTAAAAAATTAATGTTAAAATATCACTGTCGGTATTCTATATTAGAAGCTGAACTATTTTGTGCGGTTAAAAATTTAACAACCGAATTATATCCCATTGGGAATAAGAACGGAGGAGAGTCAATGAATGCAGTCTATCAAACTAGACAAAAAACAAGAAAACTAGTAGTTATTGGTATGCTATCTGGTATATCAATATTTCTAGGATTAACAGGATTAGGATTTATAAATATTCCCCCTGTTAAGGCTACTATTATGCATATTCCTGTTATAATAGGAGCTATTATTGAGGGTCCTATTGTAGGAGGATTAATAGGACTAGTTTTTGGATTATTTTCTATGTATCAAGCTTTTACGGCGCCAATGCCAACTAGCTTTATGTTCTGGAATCCTATTATAGCTTTAGTTCCTAGAATTCTTATAGGTGTGGTAAGTTACTATGTGTATGCATCTATGATTAAAGGATCTAAAAAGAATTTAAAAGCTACATCAATTATAAGTTCTCTTATTCTTGGAGTTCTTCTATTTGTAAGTTCTGAAGCTTTAACAAATTCTTTAACTATATCAGCTATAATCGGTGTTTTATTCTTTTTAGCAAGTATAATTATCATGTTTAAATTTAAACATAAAAATAAAGAAGAAGCCTTATCTATAGGTACAGCTTCCGTACTTGGAACTTTAACAAATACCATAGGCGTACTTGGCTTAACATATGTTTTTTATTTAGAAAGATATGCTTCTGCTCTAGGAATATCTGAACATGCTGCAAAATTAACTTTAGCAGGAATAGGAGTTACAAATGGAATTCCTGAGGCATTTATATCAGCCTTAATATCAATTCCTGTTATATTAGGAGTTAGAAAAATTTTAAGATAAATTAAGATTATAAATATATTTTAGCGTATAACTTACTTAAAGTTATACGCTAAAACTTTATTCAGTTATTAGTAAAGGTTTAAATTTTATTAAACTTCATATAATTTTAAACTCTGTAAATTATCACTTATGTAAAATAGAGTCTTATTCTTAAAATATAACATTTAAATCATAAAAATAAGTTAATCGAGGTGTATATTATAATGTTTGAAATAAAAATTACAGATATTGAAGGTTTTAAACTAGGACATGCCCAAAATTTTGAAGCTGCTACAGGCTGTACAGTTTTACTATGTGAAGAAGGAGCTTCTGGAGGAGTTGATGTCCGTGGCGGAGCTCCTGGAACTAGAGAAACCGATTTATTAAATCCTATGGAAATGGTTGATAAAGTTCATGCTGTGGTACTATCTGGTGGATCTGCCTTTGGACTTGATGCCTGCTCAGGAGTTATGGAATATCTAGAAAACAAAAATATTGGATTTGATGTGGGAGTAGCTAAAGTTCCTATAGTATGTGGTGCTGTTTTATTTGATTTAGCCTGTGGAAACCCTAAAGTAAGACCTAATAAGGAAATGGGCTTAGAAGCTTGTAAAAATTCTGAAACTTATCTTGACTCAAAAAACGGAAATATAGGTTGTGGAACAGGTGCCACAGTAGGTAAAGCCTTAAATCAAAAACTTGCTATGAAAGGTGGTTTTGGAAGCTATGCAGTGCAAGTTGGAGATTTAAAAGTTGGGGCTATTGTAGGAGTTAATAGCTTAGGTGATATTGTTGATCCTAATAATAACAATAAAATAATAGCTGGTGGATTAAGTCAAGATATGAATTCATTTGTAAACATAGAAGAAAGTTTACTATGCAGTTATTCAAACCCTAGGAATGTTTTTAAAGGAAATACAACCATTGGTTGTATAGTAACTAATGGGTCTTTTAATAAAGCTCAAGCTAATAAAATTGCATCTATGGCTCAAAATGGTTTTGGAAGAACTATACGCCCTGCTCATACTATGTTTGATGGTGATACAATATTTACTCTTTCCTCAAACAAAGTTAATGCAGATATAAATGTAGTTGGTCTTTTAGCTGCTCAAGTTATGGAAAAAGCAATTATTAAAGCCGTTAAAGAAGCTGATTCTTCATATGGCTTCTTATCACATAAAGACTTAAAATTTAATGTATAAATTAAAAAGCTCAAGCAGATACTAATTCTGTTTGAGCTTTTTTCAAAATTATATTAAATTCTGTTTTTATAAACTAAATTAATTATATTTGGAATTTTGTACCATAATATGTTTTTTAACCCTATATTGGATATAAGTTTATAGATTATTAAATCCAATTCTGCACATCATAATATCGAAAGGAAAAGAAAAACTTAACCTTTCAAAAAATCTAATTAAACTTAAAGGAGGAATTCAAAATGTCACAACATTTAGTTCCAGAAGCAAAAAACGGATTATCAAAATTCAAAAATGAAGTAGCAAACGAAATGGGAGTACCATTCTCAGATTATAACGGAGACCTTAGCTCAAGACAATGCGGAAGCGTTGGTGGAGAAATGGTTAAAAGAATGGTAGAAAAATACGAACAATCAATGAAATAATAACACAAAATAAGAGGTAAGAATTTTCTTACCTCTTATTTTTTACTTTAAGAAACTTTTTTAAGCATAAAGTTTCTCCAATTTCCATCCTGTATTAATATACTGTTATTTTCAAAGTCATCTTTATCATTCATTCCATAATAATAAACATAACATTTTTCAGAAGATTTCTTTCCTAAAATTTCAACATCCATCTCAATTCTATTATATTCATTATTTTTGTTATTAACTCCTAAGTATCCTTCCATAAGATCCATAGCATTTATAACATTTTCGTAATCAATAATAGTCATAACTTCTCCATATACAAATCCATCCCCTTCAATTAAAGCAGGATATCCTTTTTTAGGCATATGGTATAAAGTTCCCTTTACCCTTCCTAATTCACTTTTTATAACTTTCCCTTTTAAGTATTTTTCATAATTGAAAAATCCTGTTCTCAAACTTCCATAAACAAAGATTTTTCTTTTAACCTTAGGTTCTAACATTAACAAACAGCTCCTCCTACAGTTTTAATATCATTATCATTTAAAACTATAGCCTTTATACTAAGCTCTAATCCTTTTGCTATATCATTAATAGACATAGAAGGTGTATTAGGTTTATTTACAACTTGTGCTGGAATATAAGGTACATGTATAAATCCAGCTCTTATATTTTTATACTTTTTATTTACTAAGTATAAAACTCCATACATAACATGGTTACAAACAAAAGTTCCAGCTGTGTTAGAAACTGATGCAGGTATTCCATTATCAACCATTTCCTTAACCATTGCTTTTATAGGTAAATTACTAAAGTATGCACTTTCTCCATCTTCATATATAGAAATATCTATTGGTTGATTTCCTTCATTGTCCTCTATTCTAGCATCATCCATATTTATAGCTAATCTTTCTGGAGTTACACCAAATCTTCCTCCAGCTTGTCCTACAGAAATAACTACATCTGGATTAATTTCCTCTATTTTTTCTTTTATTTTTTCAATAGATTTTCCAAAAACTGTAGGTATTTCTAATTTAATAACCTGAGCTCCCTCTATATTTTCTGGTATCATTTTAACAGCTTCTAAAGCTGGGTTTATACTTTCTCCTCCAAATGGATCAAATCCTGTAATTAATACTTTCATTCTCATACACTCCTTACTTTTTAATAACTAGTTAATTAAAATGCTAAGAAATACATTAAAGCTATATGTATAACTAATAAAATTATAGCAAATAAACTTTGACATTTCATAACCACATTCTTATCTTTTGTCTCTAATAAGGCTGCTGGCATAACGTTAAAGTTTGCTGCCATTGGCGTTAATAATGTTCCACAATATCCTGCAGTTAATGCTAAGGCCCCTGCTATGGCTACATTAGCTCCTTGAGCAAATACAAATGGTAATCCTATTCCCACAGTTATAACTGAGAATGCTGCAAAGGCATTTCCCATTATCATAGTAAATACTGCCATTCCTACACAGTAAGCCACTACACCTGCTAATATGTTTCCTTCTGGAATAAAATTAGATATACCTGATGATATAACATCTCCTACTCCTGCTGCAGTAAATACTGTTCCTAATGCCGCTAAAAGCTGAGGTAATATACTTGTAGATCCAACTGATTGGACCATTCTATTACTGTCCTCTACTAAATGCTTTGGTTTAGCCTTTAATACTAAGAAAGTTGTTATTACAGCTGCTACAGAAGCTATACCTATAGCAACGGTTCCTGATAAACTTGTAAACTGTGCAATAACTAAAGATCCAACTGCTATTACAATTGAAGGTAAAAAAATCTTATTCTTTAATTTTTTAGCTTGCATTTCTGCAAAATCTATATTAGGCATCTTTAGGTTTCCTATATTTACTTGTTTACTTGCAGTTAATACTCCTATAACTAAAAGTAATACTCCTACTAATACAGGCGGAATAGCTCCTCCAGCTATAAATATAATTGACAATATAGTCCAAAAGAGTGCTGTTCCTATTCTAGTTTTATGTTCCTTATCTTTTAATGTATCAATTGCAGTATTTAACATTAAAAGTCCTACTATTATATAAAAGATTTCAAGCAATACATTAGAAATCATTTGCATATTCATTAATTATCACCCCTACTTTATCTCTTCTTTGTTCTTTGATAGGTTTCTATTTAACCTTTTATCTAATAATCTATTTTGTAATACTCCTAATATTAAAGCTATTACAGCTATTGGTACTGAAGCTTTTGCTATCTCTAAAGCATTAACTCCATATCCTAGTTCTTCTAATGTTCCTGCTATTAAAAGAACTCCTGAACTCGCTAAGAATACATTTTGTCCAAAGAAGTTTCCATAGTTGTCCATTGCAGCTGCTGTTCCCTTTATTAAGTCTTCATTTTTATCATCTAACTCTCCATATTTACTAACAGCTGCTCCTTGAGCCATTGGGTTTATAAGTGGCCTTATAAATTGTGCTTGTCCACTTAATCTTAGTGAAACCGCAGCCCCAACTTCCCTAATAAATAAATAGCAACTTAAAAGTTTTCCAGTTGACATGTTTTTCATATTCTTTATTAAGGTTATAGCTCTTTCTTTTAAACCAAATCTTTCACACATACCTATTACAGGTAAAGTTAATATAAATAATGTCATGTGTCTTTGACTTACAAAGGTTGATCCTAATTTTTCTAATATTTCATATAAACTCATATGTGCCACTAAGCCAGTTGATAATCCTGCTACTAATACAACTGCTATAGTATCAAATTTAAGTGCAAAACCTATTATTACTATTACTATTCCTATCAGTTCCACTTCTATCTCTCCTTTTAAAGTTATAATTTTATATTTGTTATTTTTTATTTTCGTATTTTAAAA
>RCNI01001443.1_pt1 | contig 12757 bp, 17 predicted proteins | sample 2041151 | NCBI WGS metagenome assembly RCNI01 (sample SAMN09708214, study PRJNA481090) | feces metagenome | isolation source: feces | place: Antarctica: Albino Rookery | reverse complement strand
AATGGTGAATTCTTTAGTCGAATGTCCACCATCAATTTATCTAGCCCCTTATGTATGACTCGATCTAATTTTTCTCCATATCCCATTTTTTTCGAATGTTCTATATATTCATCTTCATCTAATAGAATTGTTTTTCCGACTGGAGATACTTTTACATCTAAATCATAATCTATATTTTTTATAGCTTCTCCATCATATATTGAAGGTGAAGCCAGATTGCAATAGTAATGTATTCCAGTTTTTCTAATCATACAAATCACATTATACCAACGATCTGGATAAAAAAAACAAATTGCCGGTTCTCTTGTTACCCATTTTCTTCCGTCTGATTCACTCACTAATGTACGATTTGTCACCGCAACAATTCGTTTATCATTCGCTTCTATTACATATCCCATTGCCCACGTTCTATGTAGACTTCCATCGTGTTTAAAACTTTGTATATATACATATTGATTTTCTTGTAATTCCATAACACACTTCCTTATAGGAATATATTATATCAAAAAAAACACTAAAAGAATAGGACACCTTTCACCAATACCAAATTACATAAATTATTAAATTTCATAATCAACTATCCATACATATTTCATATCCTAACATATTTACTTTTATATTATTCGTGATAATATATCTTATAAATCAGATTATATGCAAATCACACGGAGGTAATTATGAATTCAAATACACTGATTAAAACATTAGAAGCTTTATTAGAAAATGAACATGATTTTATAGCAAATTTAGCAAATGCTTCTGCACTATTATTTCAATCATTGCCTGATATTAATTGGGCTGGTTTTTACTTATATAAAAATGACGAGTTAATTCTAGGACCATTTCAAGGAAAAGTTGCTTGCATGCATATTCCGTTAGGAAAAGGTGTATGTGGTTGCAGTGCACAGCAAAGAAAAGTGTTACGTGTCAACAACGTACACGAATTTGATGGTCACATTGCATGTGATTGCAATAGTAATTCAGAAATCGTTATCCCTATTATAAAAGAAAACACCTTATTAGGTGTTTTAGATATCGATTCTCCTTTATTATCAAGATTTAGTGAAGAAGATGAAAAAACTCTATGTCACTTTGTAGACATCCTAATTTCATCATTTTGAATTTGAAAAAAAGTCGTTGCTGAAGAAACTGCTTCTTTGCTAGAGAAAAAATGAGATTTTACACTTCCAATAAAGCATGATTTCACAACACATTTATCTTCCATATTTTTCCCTATTTCTTCAATTCCCTGTTGTTCATAATCTATATCGAGCATATCTTTCCACTGAACACAATTATTGCTTTTAATAGGTGCACTTATAATCCGAATAGGAAAATTTCCGACTTTATGCCGAGCTAACTGAAATATAACACACTCATTGTATTCACATCCTAAGGTAACTACATATCCATTAAAGTTTACAATTTTTCCTAGCGGCGAATCCTCATTCAGTCCAAAATGCAAAGGATGTTCATTACAGATAACTTTAGCATATTTCCCCCATGCAGCAAAACTATACAAAGGATGATATGATCGAACAACACCTTCATTACGTAAAAATTGATCTGTCAATAAATCTCCATCTTTTGAAACCGTCAATTTTTTATCAAATGGTAATGCATATTCCCTCACATCATTCCAATATGTTCTTGCAATCTTACTTCCTGGACACGCAGGATCTAATAATTCTTTTGTAAACGTCGGCATCACAATGGTTCCTTCATAGCCAACGCTTTCCATCAGTGCTTCAATGAGCATTTGTTCTCCGCCAATTAAGTGTCCTAGCTTTTTTGTATTTGCTTGAACAAGCAAAACCATCCCTTTACGAACGCCTAGATGTTTTAGTTTTTCTAAAACATCTTTTTTATTTAGAACAACTGTTTCCGGTTCTTCATCTAAGGTAATATATGTAAACTGCTTAGCCATGATATCAATTCCTTTTTCTCAATATATCCTTCTTTTATATTTTCTTTTAACAAACTTCCTTGATAAAAATAATATGTTGTTGGAAATTGATTAATCTTTCCAACAAGACATTCCAATTCTTTTAATGCTTCTTTATTTTCTTTACTTTCATCCGCCATATCATAATGAACTCTATAGATATCAAAAGGTTGGATTTTTTCCACTTCATCCAAAACTTTTTCATATTCATCACATGAATAACATTCATCCGTTGTCAAGACTAGTAAAAAAGAATTTTGATTTTCTCCATCCACTTTCTCAATTACTTCAGGAATCGTAACATCTTTCACAACATCACTTTCTGAACGAACACACCCAGTAACGATTAAAAATAACATACAAATCAAAAATATACGTTTCATATCATCATTCCTCTCAAGGATCATTCCTTAATATTTTATCACAAATAAATTAGAATAAAAGCCTATATTCTATATCCACATATACAAAAAAAGCCTTATCTAAGGCTTTTACAATCAATAATGGCGGTCCAGATGGGACTCGAACCCACGATCTCCTCCGTGACAGGGAGGCATGTTAACCACTACACCACTGGACCATTAATACATATTTATATTAACATATATTTTTCAATATGTCAACACTTTTTTTCTGGAGCAGATGAAGGAGTTTTTCCAACAACCACAAATTTATTATACTATAGGTTTTCTTTAATTACAAGTGTTTTTTTATTTTTCTTTATTTATAGAGATAAAATTTTAAAAATTGTAGGATTATCTGTATTTATATTTCTTATTCTTCTTAAACTTATTTTATTTTCTAATAATTCAGGTAATATCCCTTTATACTTACGAATTCTATCACGAGTTTCACATGCTTTACCTAGAGGAATATATAATGAAATAGAGGTTATATAAAATACAACCTCTATTTCATTCTTTGTAACAACAATTTGTTGAACAAATTTGTCAATAATGACTCGTAATTTTTCTATATCATTATCTTCAATATACTCCAACGCACTATCAACGCTCCTTTTAATTTCTACAGAAGAATACTCAGTCAACTTAGGAATTTCACATTCTAGACTATTTAATTCATTTTCCATTTTAGTTTTTTCTGTTGATAATGAGGATAACTGTTCAATAAATACTTTATATAACTCAGGATTTTCCTTATTTTGAATTAGTTGTTCAGACACAAATTTTATATCACTTTCTAACTTTTTTATTTTACCTTGATATCGTTTAACACTTTTTTTATCTTCATTGCATTTTTCTTTATCAAAATTTTTATAATTTTCACCAATCTTTTTAATTATTTCTGGATCTTTTAACATATGTTTTAAAGTCAGCAATACAAATCTTTCTAGATGGTTCACAGAAATTTCTCTATTATGACATTTCACATCTGCTTTACTGCTTTTCCCTGAGCATCGATAAGTAGAATATATATTTCCATTACCTCCTTTCCTTGTATTTATAACCATTGGACAATTACATTCTCCACAGATAACCTTCCCAGATAGCAAATTTGTTCTATGCTTACATTGAGTACCTACATGTTTCCTTCTATGTTCAATAATTTCTTGTGCCTTATCAAATATTTCTTTAGAAACTATGGGAGGAATTACATTTTCAACAATTATCACTTTTTCTTTATCATAATACCGATTATTTCTTATACGTTTCTTTGTAACACCATCAGTCTTGCTTTTCATATAAACCATTGTACCCTTATACTTTTCGTTTTTCAACAAATCTAAAATTGATGTCTTTTCACTAAACAAATTACCTCTTGAAGTTTTAAAGCCGAGTTCATTTAACTCCATCGCTATCTTCTTATAAGACCATCCTTTGTTTACAAATCGATCGAAAATGATACGAATTGCTTCTGCATTATCTTCATCAATTTCAAAATATTTTGTAATAGGATTTACCTTTAATCCTAATGGTGCTTTAGACCCTGTACTTTTTCCCTCATATGCATTTTCTTTCAATCCTTTCAATACTTCCTCACCTAAATTTTCAGAATAAAATTGATTAAATGCTCCTACAATCCTTTGAAATAAATTCCCTTTAGCATTATTCTCAAATTTTTCGGCAGTCGATAATAACGATTTTCCATTATTTCTCAACTCTCTACGATAATATTCCATATCATATTGGTCACGAGAAAATCTATCCAATTTATGAACAATAACTGCCAATACATTTGAATTTTCTTTTTTAGATGAATCTTTAATCATGTTTATAAATTCATCTCTATCATCAGTACGACCGCTCTTTGCACGATCTATATACCATTTTTTGATTATAATATTATTTTCTTCTGCATATTCTTTAATGGCTCTTTTTTGAGCAGAAATAGATTCTTCTCTTTGATTTTCACTAGAGTAACGACAATATGCAAATGCATTAATTACTAATTTTTTTTCCATTTTCTTTACCTCCTAATTGTAATTCTTCATAGCCATATGAAGCAATAATTTGTATAATTTTTTCTTCTAATGTCGCGTGAATATTTTTCAACTCATTTATAATTGAAATATTTCCTTTTTTTGATTTTAATTCATCTCTATTCAAAATAACTTTAACTGTATATTTTGGCAGAGCATTATCTTCATCCAAAATTGGATAATTATCATATTTATTCATAATGAATTTCCTCCATATTTTATAAGTGTTTCAATTTCATATATCATCAAAATAATAATATATCTTTATAGCTTTATTCTTTTTCGTACATATGTATCATCATTCATACTTATCAAAGTAATCATCCTCAAATAGTTTTTCAGCACTACACTCAGTAATATTTTTTTCAATATAATCATCTGATTCATCTGTACATTTCTTTTTTATAACAACGTACTTCATCATAGGTTCATTTGGGAATAAAACCCTTCTGTTGTATACTAATTGTTTATTTCCAGATTTTTCAGGCGTTATCATACCTTTTTTTAACATTTCATGCAAAGCAACCGAAACATTATTAAATCCACTGGATTTTAGTAACGAGTTAAAAATGCCTTTCTCAATGATATATTCATTATTTGTAATTTTTCCATATACTTCATCATATTGGAAATTTTTCATTCTGCCTTTTTCAGTCGTATCATAAAATTTACTACGATGATTTAATACATATTTCACTACCAAATCATAAATTCGTGAAGAATAATCAATACTTTCTTTCTTATCCAAAATTAAATTTACAATAACTTCAAAAAAATCATTGTAATTCCAATTTAATTCGAATATTTTGCAGAAATAAACAAAAGTTGTCATTAAAATAGCAAATCTATCAGATAACCTCGTTGAATATTCCCCAATAGGAGTTTCAATTCTATTCAAAAGTAATTTCGATTCTTCACGCCAACGATCAACTAAGTCCTGATAACTATAATCCATTAATGATTTAATAAACTCCTTAGCAACCAAACCATAGTTACTACTTACAAATGCTTTAATTTTTTTTGACTGTTCTGCATCAACACACCAAGAAATATCATTACATTCAATAATCCTTATCACACTTGAACCTAATTCATTTCCATTCATATAATCAGTCAAACGAATTTCTCCAGTTGTGAGAATTACTGTTTTAAATGTTTTTGATTCTTGCAAATCTAAATTTTTTGAACACCTAGATTTGTCAGTTCCTGCTGATAATTGATATATCAGTCCAGTTAAATCTCTAAAGTTTTGAATTCCCATTCCCACTTCATCGTAAGCACATGGAAAACCTTGATAAGATTCATTCGTTAACTGCTTTAATAATGCATTTTTAGTTGTATTAAATTGTCTGATTAAAGAATTACTTCCACTCGGATTCCCCCATAATGACATAGCTAACATCAAAGCAGTTGTTTTTCCTGAAGATGATTTTCCACATATGTGTACTATTAAATTTTCGATATCTCCAACTTCCATTATTAATCTTAAAATTGGAGCAGATGCACCCAATATCACTGCAAGCTGAAGATTAGGATAATCGGAAATATAATTTTTCATAAATTTAGACCAATCTTCCATACTGCCCTTACTCTTGAGATCCAACTTACCAAAATAATCACTCACTTCCTTATTTTCTCCATGAGTACCAATTAAACTATCATACTTAAATAAAGGAAATTCTTGATTATTAAAAAGTAAATTACCGTCAGCTGATGTATTCCACCCTAAATGACTATAAGCATATCTGACATTAGTTATTTCTTCTTTCTGTTTAGAAAGATACTCAATTATTAATCTGACATTCACGCTAGAAATATCTGCTCCTTTACTAGCCAGATTTAATAATTCTCTCTCTTTCAATGAAGGATTAACAAGTACAGTCTGCATTTCATCTTCTGGATTAAGATACTCTAACTCACAATACCAGTCGCCTCTGTCAATATCCTTTACTTGTCCAACAATTCCTATATATCTGCACAATAAACTTTCATCAAAGTCTTTTGAACTAGAATAATAAATATGATTTTTAATTTTATTAAACATCATCATATTTCACACCTCCTTTATATTTTTTACGAACACATTATAAATCGTACAAAACAAGAATAAAAATCATATAATTGTGCAAAAAAAACAAGTTTTTGCCTTTGGAGGTACTAGGGCTTAGACCGCCTCAACAATGACACCCCTTGTATTCCTTGGGCTAAGCGATTTGCAATTTTTATCATTTTATGCAAAAATTAATGCAGAAAAGGGGAATAATGATGAAAAAAAGTTTACAAAAGGTAATTTACGATTTCAAATACTAAAATTTTATCTAGAAAACAACAATAACTCAATCAAATATGAATCATTTTCAAATTTAAGCGAAATACTAGATGACTATTATGCAAATAATGAAAGTATCTTTTTGAATTTTTTTCAAATAAAGAATAATAATTTAAATTTTTCAAGCAAAGAGGAAATAGAAGAAGATAAAAAACTTCCTCAAAAAATTATTTTTAATACTGGCGAACTTTCTCGTATAATAAAAAATTATCCACTATATTTTACCGTAGACCGCAATAATCACATTTTAAAATTAAACAATTATAGCGAAACAACAAAAGAATTAGTCAATTTTTTTATAAAAAACAATTCTAATGCTTACCAAATTCAAGAATATTGTATAGAAACTACAAATCCAGAAAATCTTGCAAATATAATATATACAGTATTTGCACAAGACATAGTTGGTTGCACTATTAATAAAAATCAGCTTACACTTCGAATTAAAAAAACAACAAATAATAAAAAACTTAGCGATACTGATTTATGTAGCATATTAGAAGAAGCAAACAAGAAAGAAAAAGAAAGCAATAATAACTAATAACCGTAAAATCTTGCAAATTTTAAAATAAAAAACTCTAAATATTAGATTGAAGTGAATCCACTAGGTTGAACAATCAACGAAGGTGGTTCACTTCAGATTTAGAGTTTTTTTATGTATTTTGCCAATTAAAATTCTTTATCACTATATACAGTAAATTAATATATCACTAATTATTTTCTCATTTTTATACACAGTAGATAATTATTCCATTTTCACTACCTACTAAATAAAAATCACATTGTATTTTAAAACCATTGCTTTCTACAATCGATGTACTGTATTCAGGAGTTAAATCTAATGAATTTATAGAATCAATCTTGCGCATCTCCTTTCTATCATGTAACAAAAATATTCTAATACCATATCCTTTATCAGTTCCAAATTCAGTTTCCTCATTATAGTTTTCTTCATTTATTTTTAATATATTAGAAATATCTTTTTCTAATAGCTTATATCCGCGTTCCTTCAATCCTCTAGATATTTTAGAATAATTCTTCTTATTAACTTCATACATAAATATAATTTTTACCTCTATCTTTCTTCCGGAAATAGCATAACCATATAGTCGCTATTATCAATCACATATATTTTACAGTCATCCACTTTACATAATGGATTTTTTGAGATTTTATATTCCTTAAAGCATTTAGGAATCTCACTGTGATGTCTAATTAATAAATAATCTGTATAATTTTCAAATTCAAATATTTGTAAATAATCAATATTTCCTTTTTTCTCTTTAATATGTTCTTCTAATATTTCCCAAATATAAAATTGAATTATTGCAGGTATTTCTTCATTCACACGTCTACTAATATATTTTCTTTTCATTATCATTTCCTCCAAATAAAAAAGTACTAAAATCAATTTGATTTTAGTACTTAAATTAATTGTCTTTATGTATTTATTTTTTTAATGCAACTCACTAACTTCTATTCTATCAACATAAGATGTTGCTGGATTTATTTTATATTTAATATCAACTATATGTCCATTACCCATATCTATATTTTCTTCTATAAAGGCGCTTTCCTCTGTAGAATAAACCATAAACGGATAATTTTCCATATTATTTTCAAAATATTCGGGTTTTTGATCACCAATTCTAAATTGTTCCCAATTTATAGGTAGTGTTTTAGAATCAGAACCCTGAATTTGATAACTTTTTATATCTAATGTAACATTAGCTATTGAATCATCAAATTTTGGATCAACCAATGCCGTTGGTACTCCGATTATTTGAATAACATATAATTCATAATCATTGCGAAACCATTTATACAGCGCTGTATTTTCAATAGTACGAAGCACTTCTTGTTCATCATCATTTTCAGATGGCTCTACGAAAACATCTGTACCAAAATTATCATCTTTATGCTCTGTGATATTTTGTTTATTTTCGTGTGTTTTATCTAAATTCTTTTTATTAATCAAAAAATATCTTCACCAATATTTTGGTTTAATTCCTTATTTTGATATAACAATTTATATGCTTTTCTATCTTTATTCACACGAGAAATAATATACAACGCATATATTCCTGCTGTCCACCATGTAAGCATTGCTTCAAAAATTGCCCATCCAACTTTTCCATCATAAAATCCCTTACCTTTAGTTTTTCTACATATATATCTTTTTGCTCTACGTTCCATTTTTTCTATATACTCAATTCTATTGTTTATTTTCGATATATATTGCTCTTTTATTTCTGTTTGAGAGATTTCATCAATCTTTTTTTTCATTTTCAAAAGAGTATCTACAGAATATGTATCTATTCCAGACATTATAATTTCTATTTTTTCTTTTTCTGATTCAGCTTTCTTTGCTTCTTCTCTTGATTGAAATTCAATATTTGAAACTGTTCTGCATTCCTTGTCAAAAATATTTAATTTATTATTGATTGATTCATTCAATTCCTTAGGAACTTCCATGTCATGTTCTTTGCAATACTCTTCTAATTTAGATAACGCCTCCATAGCTTCATCTTCATTTCTAATAGATAGCCCTTTATAAAAGCTTTTACATTTTTTTATTTTTTCTTTATTTACAATTCTAATAACTGAATCAATTTTATTTAAATAATACTTTTTCATTTCAGTAATAAAGTTATCATTTATTTCTTTTTTTAAATCGTTAAGTGTCTTACTATCCAAATTATCTCTAGCTGACTCAACTCTTTTACTATAATTTTTATCAAAGGTTATAACTTCTTCTCTAGCTATATCAGCAGATTCTCTACTATCACAAACAACTCCATTTACAGTTCTGTACTTAATGTCAAATTTATTCAAGACATCATCTATTTCATCAATAATATCTTTTGGTGGATAAATATGTTCAGTATCACAAAAGTTCATAAATTTTTCTTTAGATTTTTTTGCAACTTCCTCAGAATCAAATGCTAAAGTTTTATAATAATTTTTACATTCAGAACTTCTTTTATTATAAACTTCATCCATCAATATATCGATTTGATTCATAAAATATTGACTAATTTCCGTTCTACACTTATCTTTAATTTCTTTTTTTAAGGAATCGAGTTTTTTCCAGTTTCCATCTTCATACACATTTCTGATTTTATCAGAATAATCATTATTAATTGCCACAAGTTCATTCTTAGCATCATTTGCCATTTCCCTAGTGTCGAACACAATTCCTTCTACTGTACGTTGCTTTAAATCAAATTCTGCAAGAATATCATCTATATTATCGATAACATAATTATTGGATGATATATGTAATTCGTTACATCTAAATATTATTCTTTCTTTTATACTTTTTGCTTCATCCTCAGTTTTTACTGATTCCATTATTTTATTAAATTCTTGATTCAATATATTAATCTTATAATCTTTTAAACCAACATTGCAGAAATCTGCTAATCTCTGCAATTCACCATCTTTATCACCTAATAGATTAAATGCAATCACATAATATTTATATGTATACGGGCATTTATTTATAATAGTACATATTAATTCAATTTTTTTATTCTCATCTTTAATTAAATTATTTGATAAATTTATATATATAGGTTCACATTCATTACTTTCTGTTACCGTAGTATACTTGTAATAATTTCCTTTTTTTTCATTAACTATATACATATAACATGAAAAAACATTTACTAACAATGAAGCAACTCCATTTAATAAACATTGCTTTGTTTCTGGATTATTGAATCTCGAAGACAAGGCAACTTTATTTCCAATTGCATTCAAACCCTTTCCAATCAAATTAAATGCACCATGTCCTAATCCAGTCACTAAATTAATTGCACCAGCTGTTGCCATTCCTGTTGCTAAGCCAGATAAGCCAAACCCCATTGCTTCTACTCTGGTTCTGTTTTCACGCCTTTCTCTTCGATATTCGTCCATTTCTTCTTGGTTTAGAACTATTTCAAAATATAAATCAGATACTTTCTCATACGATTTTTTCCATTCTTCATGTACATCTTTTTTTTCACAATACTTTATCATTTTTTCTATATCGTAATCATAAATATCTAAATTAATCAGTTTTGATACACAACATTCTATCATTTCTTTATATAATTTTATATAAATATTTTCAACGTCTTCAACTACCTCTTTCAAACAACTATAATGCTCTTCATAATAATCATTAAATTTATTAACATATTCCCTTTTAAATTTCTCGATTTCTTTATTTAACTCTATATAATTTATTCTATATTCATCAATCTCAATCTCTTTACCATACAATATAAATTTTTCATTCATCCGTTATCCCTCACTTTTTTTATGCACTCATAATTAAAACTTTTAAGTCAAACTATTTTCTTCTAAGTTCTTTGATTAATCTATAAATGAACCAAATCACTCCTACCCCTACAATAAACGGAATAAAAGGTGCAAGAAATTCTATTATTAATAGAATTATAAACAGCCAAAATATAAATTGATACATATTATTTCCCTCCAATATATAGTAGTATTTTTTTCTTTTTACTACTATGAGTTGTTTATTATGTATATTTTACTATTTATAGAAGTTATTTTCAACCTCAAACTACTCTATAAACTATAATATCTAAAAGGAGGCATTTTAATATGACTGATATTGGTAAAATCATACAACAACACCTAGAAATGAAAAATATGACCCAAGCAGATTTAGGAAACAAAATCGGTCTTACTCAAAAAGCCGTTTCTAAGTATGTTACTGGAAAATCACAACCCCCTTTAGATATTTTAGAAAAAATAGTAATTTCACTTGATATAAATCCATACGAGATTTTTGAGACGTCAAACAATTTACCGTCTAATCAAATTCAAACAAAAGATGAACTAATATTATTAAACACTTATAGAGACATAAGTCCTAATAATAAAAAAGTCGTTATAGATATCATATCCACGTTACAAAAAGCATTAAAATAAGTCCTATTATATTCTTTATGATGTAATAGGACTTATTTTTTATTGATAATATTTGATAAATATTTTTTACATTCTTCACTAAATAAATTTTTATCATATGCCAGTTTAAATAATTGAACAAACTCTAATTCAGTTAAATCAACAGGTCTCACCAACATTCTATTCTGCGTTTTACCTGCACGATCAAGCATATCTTTATATAAACACATTCTAATTTCTTCTCGTTTTAAATCTTTTACATATATTTTTTCAAATGCATAAGTATATCCCGTTTCCTTATCATACATTTTAACTGACTCTAATAACTTGCAATATTTTGTCTCTTTAGTAATAACATCTTTAAATGTTCTATCCACTTGTTTATCCATTTTTATTTCTCCTTTATCATTACATCTTTAAATTCTAATACTAAAATTAGAAATATTCCTAAAGTAAATCCTATAACTTTAATTGTTTCTTCTCGCACTATCTTTTCCTCTACTTAGTCTTCTAACTTTCACATATTGATTATAAAAATCAATTGCTAATTTTAATCCACTATAAAGCAATATACAGTCTTTCATTTAACTCATCTTCTTTCTCTTTTTACATTTGATTGATAATTTTTTATGAATCATTATTATATATAATGTATAAAATATACTGATTAAGTTTTCTTGTACTTCATTTACTGCACTAATCAAAATTTTATCTAACTCATATAATTTAAATTTGCTTAATTTATACGTAAATATATAACTTGATTTTGTTTGCATACTTATTTCTCCTTTCTGATTCATCACATTAAAGTAAAAATTAATTTGTAACCTTACGACATCATCAACAACTATAGAATAATCTGCATCAAAGGAATTACTAAATTCATTAGGATTAAATTCTACATCAAAGTTTTTTGTTTCATCTTCTAAATTTTCAATCTTATCACTCTTCACATAAATTCTTCCTTTCAACATATCTATCACCTCCTTTCATACAAAAACAATATATTTTTAAATGAAAAATACAAAAAAAGGGGCTGTAACAGTTAAAAACATCTCCTATGTAAAAAATAAAAAAGTAGGTAAACCTAATTAATAGGTGAGCCTACTTTTTTGGT
>RCNI01001442.1_pt1 | contig 12758 bp, 13 predicted proteins | sample 2041151 | NCBI WGS metagenome assembly RCNI01 (sample SAMN09708214, study PRJNA481090) | feces metagenome | isolation source: feces | place: Antarctica: Albino Rookery | reverse complement strand
CGTTTTCAAAAAATTAGACATTTTTGTTTAAATGATTCTAGAGTTGTTTTTATTACACTTCGTAAACGCAGATACATTTGCAAACATTGCAATAAAAAGTTTTATGAAAATTATAATTTCTTACAAAAATACTTTAGAATTACTTCTTCAGTTTATTAAAAAATAATTTTTGATCTTAAATCTCTTAAAAATTTTAAAACTATTGCTAAAGAAAATCATGTTTCTGTTCCAAGTGTCGTTAAATATTTGCACTACGAGACTCTTCTTAATAACAAGCTAAATGTCTTTAAATTACCTAAAAAAATAGGTATTGATAAATTTAAAGGTAACTGTAATAACACTAAATATCAGTTCCATATTTTTGACCTTGAAACTCATAAAACCGTTGATATCATTGAATCTCGTAGCTATGATTTTCTAGAACAATACTTTTCAAGAATAACTAATCGTAAAGAAGTGGAACTTGTTTCTATGGATTTATATAATCCGTTTAAAAAAATTATAAAAGAAAAATTTGTTAATGCAAAAATAATTGCAGATAGATTTCATTATACTAGAATTGTTTTAAACGCTTTAGATACAAGAAGATTAAATCTTTGGAAAAACTCAAAAGGCTATGAACGTAGATACTTTAAAGGTTGTAAAAGAATTTTAATGAAGAACTTAAAAAATACAACAGATAAACAAAAAGAACGTTTATTATACCTTTTTGACCAATCTCCATTACTAAAAGAAGCTTATAAATTAAAAGAAAATTTTATAAAAATAAAAGATTTAAACACATTTGAAGAAAAAGAAAATGCATTTAGAAAATGGTTATTTGACGCAGAATCTTCTACATTAGAAGAATATGCAGAAGTAGTAAAAACATTAAGACAATGGCATGAATACATCTCAAATTCATTTAAATACAACTATTCAAATGGACCAACAGAAGGTAAAAATAATCTAATAAAAACATTAAAAAGAATTTCATTTAGTTTTAGAAACTTAAATAATTTCAGAGCAAGAATACTTTTATTAGATTTAAATTAAAAAATTAAATAAAATTATATAAAAAAACTAAACTTACGTTTAGTAATTTTGTCATACCCAAAATGATTAAATTTTAAATTTTTGAGTAAAAAAATGAAACAAATATAATTTGTATTCAAACTATATTTATTTCAATGATTTTTAATCTTTTTCGACCCCAACTACTGACTTAGAGCCTGTTCTTTTTAATTATTTATTATAGTAGGTCTAAAACCTCTATAATGAACAGCTCCACCATTTGCATTCCCATATCCAAATATTCTAGCATAATTATTATCTGTATGATCACCACCACGTACTAAAAATGCTAATACAGTATTTCCTAATAAAGCAATGTCACTATTATATATGGTATTTCCATATACAATTTTAGTATCTTCAATTTCTTTTATCCACGAATCTTGATTATTAATTTGCCTTCCCCAAAAAGAATATGCACCTAAATTGGTATTTTCAAAAATACCATCTCCTAAATTTTTACTACTTAGATTATATCTATCATCTGAAATTTTCTTTTTAAAAACATTACCGTATTTGGAATCATCATATCTTGAATTCCATATCAATGAATGTGTACTTGGATTATTTTCTTCTATTGGGGTTTCGTTCATATCGAAATATTTTTCATATTTAGGGTTTAGCTTATTACCTGCAAATAAAATTTCACCGCCGCATCCTGATAAAAATGAATGATTGTTTGTAAAATATGTTGCAACATATTCTCCGGCTCCACCATTCATATCGTAAATTCCAGTTACATTTCCTGTTGTACTTTGTTTAATATTTTTTGCATATGCATTATTTTCACCACCTGGATAATTATTAAATTTATTTTCTCCTATAAATGAATATGCTGAATTAATTGTTGGGGTAACACCATATTTAGAGGTTGTTAAATATGCAACAGCTCCCCATTCAATATTTTTCATTAAATGTGTATCTACTTTTTCTAAACCATATATATTACCACTATTTTTCATATTCATACAATTATGAAATGCATAGCCTATTTTTATATATCTCCAAGAAATATTTCTAGGAACAACTTTTATCATACTATTTTTTTCATCTATAAAATCACAGCTTTCTATTGTATTTTGATTTGTATGACCTGTTCCTTCTTCATTCATACTTGCTTCAAATTTAGCTACCCATATTCCAGAAACTTCTCTTCCTCCAAAATTAAATGCAGGATGTACTATTTTAGGTGTAGGTTTTCCTACTTGTGCAGCTTTTGCATCATAAAATTTTCCGTATGTTTTCCCATCTATATCACTGTTACTTGTTCCATTAAGAAATGTTATATTGTGAATAAGTTGTGTTTGTCCTTCTGTACCTGTTGGTGCTGTTTTGTATTTGTTTATGCTATATGCGTATCTTGGTATCCATACAAACATACTTCCTAGGTCACCATCTTCCACTACTGTCCCTGGCGTAATTGTTTTATACTTTCCATCTGATAGCATTACATTTGCCCATTTTTTGCTTTCGTAGTTATACCATTCTGGATCTTTCTTTGTGCTTATTCCAAGTTCACCTATCCAAACTAATTCATCTTTATCTTTACCTATATAAACTAGTTTTCCATCCACAACTTCAAACTTATCTGCATACTTTTCTGCAAATGAATTAATTACTTTTTTATTTCGCTATATCCTACTGCATCTACCTCTTCCATTCTTAACGTAGAATTTTCTGCTAAACTATTTGCTAGAAAAAATGATAAATCTCCTTCAAATGTAGATACATCTGTTTTAAATGTCGCTTCTTTTGCTTTTCCTACTGGATTGTTTTTAGATAGCGATACTATTACAACCCCAGATAAAATAATCATAACTAGAATAGTGATTACTAGAACTATTAATGATATTCCTTTTCTTTTGTTCATATATTTTCTCCCTCATCTCTCTCTTTATATTATATAATAAATTAAGAAAAATGTATATAGAAAATAAAAAAATCCCTATGTTTTCACATAGGATTTATTATTTTTAAATTTATATTTTCTATTACTTTTTGTATTTGTTCAAGTCAGTATAATCTTGTGCTAATTCTTCTACTTTATTTTGTTAGTTTAAATTAGTTTTTTAATCATTAGATTTTATATTCGTCTGCTTCTTCTATTTTATACGGTACATTTAATTTTTTGAATTCTTCAAATTGTTCTTCTATTAATAATAATTCTATTTCTGCATCTGAGTTATACATTGCTATACCATTATAATCGTCATCAAAAAATGTTGTTCCATATGCTCCTAATCCATTTAGCATAGTATACCATCTAAGTGGTGCTTGTTCTAATAATGTGTTTTTTATTTTATCACTTAATCTATATAGTATTTTTCTAGTACATCCTATATATTTTTTATGGAACAGAAAATAACTATATATATAATCATCACATGGCGGTATTTCTATATCTCTACATGTGTACTTACAATTTTTCATACGTCTATTTAATTTTTCTACATACTTTTCTATATCTTCTCTAGTATAATTTTCTAGTATCATTGGTTCTATTTCATTCTTTGCAAATGCTTTTGTATCGCAATTTTTAAAATAAAGTTTCCCACAAAATTCATTATATTTTGTTTCATACTCAATTGCTTTTTCTTGTTTAGTACTTTCTATTGCTTCTATTAGTCCATCCACATCCCAAATTATATCCAATATATTTTCTGTCATTATTATTGTTGAATATTTATACAAAAATTTTAGAATTCTTCCTTCTTCTTCATTATTTAATCTTTTTGATTTAACACTTAATCTTACCATAACTTTCTCCTTTTGCATATAGTATAGCATAGAAAAGTATAAATTTCCACACTATACTATAATATAACAATTATTTAGCTTTTTCTATTACTTTTTGTATACATTTTAATAATTTACTATATTCACCTGAACCAATATACATAATATGTGGGTTACCAGGTCCTACTTCATTTTTTTCATGTCCATAACCTACTGGATGATAATGAGCAAAAAATCCATTTAAATTCGCATCTACAAAATGAGGATCTTGTTGTTTATAATCATCGTATTTTATTTTTTTATCTCTAATACCTCTATTCTTCTTATTTACTTTACCATAATAATGAGGTACATCTGGTAGTTTCCTATTACTTGGTCCTAATGGATCTGTAATATATACATCTGATCCTGAAGTTTTTATAGATAACTCTTCGGCAGCACATTGTAACGGTGTTAATATATTTTTCCCGTTACGAATTAATTTTTTTGCCTCTACTTTCGTTAATAATAAACTTTTTGGTAAATATACTCTACTTGTTTGCGGATCTATAGCTACTTCTACATATATAGTTTTATCACGTTTTTTATTTAAGCTATCAGTATTATCAATTGCTTCGGAAATTTCATATGCTAAAGCTTCAACTTGAGTCATGGTTTGTGTTTTTAAGATTGCAACCGCATTATTAAAAACATCTTTTATTGTTCTTGCTGTAGTATTAATAAATTCTATTATTACATCTACAACATTATTTAATGATTTAGATAAAAAAGGTACCATTATTATTAATGCTGGTATTAATAATTCTTTACTAGCTAAAGTCAATGTTAATGGGTCAGCTTGCAAACTACCTAAATTATCTTTATTTATAATTTGTTCTGTACCATCATATACATCTGTTAATTTTAAATTTTCTGAATCTAATACTTTTACATTATAAATCTTTGTTTTATCTGAAAAAATCTTTAATTCCATATTTCCGGTTTTAGTATCTGTTACGACTACCATCGGAACTCCTGATTTTTCAGTAACCACTTCTACTATATTATTAGAATAAGTGTTAATTTGATACCAATCATTATTTTTTTGTTTAACAACTTTACATTTTTTAATATTACTAGGTTCTGGTACTCTAACAATTTTATCTTTTTCCTCAAAACTTAAACCATTATCTATAAAGAATTGTTTAATTCTTACACTATCATTTGCGAGTTTTATTCTTTTTTCTAATGTATCATACTCAGATTTTGGCACTACTTTAAATGATTCATATAGACAATCAAAACATCCTTGACGTACTAATAAATCTGCTTCTTTATGAGTATAATGATCATAAGTTTTTCTATGATTACCACTATTACATATACCATTTTCATTTACATCTATAGCATCTTCTACGGAAGCATTTGCTGTAACATTTTGTCCATTTTCTTTTACAAATATACCATTGTCAAGTACAAACTTTCTATTAGATTTTATTTTGTTTATTACATCTTTAGGTACATTACTTTTAGAAATTGGACTTTCTTCTAGATGTTCTGCAAAATATTTATCCATACCATTAAAAAGACCTTTTAATTCTTTTGAATTATTAGATAATCTTTCTTTTTCAAAAGGATTAGTATATGATTCTAAACCTATTTGTTGTGCTTTATTTCTAGAACAATTTAAACATGCTATATAATAAGATATACAATATTTAGCTTCTTCTGTACCTGGTTTAGTACCTCTAATAAATGTTGCAGTAGCTATCATGGCTTTACATCCGTCTTTACACTGTCCAGCTTCATTTAAATGATCTGTTCCATCAAAGAATACAGCACCATTTTTACCTAGAATTGTTGCATATGTCATATAATTATCTGCTACTACAAACTCATCAATTTTGCTACTATTATATACTTCTCTATTATTTTGTATTGCCTCTATTACAGAAGGATCATTATTTGATGCAATTAATTTTCGTTCATATACTTCATTATTTTTTGCATAAACAAAATTTGACCCAAGTGTTGTAAAAGTAATCGTTGCAATCAAAACAATTGCTATGCTTCGTATTTTTCGGATTTTAAATTTTTTAGTAGATAATAGATTTTTAAATTGTTTTAATCTTTTAGATAAGAATTCTTTCATTATTATTACCCCCACAAATAAATTATTATTTTTGGCAAATTTTTGAATACAATAAGTATTATACCATATCCGAATTTTATGTCAACATCTGGAAGAAAAAATATACAATTTCCATAAAATTATTATATTTAAAAATGTGGAAATTGCAAAAAAAGATACAATTCATATTGAATCGTATCTTTTTAAACTAATTTTATTTCATATCTTTAAGTTCCATATTTTCATTTTTATCTATTATATTTTCCTTTACTTTTTTAACTATATTTTTATCTACATTTTTAGAATAAATTTTAGTTTCTTCATTATATATAACTTCTCCTAAATATCCATTATATTCATTTATAACTTTGCTATTTAGTCTTTCTGTTTCTAATAGTTCATTTAAAAATACATATCTATATGATTTATTTTTCTTTAATTTCTTAAAATCCAAATTTGCATATATAGTAACATTATTTTTGTATTCATTTTTATCTAATGTATTTTTATTACTTTCACATATATATAATTTTTCTAAAGTTATATCTTCTATATTTATTTTTTCTTTTCTTATTATTCCTACAAATGTTTCATCTTGTCTTTTGAATATATATTTATATTTTTTTAAATCTCCAAGTTTAGATTTTTCTTCTTTATCTTTTAAATCTATAAAAATACCTTTTATTTTAGTTAAAATATCATTTACTTTTTGTTTAAAAGGAGAAGAAACTACTAACATAGTTTCCTCTTCTATATTATTTTCAATCATATTTCTTCCTTTTATTCGTATAAGAAGTTACCCATGTATACTTCCATTACTGGAACAAGTACTGCTAAAACGAATATTATAATCATAACACCAAGTAATGCATATGATAATTCAGGTAATACCTTAGTTATTTTTTCTATAGATTCATTTATTTCCATATTTATATATTCATTAACTTTTTCCATCATTTCTGCTATATCTGTTTCCATACCAATTTTAAGCATTTGTAATGCCATAACTGGGAATAATCCAGATTCTTCGAAAGCATCTATCCAGTTTCCACCTTCTATTAATGTACTTTTAGATGTTTCTATTATAGATAGTACATAATAGTTGTTTGTTATATTTTTAGATACTTCTAATGATTCTTGTATTCTCATACCATTTTTAATGTTAAGTAACATAGCTTGGAAAAATTTAAATATAGTTAAGTTTGTAAGAAGCTTACCAAATACAGGCATATGTAAGGTCCATTTATCAAAAGCATATTTTCCTCTTGGTGTACTTATTACCGCAAAGAATGCTCCAACTATGGATCCTATTACCGCCAGAACTATATACCAGTTTGCAAGTAACCATTTAGTTACATTTAGACATAACATTGTAAACTTTGGTATTTCTGTATTTGATCCAAACATTTGATATACATTTTCAATCATAGGAACACCATATAAAAGTGCTGCTCCAAGTGCAATCATCATTAAGAAGAATTGTACTACTTTAGGTATTAATACCCCTTGAATTTTTTTCTTTAAATCCATACTAGTTTCAACGTAATCACGTGCTTGCATTAATGCAGTACCAAGAGATCCTGATTCTTCACCAACTCTTACGAAGTTAACATACATAAGTGGGAATATTTTAGGATAATATTGAAGAGTTTGATACATTTTTTCCCCTTCTTCTACTCCTAGTAACATATCTTCTATGATATCTTTTAATATAGGATTTTCTGTTCCATAATAAAGTGATTCTAACGCTTGTACATTATTGAAATTAGATTTCTTTAAGATATATAAGTTATTTGTAAAAACTAATATATCTTTAGGTTTTACAGTAGCAAAAAGTGTAATTTCTGAATTTAAATCAAGTTTTTTCTTACGCTTTTTACCATGTTCTCTTCCTTTTAAGTTTAACTCCTTACTAGGTTTCCCTATTTTTTTATTTTTTTGCTTTAATTCATCTGTTTTAGATTTTTTAACTTCAATAGGTGTAATTTTTGAAGATTTTAATTTTGATATTGCTTCTGATTTTGTTTTAGCTTCTATTTTTCCTCTAATACTTTTACCATCTTTAAGCATTCCACGATATTTATATAAAGTACTCATTTTACACCTCCATTATAATAATCCATCTGCAGTTCTTACAATTATTTGTTTTATCTTTTCAAATTTATCTTTATCTACAGATTGTTTAATTGTATTTAAAGATATTTTTCCTTGGTTATACATTCTTGCAAAAGATGTTTCTATACTTAAACATCCTTTATCTTGACTTGTATGTATAGCATCTTCTATATCAGATATTACGAATTTATCTTTTCTAATAAGTGCTGCAAGTACATTATCTACTAACATTATTTCTGGTATAAGTGCTACTTCTCCATCATTTGTAGATGGTAATAATTTTTGTGAAGATACCATTTTTAATGTAGAAGATAAAATAAATTTAACCGAGAATTGTTCTTGTGGTGAATATAAACTTATTATTCTATCTACTGTTTCTGCACAAGATTTTGTATGTAGAGTTCCTATTACAAGTTGCCCAGATTCTGCAAGATCAAAAGCAACATCCATAGTTTCTCTATCTCTAATTTCTCCTACTACAACTATATCTGAATCTTCTCTAAGTACGTTTATAAGCCCATCATAGAAAGTAGGAATATCTGAATGTGGTCCTACTTCTTTTTGTATTACAATACTTTTATTTGAAGTATGCTCATATTCTATTGGATCTTCTAAAGTTATTATTTTTTTATTTTCCTCTTTATTAATTTCCTGTACAAATGCATTTAAAGTTGTAGATTTACCTGAGTTTACTTTACCTGTTACAAGTATAATTCCACTAGAGTATTCTTTCATATCTTCTATTATTTCTCTAATGTTATATTTATCCAAATCAATTTCTGAATTTGGTATAAGTCTTATAGATATTGTATATACACCTTTAGAAATAGAAATATTTATTCTAAATTTATATCCGTTATATTTAAAACCTATATCTAATTTTCTTTCTTTTTTTAATATTTCATACTTATTTGGTTCTTCTTTTATTAATGTGTCTACCATAGCTGCTATACTAACTGGCGTACATATAGGCATTTGATTTTGTCTTTTTAATATTTTTTTAATTCTAAACGTAGGAACTATTCCATCTACTATATGTACATCTGTAGCTCCTTGTGCTATTGCAGCATCTAATATAGTTAAAATATCCATATTTTCTCCTTAACCTAAATTTACTTTTTTCTCTACTTCTGAGATAGTTGTAATTCCAGCAAGTACTTTTTTTACTCCGTCTACTATCATAGGAGCATAATCTGCATTTGCTGCTGCATAATCACGTATTTCTAAAGCAGATTTTGATTCGGCTACCATATCTTTTATTATATCGTCAAAGCATAATATTTCAAACATTGCTATTCTTCCAAAATATCCTGTGTTATTACATTTTTCACATTTTCCTGCTTCATATGGTCTTGCTTCTTCTAAATTAAATTTTCTATTTGTTTTCTTTTCTACTCTATGTATAAAGTTTAATTCTTCTTCTGTAAATACATGTGGTTTTTTACAATGTGGACAAAGTCTTCTAATAAGTCTTTGAGAAATTGTAGTTACAAGTGTTGCAGATATATCATAGTTAGATATACCCATTTTTCTAATTCTTGTGATTGCCTCTACTGCATTTATTGTATGCACTGTACTTAAAACAAGGTGACCTGTTTGCCCTGCTTCTATAGCTATTTGTGCTGTTTCTTGGTCTCTTATTTCCCCTACTAGTACTATATCTGGATCTTGTCTTAATACAGTTCTAAGTGCACTTGCAAATGTTACATTCGGACCTATTTCAACTTGAGATACCCCAGGCATACGAATTTCAACTGGGTCTTCTATTGTTATTATATTTATTTCTGGTTTATTTAAATAATCTAGTACTGAGTAAAGAGATGTTGTTTTACCTTCACCTGTAGGAGCACACATTAATATAATACTATTACGTTTATCGAAAGCTCTTTTTACAAGTTCAGGATCTCTAGGAAATCCTAGATCAAATAAATCTCTTACATTACTATTTTTCTTTAAAAGTCTTAGTACGAATTTTTCTCCATATACATTTTTTTGTGAAGATACACGGATACTGTAATCCATATAAGTATTAATTGCACCATCTTGGTCATATGTTATTTCTTGATGCATGTTAGACATAGCTTTAAGTCTACCTATTATTTGCGCTTGTCTAGATTTTGCAAGTTCTGCTACAGTTACTAATTCACCATCTATTCTAAATCTAACTCTTATTCTATCTTGCATTGGTTCTATATGAATATCTGATGTTCTTTTTTCCATAGCATTCATTATAATTGTATCTACTAATATAGTTACATCTTTTTCTTCTGGATCTATATATTTTACATGTACTGATTTAATGCTATTAACAAATTTCATTATAGATGTATATAAAGTCATATATACTTCCATTGAATATCCTTTATTTAATAATAACATTTTTACTTCATTTACTTTTTTTATATCTTTAGGATCTGAAAATGCTACTTTTATTCTTTGTCCATTTACTTCAAATGGAATAGCTCTATTATTTATAACTATATCTCTAGGTAAATAATCTGCATAATTAATTGTTACTTGTTTATCTAAAAATTCTGGTTTTTCTCCTAATTTTTCTGCTAAAGTATTTAAAAGTTCTGTTTTATTACACATATCTAAAATATCTATAATTTCACCAAATTTGTATTCGCTATGTTCTTTTTGGTATGCTAAAGCTTTATCTACTTGTTCTTGTGTTAATAACCCTTTTTCAATTAATTCTATTCCCAACGGATTTTTTTTAGCTTTAATATTTTCAAACATTTCCTTTCACCTCTTAATATAATTTCATTTCAATTTTTTTATATACATCATCTATATTATCTAAATTTTTTTCATACGTTTCTTTAATATTTTTCTCAATATTTGTTTGTGTATACAGTGCAGATAAAACTTCTGAAATAGCAGCAGAAGAGTATATAGAAAATACCATAGACGCTATTATTACCATTACAGTAGCTGATCCTTTTAGTTTTTTCATTATACTCCCTCCCTTACAGCAAATCTCATTGTTTCCTTTTTAGTAACCATATATTTTTCAATTTCAATTTCTATGCTTACTTCTTTTACATTAGATGCAACTCTTTCTACACCAGGTATAAATTTTGTTACACCTTTTAATAGCACTTTATCATTTTTATACAATGTTTGTTTAGCACTATCATACTTGTATTCATCATTGTTATCAAACACTATATTTTTATCTACTAAATATACATCACTGCTTTTTTTACTACTTCCTACTAGGTAAGAATTTAATTTAGATACATTTTTTATATTATTTATTTTACCTCTTTCTATAAACATTGTTTTATTAACATTTGCTGTTATAGTTGTTACAAAGAAGGTAAATACAAAAAATAGTACTACATATATTACAAGTGAAGATACTGTTATACCGCTTTTTCTATTCATTTTATCACATCCTTGCTGCAAGTGTTTGAATTTCAAAGTTTTTAGGCTCTTTTCCATTCATATATTTTACATTTACTATAACTGTTTTCAATAAATCTTTAGCATCTGTATTTTCATCTGAATATTTAATTACATCTACAGTTACTGTATATTTAATATTTTCTCTATATACATCTTTATCTGTTCTTGGATTAATATCTACATATTCATTTAATAATACATCTTCCATTGTTTCTACTGCTATATTACTTGCATTTGTTCTTAATTTTAATTCTTGGTATTTGGAATTTAAATTTCTTTCTGTATATATTGTAGAAATAAAAAATAATATAAATATTACTACTCCTACTAATATTTCAGCTGCAATCATTCCTTTTTTATTTGTTTTTATTTTTTCCAATATTAACACCTACCAATACAAATATTACTGCATATATTGTTGCAAATAATAACATAGCAAATAATAATTTAATATCTATTCCAATAAAACTTCTAAGTACTCCATACACTAATAAAAATACTAATGCATTAGATACTTCTAAAATTATATATCTTGGATTTATTTTACATTTACAATGTCTACATTTTCCACCAGATAAAAGATAACTAAATACTGGTATTAACTCAAAAAAGCCTAAATTGTGTTTACAATTTGGACAATATGAATTTTTATGAGTTATATCTTGTTTTTTAGGTATTCTATATAATGCTAAAGAAAAAAAACTTCCAAATAAAGCTCCCATCATAAATACTGTTATACCTAAATAAATTTCTAAAAATAACATTTCTTCACCTTCTTTATATTTGTTATACAAAACACCTCTAAATGTTCTCTATACTAAATATAAACACTAAGGAGAATTAAATTCTCCCTAGTAAAAATAAACAACTATTATTGTGCTGCTGCTGCTTTGTAAGCAATACCATCTTTAACAGAAGTTCCATTTTCAACTCCTAATGCTTTAGCTAATTTTGCATCATGAGTAACGAAAATTGAATCTCCATTTTCTACATTAACATAGAATTCTCCACCTAAATTATCTGTAGAAACTCCTATTAATGGTTTTACAGTTGCAGATGCTTTTAATTGTACATATGCTTCGTATCCTTTTATAGGACATTTAGCAGCATCAACTAATGCAGCCATTTCTGTTGCTACATTATCACTTGCTTGTGCTGTAGCAGCATATTGAGATATAGCTCCTCTTACAGAAGATACTGAATCTTGTAATTTAGCTAATTTAGCTTTTTCGATTGGATTATTTTTTTGTAATGATACAACAACTACCCCTGCTAAAATAATCATAACTAAAATTGTGATTACTAGTACGATTAAAGATATACCTTTTTT
>RCNI01001441.1_pt1 | contig 12776 bp, 13 predicted proteins | sample 2041151 | NCBI WGS metagenome assembly RCNI01 (sample SAMN09708214, study PRJNA481090) | feces metagenome | isolation source: feces | place: Antarctica: Albino Rookery | reverse complement strand
AGAGCGACAAATGGGAACTGATGCTCCTGAACTCCGAATACCGTGTCGCCAGCGATGATGTGAATGCTCAGATCAATGCACTCAACGACATCCTCAAGAAGTACGACAAGGGCGGCATGCTCATCGGCGAAGCTCCCTGCATGAAGGACATGATTGAAACTACCGCCCACGATTTTCAGGTGGTAAACGCCATTTCCATCATTGCCATTTTCCTCATCATTGCCATTGTGGAAAAGAGCTTTACCCTTCCCATTATCCTCATCGCCGTCATTGAAACTGCTATTTTCATCAATCTGGGACTGCCCCACTATCTGGGTCAGAGTCTTCCCTTCATCGCCCCCATCTGTATCAGCACCATTCAGCTGGGCGCTACTGTTGACTACGCCATTTTGATGACCACCCGGTACAAAGCAGAGCGGATCGATGGAAATGACAAGAAGCGTGCCGTGTATATAGCACTGGCTTCCTCCATTCCCTCTATTTTGGTATCCGGCATGGGTCTGTTTGCCGCAACCTTCGGTGTGGCTCTCTATTCCGAAATCGACATCATCCGCTCCATGTGTATGCTGATGGCAAGAGGTGCCATTGTCAGTATGATCTGCGTGGTGCTGATTCTTCCGGCGCTGCTGCTTCTGTGTGATGCTCCCATCCGTGCAACCACGCTGGATATGCGCAAAATTCAAAAAACCTGCAAGGAGGATTCTGTAAAATGAAAATCAATCCTAAAAAAGCTACTGCACTGGTTCTGACCGGTGCTCTGATACTGGGAATCACCGCCGGTGCTGTCTCCGCTCGGAATGCCGATGCCAGCCATACCGACGAAAAGAAGTCCGAAACTGCTGTCGCCGCTGCCAGCACCCCTGTTCCCATGAAAGATGAAACCGTTTATGTGATTGCCGGTGCTGACGGCAGCACCCAGCAGGTGATTGTCAGCAACTGGCTGCAAAACACCGGGAAAACCGATTTCATTGAAGATTACACCAGTCTCAGCGACATTGCAAATGTGAAGGGCTACGAAGACTTCGTTTCCGGTACCAACGGCAATCTCACCTGGAATGCCAACGGCAACGACATTTACTACCAGGGCACCACCCAAAAGCCTCTCCCCGTAGATTTGAAAATCACCTACACTCTGGACGGCAAGGAAATTGCCCCCGATGCACTGGCAGGTAAAAACGGACGCGTTACCATTCGCTTCGACTATCACAATAATCAGTTTGAAAATGTAACCATCAACGGCAAGGAAGAAAAGATCTATGTTCCCTTCCTGATGATGACCGGTGTCATGCTGGACACCGAGGTTTTCCGCAATGTAACCGTCACCAACGGCAAGCTGGAAAACATGGGCAACCAGATCGCCGTCGTGGGCATCGCCCTGCCCGGTATGCAGGAGACTCTGGATATTTCCAAGGATACTCTTGAGCTTCCTCAGTATGTCGAAATTACCGCCGATGTAACCGGTTTTGACATGGGTCCTTCCCTGACAGTCGCCACCACCGCTCTGTTCCAGAATTTTACCTCTGAAGATTTCAATGCAGATGATCTCAAGGATCAGGCATCGAAGCTCACCGATGGCATGAACGCCCTGATGAACGGTTCCGGAAAGCTCTATGACGGTCTCAATACCCTGCTGGAGCAGACCAAGAAGCTGGTCAGCGGCATTGATCAGCTGGCAGCAGGTGCTGCTCAACTCCAGTCCGGTGCAAATGCTTTGAACGGCGGTGCCGGTCAGCTGCAGTCCGGTGCCGGTCAGCTGGCACACGGCCTTGAAACCCTCAACTCCAACAGCGCCGCTCTTAACGGCGGTGCACAGCAGATTTTTGAAACACTTCTTGCCACTGCAAATTCTCAGCTGTCCGCAGCCGGTCTGACCGTCCCCACTCTCACTATTCAGAATTACAGTCAGGTGCTCACCGATGTCATCGCATCTCTGGATTCCGATGCTGTTTACCAGACCGCTCTGAAGCAGGTCACTGACGGTGTAAATGCTCAGCGTGACAAAATTGAAGCCAAGGTCACCGCTGTTGTCCGTGAGCAGGTTACCGCTCAGGTAAATGCCAAGGTCACAGAGCAGGTTCACAACGGCGTTCAGCAGGGCGTACAGGCAAAGGAAAGCCTGTTCCGTGCTGCCGTGATTCAGAAGGCTACCGGAATGACCGTTGAGCAGTATGATGCCGCTGTTGCAGCCGGCAAGGTAACTGCCCAGCAGCAGGAAGCTGTTAAGCAGGCTGTTGCAAAAGCCATGGCCGATGAGGTCAGCAAGCAGATGGAAAGTACCGAAGTCAAAGCCAAGATTGCTGCTCTGACCAAGGAAAATACCGACCTCCAGATGACCACCGATGAAGTAAAGGCCATCATTGCAAACAACACCCAGCTGCAGATTGAAAAGGCTATCAACGACACCATGGCTTCTCCGGAAATTCAGGGCAAGCTGGCTGCCGCTGCAGAGGGTGCCAAGTCTGTCATCGCTCTCAAGACCTCTCTTGACAGCTACAACACCTTCTACAAGGGACTTCTCACCTACACTGCCGGAGTTTCTACTGCTGCCGGTGGCGCCAACGAACTGCTGGCCGGCCTTGGCACTTTGAATGGCGGCACCAAGGAGCTTACTGCTGGCATTCAGACCCTGAACGCAGGTCTCAAGACCCTGAAAGACAATACCCCCGCTCTGCTGGAGGGTATCACCGCTCTGCGGGACGGTTCCAGCGCTCTCAAGGATGGTCTTAACAAGCTTATGGACGAAGGCATCCGGAAAATCGCCGATTTGGCAGAGGACGATCTGACGAATCTCTCCGCACGCATGTCCGCTGCAGTAGATGCTGCAAACCGCTATAAAACCTTTACCGGTATGGATAACAGTGCCGATGGCACCGTAAAATTTATTTACAAAACGGATTCTGTTTCCGCTAAAAAAGGAGAATGAAAACTATGGACGCAGGTATGACTCTTAAAAAACTGGGTATCGAGCAGGCATTCCGTTACCTCTACAAGGATCCTGAAAAGAATCTTCGCAAGCTGATGGACTGGGCAGACAAATTCTGCAAGGGTGAATTCCCCGGTCAGCGTAGAGTGATCCGTGAAATCATTGAAAATCCCGACAACCCCTACCATTCCTATGTGATTGGCCTGATTAAAAATGTGGACCGGGAGGTGCTCACCACTACCGCAGTCAATTTCTTTATCAACGCCAACATGATTGGCTGGCCCAAGCAGGAAGAGCTGCGGCAGAAATACGGCTGCAATATTCCCTGGGCAATTCTGCTGGACCCCACCTCTGCCTGCAACCTTCATTGTACCGGCTGCTGGGCCGCTGAATACGGCAACAAGCTGAACCTTACCTATGATGAAATCGACGACATTATCTGTCAGGGCAAGGAAATGGGCGTGTATATGTACATCTACACCGGCGGCGAACCCCTTGTCCGCAAACACGATCTGATCCGGCTGTGTGAGAAGCACTCCGACTGCATTTTCCTTTGCTTCACCAACGCCACTCTCATCGACGAGGCCTTTGCTGACGATATGCTTCGGGTCAAGAACTTTGTCCCTGCCATTTCTCTGGAAGGTGACGAAGAGGCCACCGACGGCCGCCGTGGCAAGGGAACCTATCAGAAGGTTATCCACGCCATGTCCCTGCTGCGGGAAAAGAAACTGCTGTACGGCATTTCTTCCTGCTACACCAGCGCCAACTACGATTCCATTTCCAGCGAAGAGTATTACGATACCCTCATTTCTCTGGGTGCCTACTTCATCTGGTATTTCCACTATATGCCTGTAGGCAACGATGCCTCCGTGGATCTTCTTCCCACTCCGGAGCAGCGTACCGAAGTTTACCACCGCATCCGCACTCTGCGTCAGACCAAGCCTCTGTTTGCCATGGACTTCCAGAACGATGCCGAATATGTAGGCGGCTGTATTGCCGGCGGCAGACGGTATCTGCACATCAACGCCAACGGCGATGTGGATCCTTGCGTGTTCATCCACTACTCCGATTCCAACATCCGGGAAAAGTCTCTGCTGGATGCCCTTCGCTCCCCCATTTTCATGGCTTACCATGACGGTCAGCCCTTCAATGAAAATATGCTTCAGCCCTGCCCCATGCTGGAAAATCCCGACAAGCTGCGCAAGATCGTCGCTGAGACCGGCGCACACTCCACGGACCTCCAGTCCCCCGAAAGTGCCGAGCATCTTTGCAGCAAGTGTGACCACTATGCCGCCTGCTGGGAAAGTGCCGCCGACGCTCTTTGGAAGGAGCACAAAAAGTAAAACGAAATCTCGCAGCGTCCATCCCGGGCGCTGCGAGATTTTTTCAGTTCCTTAAATACAGCAGGAGCACCTCCCTTTCCGGGCTGTTTGCGTTCCGGAATACTTTGCCCCCGGTATTTTTCAGCCGAGGGCGAACCCATTAACAAAAAATCGGCAGCATCCAAAAACGGATGCTGCCGAAAATTATTTTACGAACATCAGCTGATATCTTGCTGTTATGTAAAAATTACAGATCCAGCAGGGACAGAGCATCTTCGTCTGCAACCAGAGTGAAGTCGGGATGCAGCTGCAGAATGGAAGCGGGTACCTTGGGGGTCACGGGGCCGGTGAGAGCTGCCTTAACAGCCTCTGCCTTGTTCTTGCCGTTGACGACCATCAGAACGCGCTTAGCCTGCATGATGCCCCAGATGCCCATGGTGTAAGCCTGCTTGGGAACATCGTCACGGGTAGCGAAGAAGCGGGCGTTAGCATCGATGGTGGAATCAGTCAGCTTTACGCAGTGAGTAGCGGGGAAGAAAGCCTCGTCAGGCTCATTGAAGCCGATGTGGCCGTTGGGGCCCATGCCCAGCAGCTGCAGGTCGGTGCCGCCGAGAGAAGCGATGAGCTTATCATATGCAGCGCACTCAGCCTCGGGGTCATTGGTAAGACCGCTGGGGATATTGCAGTTGTTCTGATCGATGTTCACATGATCGAACAGGTTATTTCTCATAAAGTAAGCATAGCTCTGGTCATGATCCTTGCTCAGGCCCACATACTCGTCCAGATTGACGGTCTTGACCTTGGAGAAGTCCAGCTCGCCAGCCTCATACTTCTTGATCAGTTCCTTGTAGGTGCCGATGGGGCTGCTGCCGGTAGCCAGGCCCAGCACGCAGTCGGGCTTCAGGTTGATGACAGAAGCGATAATGTTGCCAGCCTTAACGCTGACATCCTCATAGTTCTTTGCTCGAATTAATCTCATAATGGGAAAACTCCTTTCAAGATTGCATTTTCTTTGCATGGCTACCTTATTATAGCATCTTTTGTTTACCCTGTACACCCCTTCGTGGCTTTTTCGGCTATTATTCATAAAGATTTGATTATTTTTTCACAAATCTTTTCTGGCATTATTTTATATTTCTGTTTTGGCACTATATTTATTACCAGATATTGCTATAATAGGGGCGAAGAAAGATTAGGAGGTCCTTTTTATGGCAAAGAAAACCAAAATTCCCGCAATTGTGAGCGCCGTGGTTTTGATTCTTGGCATCGTTGCCACTGTTCTCACCCGCAGCGCCGCTCTCACCAAAGGAGCACCGTTTACCGATAAGCTTCTCTTTTCCTGCAGCCTGCTGCTGGTCATGCTGGGTGCCATTGCCCTTATCGCTGCTCTGCTTCCCGAGCATCGGAAAGTCAATGTAAAAACCCTCGCAACCGCTGCCATGTTTGCTGCACTCAGTTACATCGGCTTTGCGTATCTCCGCTTCGACATCCCTGTTGGCACCGAAAAGACCGCATTCCATCTGGGTAATGTGTTCTGCGTGCTGGGTGCTCTGTTTCTCGGTGGATTCTGGGGCGGTATGTCCAGTGCTATCGGCCTTACCATTGCAGACCTTACTTCTGCATATGTAACCTCCGCTCCCAAAACCTTTTTCCTGAAGCTCTGCATTGGCCTCATCGCCGGTCTGGTGGCTCACAAGGTTTTCCATCTGAACGAAGATCGTGAGCGCAAGATTCCCCTGCCCATTGCCACCATTATTTCCACCGCCGCCGGTATGGCTTTCAATGTAGTTGCCGATCCTCTGGTTGGCTACTTCTATAAGATGTACATTTTGGGTGTTCCTCAGGACATTGCCAATGCCTGGGCGAAGATGGGTGCCGTCACCACGAGTGTCAACGCCATCGTAGCCGTAGCCTTCGCCAGTATTCTCTATTTGGCTCTACGACCGGCCCTCAAGCGTGCAAATCTGATGCCTTAACCGAAAAAGCCGCCTTCGGGCGGCTTTTTTCTTTTAGCACAAAAAAATTGATGGGGTTTTTAGTCGAAATTACCCTTGTAGTTTCCGGTATGATACAGTATAATACCATGACACATATAGAAAGATCCTAGGAGGTTTTCATGAAAAAACTTTTATCCGGGTTGCTGGCGCTTGTCTTGATATTTACACTGGCCGCCTGCAAGCCCAGCTCACAACCCATCGATACGCAAAATGAGTCCCCGGCTTCCTCAGAAGCAACTGCTGAGGCATCTACAGAAAAGCCCGCAGAGGACACTACTGAAGCTTCTGCTGAACCAACTACGGAAGTGCCCACTGAGGCACCCACAGAAGCTCCTACCGAAGAACCCACCGAGGCTCCTACGAAAGCCCCCACTGAGGCACCTACCGAAGCTCCTACAAAAGCACCTACTGAGGCACCCACAGAAGCACCTACCGAAGCACCTACTGAGGCGCCCACGGAAGCGCCCACAGGATCACGGCTGGATCCCAACGGCACCTACACCACCAAGGAGGATGTGGCGCTCTACATTCACCAGTACGGGCATCTTCCTTCCAATTTTATCACAAAGGCTGAGTCCCGGCGTCTTGGCGGTACCCCCTCAGGCAAATGTATCGGCGGCGATAGATTCCAAAACAGAGAGGGATTGCTCCCCAAAGCACCCGGACGCACCTACACGGAGTGCGACATTGACACACTGTACACTACTGCACGCGGCAAAAAGCGCATCGTTTTTTCTAATGATGGTCTGATTTTTTACACGGGAGATCATTACAGAAGTTTTGAGCAACTTTACTGAGGAGAATAAGAAATGGGAGAAATCATTGTAAACTGCGAATCTATTACGGAGCCACAGCAGCTCCATCGGGCTTTAGCGGAGGCGCTGAATTTCCCCGACTGGTACGGCATGAATCTGGACGCTCTTTATGACTGTCTGACCGACATTACAGGTGAAACCAATCTGGTTCTCGTGGATTGGGATATGCTGGGAGGCTGGTCCGAACATTTTGCTGATGTATTTCAGGATGCCGCTGCGGACAATCCCGATTTTACCGTGACAATGGAATAATAAAAAGGCTGCCTGTTCAGGCAGCCTTTTTCATTTACTTGGCTGGCAGGATCATGGAAATTCCCTGCTGCAAGGTTTCCTTGCTAATGGCTCCCATGGCTTTTGCCACCAGTTTGCCCTCGGCATTAATGAAATAGGTGGTCGGCAGACTCGTGACACCATAGACACGGGCGGCATCCTGCGCAGTATCGTAATACACCGGGAAATGGTAGCCCTGTTTCCGGATAAAGTCCTTAGCATTATCCACTGTTTCCTGATAGCCGTCGGTCATGTTGATTATCAGGAATGTGACTTCGTCCCCCTGCTCCATATATGCTTTGTCAAATTCCGGCATCTCATGTCGGCAGGGGCCGCACCAGCTGGCCCAGAAATTCACTACAATCGGCTTTCCGAAGAAATCGGAGAGCTTCACCATCTTTCCTGCGTCATCCATCATGGTAAAATCAGGAGCGGCGGTCAGCGGAGGCTGACTTTCCTGACTGCTTCCCTGCCCCGCCGGATTGGCAGGGGCTGTGGACAATACATCCATTTGATAACGGCTGCCCAGCAGGCGGTAAAGTACCGCAGCCCCCACCATCACTACTGCCAAGGTCAAAACCGTAATCATCACTTTCTTGTTGTTTTTCATATTTTTCCTCCTTAGCTCAGGAAGTTCAGAAGCCATCCCATCGTTCCGGTGGCCATCAGGGTTCCCACCAGCACCAGCAATCCGCCGCAAATCAGATTGATTGTCTCATAGTGGCTCTTGATCCAGTTAAATGTGCTTTTCAGCTGATCAATCAGCGCTGCAGAGAGAATAAACGGTATGCCCAGTCCCAGAGAATAGGCAAGAAGCATTGCCATTCCCTCCAGCACATGCCCCTGCTGAGAGGCCAGCATCAGTGCCGAGCCGAGGAATGCGCCCACGCAGGGGGTCCAGCCCAGCGAAAATACCAGTCCGAACACCAGCGAAGAGAAAAATCCCGGTGTCCGCATACCCATCTGCCGCTGAACACCGTGGAACAGGTTCAGCTTAATGAGTCCCATAAAATTCAGTCCGAAGAAAATAACAATTACGCCGGAAATAATGTTGAACGCCGTCTGGTATTCCTTGAGAAAACTTCCCAGCGTTCCCGCCAGCGCCCCCATTGCCACAAAGATAATCGTAAATCCCAGCACGAACCCGGATGCGCCTATCAGACTTTTCTTCAAGGTGCGTTCCCCGCCGCCTACAAAATAGGAAATATAAATGGGAATCATAGGCAGCAGACAGGGTGAAATGAAGGTCACGATTCCTTCTAAAAACGAAATAATATACTGCATAGGCATCTTCCTTTCTGTGTGCGCCGCTGCGCATTCCCCCGCAGCCGGAATTTGCGGGACAGGATTTGGGGCGCATTCGGAGCAGACCAAGGACCGGGGCCATGGCTTTCCCTCCCGGGGAAGCCTGAATAATGACATTTTTCCAGTCTCACGGTTTATTTGGAGCAGATTCTAACATAGATCCCATGCCCTTTCTGTGATAAAATCACCAAAATGAGGATATGGAAAATATTACCGTTTTCGCCCCCATCGTTTTCCTCGGCTTGACTTCTTCACGGAAACTGTCGTAAAATAGGGCAGAAAGAGGTGAAATGCGATGCTAAAAAACACGCTTGATTCCCTTAAGCGAATCAATTATCGTTTGTTCTTTGCACTTTTATTTCTGGGATTTTGCCCCACAGTCTATACCACTCTCCGAATCTTTTTTCTTGGTCAGCTTCCCGGCGACTGGGCTTATTCCATTGCCGGTCAGCTTTCGTGGGTGAATCTGTTATACGAGATCCTCAACGAAGCTATCATCCTGCCCCTGTTTTTCTTCGTAGGGCAAGTGGTCACAAACAAAGAGGAGCTTAGCAACCGTGTCAAGACCGGACTGCTGATTAGCTTCGGCATTTACACGGTTTTCTCCCTGTTTATTCTTCTGTTTGCGGAGCCTTTGCTTCGCTTGATGGCCGCCGATCCCGGTATTATTCCCGCTTCTGCCGCCTATATTCGTATTGAAAGCATTGCCAACATTTTTTCCATTTTAAGTTCCTTTGCATTGGTTTCCCTCGTGACCCTCAACAAAGAAAAGTACATATATCTTTTGACGGTGGTTCGGCTGGTACTTTCCCTTCTGTCGGATACTTTTTTGGTATCCTCCCTTCCCGTTTCCCTAAAACTGGGTGTCAACGGCATCGGCTATTCCAACATTCTGGTAAATGCCATTTTATTTGTCATTTCTCTTGGATTGCTTGCAAGAGAAGGAATCCCGGTTTTCGGAAGGCAAGAGCTATCTTTCCGCTGGGCAAAAGATTTTGTAAAAATCGGCGGAATATCCGGTCTTGAATCCTTTGTCCGAAATATTGCCTATATGCTGATGATTTCCCGAATGGTGAATATAGTAAACGAGCAAGGGGTATACTGGGTTGCCAACAGCTTCATTTGGGGCTGGCTCCTGCTTCCTGTGACACAGCTGGCAGAGCTTATCAAGCAGGATGCTGCCACAGCGCCGGAAAATGTGCGCAGGAATGCGCCGGGATATTTCAGCATTACCGCCCTCATCTGCCTTATTTGGCTGGTCACTATCCCTTTCTGGAAACCGTTTATGCGCAATATTCTATGTTATGAGGATATAGACAAACTCTTCCGGCTGGTTCTGATTCTTCTGGGATTTTATGTGCTTTACGCCTTCCAAAATGTATTTGATGCCACCTTCTACGGGCTTGGAAAAACCAGCTATATGCTGTTTGAATCCGTAGTAACCAACACAATTTATTACGGCGGCGCTTTCCTGCTCTATTGCGCCGGAATCTGGTCCCCTACTCTGATTGGCATTGCCCTGCTCTTTGGCATGGGAATTGCTTTTGACAGTATTGTTTCCCTTGGCGCTTATATTTACTTACTGCGTCACAAATAAAATAGCGGTGCAAAATTCCCCCTAAAGCAGATCTTAGCCATTGGTCTTGCTTTAGGGGGATTGGATTTACAGGAGATATACAGCGCTATTCCGCATCTGTGTTTTTAGCGTTTCCGCAAAAACAGTTGACAATAGTCCGCATATGGACTATAATACATTTAGTCTGTATATGGACTAAATGTAATAATTACGGAAACAACCGCTGGCGGCAGCTGTTGTTTGGGATAATCAAAAGGAGGAACCTTCTATGGTGGAAATGATTTATCATGTTGGTCTGACGGTGTCAGATCTGGATCGCTCTGTGGCGTTTTACCGGGATATTCTGGGTCTGCGGTATTTGGGAGAAATTCTGATGGAGGGGAAAGAAACGGAAAATATGTTCCGGAAAGCAGGCTGCAAGGCACGGGTTGCCTACTTAAACGGAAGCGACAATTTGAATATGCCTCCAGTAGAACTGATTCAGTTTGTGGGAACGGACATTGCAAAAGCTCCGTCCGATCTCTTCCAAACCTCCATTTCCGAGCTGTGCTTCTATTCCGAAGATGCGGATAAAACATATCAGCATCTGCTGGCGCATGGTGTAGAATGTCTTTCTGAGCCTCAGATGTTTGATTTCAGCGCAGATGGATTTGGCCGGAGCAAAGCATTCTATTTTAAGGACCCGGACGGCATCATTCTGGAAATCATGGAGCCTCTGAAAGCGTAAAAAAGGGTGCGTCTGTATATCCTCCCCTGCCTTGATTTAAGTTTTTTCTATGCTATAATAGGGAAAACATCGAAACGAGGGAAGTAACATGAAAAGATACGAAGGACGCCCCGCAGACTGCACCGGGCGTTTAGAGAAAGAAATCCGCACATATGACTTTCTGGACAGTCTGGGCATCTCCTACCAGCGGATTGACCACGAAGTAACCAGCACCATGGAAGCCTGCGCTGAGATTGACAAGACTCTTGAGGCACCCACCTGCAAGAATCTTCTCCTCTGCAATCGCCAGAATACGGATTTTTATCTTTTGCTGATTCCCGGAGATAAGGTTTTCAAAACCTCTGTTCTCTCCAAGCAAATCGGCTCTTCCAGATTGTCTTTTGCATCCGGTGAGTATATGGAGCAGTTTCTGGATATCACCCCCGGCTCTCTGAGCATTCTGGGGCTTATGAACGACCATGACCACCGTGTCCGGCTTCTGATTGACCGTGAGGTGCTGGACGGGGAATACCTCGGCTGTCACCCCTGCATCAACACCACGACTCTGCGGCTGCGTGTAACCGACCTCATGGAGAAAATCATTCCGGCAATGGAGCACGAACCTACATTGGTGGAGCTTCCCCGGCAGGAGCAGTAATCCGGCACCGGGATATCTGTCAAACCGAATCATTTACAGCATCAAAAATGCGGCAGGGAGTTTCCCTGCCGCATTTTTCAGATCAGCGGTGCTGCCTTTTCAATTTCTTCCGGGGTGTGGGTGGAAATATAATTGATAAATCCCTGCACCACATTCCGGTCCGCATCTCCCTCCAGCGGGAAAATTCTCGTAAGGTCGTCGGGATCGTACCGGCAGGCGGAAAGAGATATCGGGGCATCGGTACCCAACTCATCCGGTGTGTAAAGCATATAGTTTGCATTGGTCTCCTGAGAATAGAAGGTGAACAGCACCTGCATAGTCACATCCCCTTCAGGGGTGTGCATGATAAAAGTCATTTCTCTTTCGTCACTCATTTGATAAACTCCTTATTTTTCTCGTATGCGGCAATAACCGCTTCCATCATTGCGCTCTCCATGCCGCCGTTTTTCAGCGCCCGAACTCCCTGAATGGTTGTGCCGCCGGGAGAACAAACAGCATCCTTCAACTGACCGGGATGGAGTCCGGTCTGCCGCAAAAGCTCTGCGGTGCCGGCCATGGTTTCCACGGCATAGGTCAGCGCCTTGTCCCGGGGCAGTCCGCAGGCCACGCCGCCGTCTGCCAGCGCTTCCGCCACCAGACAAAGGAACGCAGGGCCGCATCCCGCCACCACACTGCCTGCATCAATCAAATGCTCCGGCAGACGGTCAAAGGCACCGGCACCTGCCATGAGATCCAGAAACTCATCCAGATCCTCCTGCCAGACAAAGCTGTTGGCTTCGTAAAGGGTCATTCCCCTGCCCACGCTGGAAGGTGTATTGGGCATGATCCGGATCACCGGGTACGCTGCGTCCACCAGATTTCCGATGTGCTCCATGGTCAGTCCTGCCGCCATAGAAACCAAAACCGCATCTCTTCGCTCTGCCAGCAAAGGTTTCAGCTGAGAAACCACCGCATCCATATACTGCGGCTTCACGCCCAGCATGATAAATTTTGCTTCCCTTGCAATGGTTTCATTGTCAGAAGCCACTACCCCATGCTCCGCCGCAAATTTTTCTGCGTGCTCGGGGTGGAGACTGGAAACCAGAATTTCATCACCGGGAACTTTTTTGACCGCTGCCGTTGCCAAAGCGCCGCCCATATTTCCGATTCCGATAAAGCCGAATTTCGACATATAGATTCCTCCGAATTTTTTCTTCTATCATAG
>RCNI01001440.1_pt1 | contig 12781 bp, 12 predicted proteins | sample 2041151 | NCBI WGS metagenome assembly RCNI01 (sample SAMN09708214, study PRJNA481090) | feces metagenome | isolation source: feces | place: Antarctica: Albino Rookery | reverse complement strand
TTTTGCTATTTGTCAACAAAAATTGACGATTATTTTATGCTTTTTAAACAAATGACGGCGGATGACTAAAAAAACACCGTTTCCGATAAATGGGGAAACGGTGTTTTTATCCATGGAATTACAGCAAAGGTGCCAGCAGGCGAAGCAGAGCATAATAAATGCTGTGGAGCAGGCCGGTAGCACGTTTGCTCTTATTGATGTGGCTCATATTGATTTCGGTGCTGATTTTGAAGGTCTGCACAAAGTCATTATAGAGCTTCGGGATAACTTTGCTGCCGATAAACAGACAAGCATTTTCAAAGTGCAGCGTCAAACTGCGGTAATCCATGTTGATGCTGCCGACAACGGCAACTTCGTCATCACAGATAACATTCTTTGAGTGCAGGAAACCCGGTGTGTATTCATAAATACGCACACCTGCCTGAAGTAAGTCTGGGTAGTGGGCACGTGTCAGATCCCACACCATCTTTTTGTCGGGGATACCGGGGGTGATGATTCGCACATCTACGCCACGCTTTGCGGCCAGTTTCAGTGCGGTGTTCATTTCTTCATCAATGATGAGGTACGGTGTCATTACATACGCATAACGCTTAGCGTTATTGATCATGTTTAGATATACGCTTTCGCCCAGATATTCATGATCCAGGGGAGAGTCACCGTAGGGCTGGACAAAACCATCAGCGGGAGCAGAGATGGTGGGGCGGAAATCGGAAAAATCAGAGTCTGTGGGCTTGAGTGCGTTCCACATCTCCAAGAACATCAGCGTCATGCTCCAAACGCCGTCGCCTTCAAGGCGGACAACGCTGTCTTTCCAGTGACCGTATTTTTCGATTTCGTTAATGTATTCATCGGCCAGATTGATACCACCGGTGAAAGCCACATTGCCGTCTACTACCAAGATTTTTCGGTGGTCACGGTTATTCATAATGGTGGAATAAATGGGGATAAACGGATTAAATGCGATTGAAGCAATGCCTTTACTGCGCAGCTGCTTATCGTAACGTGCAGACAGACAGCCCACATCGTCGTACAAGAAGCGGACATCTACGCCCTCTTTGGCTTTGCGTTCCAATACCTCCTGAATGGTATCCCACATTTTACCGGGGCTTACGATGAAGTATTCCATAAAGATGAACTTCTCAGCACTTTCCAATGCAGCCAGTAAGTCGGCAAATGCATCATCGCCCACGGGGTAGTATTGGGTTTGTGTTCCGCTGTACACGGGGAAATCCTGACGAACCAGATAGTTGCTCTGGCATTTTAGATGTTCGTCCGGAATTGCGTTAAGAATTTCGGTGCAGTCATTTTTATAGCTGCGACTGCGCAGCAACTGACCATTGATGGCCTTGGCAAGCTTACGCTTTGGTGCTTTACCACCGGAAATGAGGAATACAACGCCACCGACTAAAGGAAACACCAGAATCGTCACAATCCAAGCCATTTTGGTGGAAAGTTTTGAATGTCCATTAATGATGTAGATGACCACCAGCAGACTTAACAGCGTAAGACAGAGGTTAGCCAGTTCGTTGTAATCGCTCAGCGAAAGGACACCCAACACAAACCATGCGACTTGCAAAATGAGCGCCACGGTAAAGACGAAGAAACGCGTAAAAATTAGAGATAGGATTTTTTTAATTTCCATAGATATGTTCTCCGCTAAATTGACCCTTGCGGTTCGAAATTAATTAGAATTTTAACACAAAGTATATACAAAAACAAGACCGCTTGTATCACAAGCGGCCTTGAATCGTTATTACAACGTAGTGAATCAATTGTAAGATTAGTACATACCCATGCCGCCCATGTCAGGTGCGGGAGCAGCTGCAGCAGCAGGAGCGGGAATGTCAGCAACCAGAGATTCGGTGGTCAAAGTGACGGAAGCAACAGATGCAGCATTTTCGATAGCACTGCGGCAAACCTTAGTGGGGTCAACGATACCCATGGAAATCATGTCGCCGTAAACGTCGTTTGCAGCATCGTAACCGTAGTTTGCGGAACGGCTTCTCTTAACCTTATCCAGAACAACAGCACCTTCGATGCCTGCGTTAGCAGCAATCTGGGTGATCGGAGCGGTCAGTGCTCTAGCAACGCACATTGCACCGGTCTTTTCGTCGCCGGACAGAGTTGCAGCAACAGCTTCAGCAGCCTTTGCAGCAGCAACATAAGCGGAACCGCCGCCGGGTACGATGCCTTCTTCAACAGCAGCACGAGTAGCGTTCAGAGCGTCTTCGATGCGCAGCTTCTTTTCCTTCATTTCGGTTTCGGTAGCAGCGCCAACCTTGATTACAGCTACGCCGCCGGCCAGCTTTGCCAGACGTTCGGTGAGCTTTTCCTTGTCGTATTCGGAAGTGGTGATTTCCATTTCTGCCTTAATCTGAGCGGTACGAGCAGCAATGTCTTCCTTGGAGCCCTTGCCATCAACGATGGTGGTGGTTTCCTTAGTAACCTTTACCTGACGAGCCTGACCCAGCTGGTCCAGAGTGGTTGCGGACAGTTCCATGCCCAGATCCTTGGAGATTACTTCGCCATTGGTCAGGATTGCGATATCCTGCAGCATTTCCTTGCGGCGATCGCCGAAGCCGGGAGCCTTAACGCATACGCAGTTCAAAGTGCCACGCAGCTTGTTCAGAATCAGAGTTGCCAGAGCTTCGCCGTCGATGTCGTCAGCGATGATGACCATCTTCTTCTTGGTCTTCAGTACCAGCTCCAGAACGGGCAGGATTTCCTGAATGTTGGAAATGGTCTGGTCGGTGATGAGAATCAGAGCATCGTCCATAACAGCTTCCATCTTTTCGGTGTCGGTAACCATGTAGGGGCTCAGGTAGCCACGGTCAAACTGCATACCTTCAACGACTTCGGAGTAGGTATCAGCGGTGCGGGATTCTTCAATGGTGATAACACCGTTCTGACCAACCTTTTCCATAGCTTCAGCAATCAGAGTACCGATTACTTCGTCGCCGGAAGAGATGGTGCCAACACGAGTGATGTCATTGGTGCCGGATACGGGCTGGCTGTTCTTGCGAACGGTTTCAACAGCAGCAGCGGTAGCCTTGGAAATGCCCTTACGCATAACCATGGGGTTAGCACCGGCAGCCAGGTTCTTCAGACCTTCGTTAATCATTGCCTGAGCCAGAATGGTTGCGGAAGTAGTACCGTCGCCGGCTACATCGTTGGTTCTGGTGGAAACTTCCTTAATCAGCTGTGCGCCCATGTTTTCAAAGGGGTCTTCCAGTTCGATTTCCTTTGCGATGGTTACGCCATCGTTAGTGATGAGGGGAGTGCCGTATGCTCTTTCCAAAACAACGTTACGGCCCTTAGGTCCCAGAGTAATTTTAACGGTATCAGCCAGCTGGTTGATGCCAGATTCCAGTTTTTTACGAGCTTCTTCGCCATATACAATCTGCTTTGCCATAATTAGCTTCCTCCTAAATTAGTTGTCGGATACAATTGCCAGAATATCGGCCTGCTTAACAATCAGCAGTTCTTCGCCGTCTACCTTGACGGTGGTGCCGCTGTACTTACCGGTGATAACCTTCTGACCCTTTGCTACGGTCATAACGACTTCCTTGCCGTCAACTACGCCGCCGGGGCCAACTTCGATAACTTCAAAGATTTCGGGCTTTTCCTGTGCGCTAGATGCCAGAATCAGACCGCTCTTGGTCTTTTCTTCTGCTTTAGCCTGCTTCAGTACAACTCTGTCAGCCAAGGGAATGAGCTTCATATATGTTCCTCCTAAGATAAATAGAATACGAAATTAGTAAAACAATCGGTGAAATTGGCACTCAACAACATAGAGTGCTAAAACCAGTTATCATAATAACGCATGGCTATATAATAATCAAGAACTATTTTGAAAGTTCACAACTTTTTCATAAAAAGAACACAGCTGCACTTTGATGTAAAATCGCAAGTACAGCTGTGTGTAAATTGCACCGGTGAAACGCCATTAAACGGAAAGTTCAGCGGATGTTTCGTGGCTAAAGTAGTCCATATTTTTCGGGTGCAGGAAGCGAAGACCGCCGGGAATCAGTTGGAAGTCTGCTTTTTTCGTGAACAGCATTTCACCGTCTAAGTTAATCAGCATTTCTTCCTCGGACTCAATGGTGAGTTTGTTGGTGCGGTAGTGGGAAACATGTTTCGGAACCTGCTTATATCGGCCTTTTGCATAGGTGGTTAGCAGCATGGGAAGCTGTCTGCGTTTGAGACCGTGGATGACTAAGACATCCAGAATACCGTCGTTGGCTCTGGCTTCCGGTACGGGGTTAAAGTTGCCGCCATACCAAGTGCCGTTGCAAACTGCAACACAATTGACTTCCCCTTTGATGACTTGGCCGTTGATGTGGATGGTCAGATAATCGGTAATCCGCTTCATGCAGTTGACTAATGCGCAGGTGATGTATGCGGCTCTGCCTTTGCCGATAATGGGGAGCTTATCGTAATCGTGCACGGTGCAGCCAATGCGACCGTCCAAACCGACACAGGCGATATTCAGACTATATCGATCGTTTACCTTGATGATATCCAGCGGAGAAATTTCGCCATCAACCAGCGCACCGATGCTCATGAATTTTTCTTTTTCAGGGCCGAAGAGTTTCACAAAGTCGTTGCCTGTTCCACAAGGAAAACAGGACATTGCTACATTGGGACGACCGACGCATGCAGAGGCACACTCGTTGATGGTGCCGTCGCCACCGCAGGCGTAAACACGCAAATCTTCTTCCAGCTCCGCATCACGAGCAATCTTTTCTGCACCGTCACCGGGAAAACGGGTAATGTAAATTTCATATTCTGCATCTCTTCTGGCAAAAGCCTGTTCAATCAGACTTGTGGCAAAAGAGGTTCGGTTGCCCTGCCGTGCAGCAGGGTTAACGATGAATAAGTGTTTCATAGATTCTCTCTCTTTTGGATTTGTTTATCGGTACATAAACAAATCACACTTAATGGTGCCATTATAGAGCTTGCGCTTTTTTGTGGCAGGCTTGCCGAAAGCACGCTCAAATTCGGTATGGGAGCTGAGCAGATACAGCTGCCAGTTTTCCAGCTGATGGAATGCCTTGCCGAACTGAACGTACAGGCGTTCTGCTTCGGCCTTTTCCATCAGACGCTCACCATAGGGTGGGTTGGTTACAATAACACCACGGTCGGTGGTGCGGGCAAACTGGGTTGCATCGGCAACGGCAAATTCGATTACGTCATCTACACCGGCACGCTTTGCGTTGGCCTGCGCCATGTTTACGGCTTTGGGGTCAATATCGGAAGCAAAGATGTGGTAATCGCCGGAAAATTCTCTGGATTTTGCTTCTTCCATTGCGTTGCGCCAAATAGCACGGTCAAAGTTATCCCAGTTCTTTGCAGAGAAACTGCGGTTAATACCGGGGGCACGGTTCTTTGCGGCCAGAGCAGCTTCGATTGCAATGGTGCCACTGCCGCAGAAGGGATCGCAGAAATCCCCACGGCCACGGTAACCGGCAATATCGACCATAGCAGCAGCCAGAGTTTCACGCAGAGGTGCAGCCACATGAGCGGGACGGTAACCACGCTTAAACAGACCTGTGCCGGTAGTATCGATGTACAAAACAGCTTGGTCGTTCATGATGGCAAACTGAATCTGGTACAGTGCACCGTCTTCGGGCAGCCAGTTTACACCGTACTTAGCAGACAGACGGGAAGCTACTGCTTTTTTAATGATTTTCTGGCAGTCGGGAATAGAGTGCAGATTGCTGTTCAGGCTGTGCCCTTTAACGGGAAATGCACCGTTTTTGGGAATGAAGTTTTCCCAAGCAATAGCCTTGGTGCCTTCAAACAGCTCATCAAATGTACGGGCGTCGAAACGACCCATAACAATCATGACACGCTCACCAAAGCGAGAACGGATGTTGGCTTTTGCCATACCGTACTCGTCGGAGCGGAAATATACGCGACCATTTTCGGGACGGACATCGTCCATACCCATGTGGCGCAGTTCATTGCCTACGGGGCCTTCCAGACCGAATAGGCAGGGGGTACAAAGTTCAAGTTTCAATAGATTTATCCTTTCATCGGTTAGTCATCAAAGAATTCTTCAAAGTAATCGCGTGTGACATCTGGAGGGGGAGGCGTCTTACCGGGGTACTGAGAGTGGTAGGACTGACGCTTTGCGTCGGCGATGATTTTATCGCGCTCTGCCTGTTCCTGCAGTTTCTGACGCTGCAAGTGAGCTTCTTCCAATTCTGCCTGCTGCTTACGGAAATTCATACGGTAGCGGACAACAATAATTGCATAAATACCGATTGCTACAACCAGCAGTAGCACAATTCCGCGGACAATGGGATTCGACAGCGTGTTTAAAATGCCATCAAACATTGCGGATACATAGCTCAAGTCCACAGAGCGGTTTGCAACCAGATAGGTGGTGCCGTAGTCTACGCCGTCAAGAGATACGCTTATTTCACCCAAAACCTGACCTTCGGAGAAAGGCGCCTTAACGGCAGAGTCCTTTTCCTCGGAGTAGATTTTAATATTGGTTTGCACCTGGGTTAGATCGGCATCATTGGGCAGAACACCGGTGACGGACTCTTGCGCACGCAGTGCGATGGTGTCTGCGTTACTTGCCAGGTTAACGGGAACTTCAGTGATAATTGCGTCACCCTTTACCAGTTCCTGACGGGTGTAGTTGGAAAACAGCCAGTTGTACAGTTTAATGGAGTCAGTATAGTTACTGTGGTCCAGAGAACCGTTAGCACTTTCTGTCATGGTACCGCCCATAACAACACAGATGGGGTTAATCTCATTTTTCAGAGCGGAAGAAATCAGACAGTAGCCAGCTGCGCTGGTGTAACCGGTTTTGACGCCGATTGCAGGTTCGTAGTAGTAACCTTTATAGACTGATGCAGAAGTAATCAGACCGTTTGTGTTGGTCAGACCACGCACATCGGACTTGTTGGTTTTGTTGACAGTGTATTCGTTTGCGTCACAGATACTAACAAACAGCTCATGTTTCATTGCTTCAGCGGTGATGCGGTACATATCGTGTGCAGTGGTGTAATGGTCATTGTTGGGCAGACCGTGCGGGTTCATAAAGTGAGTGCCCGTGCAGCCCAGTTCCTGCGCACGTTCGTTCATTTTCGCAACGAATGCGGGAATAGTGCCATACGTATGTACTGCGGCAATGTTACAGGCTTCATTTGCTGATGCCAGCATAATGCAATACAGCAGATCTTTGAGTGGCATGGTTTCGCCTTCTACAATCTGTGCAGAACTGCCTTCTTTATCCATGTCGTGATCGAATCCGGGCTGTGCAGTGACATTGCCGTTTAAATCCAAATCGCCACGCTCAATTGCTTCAACAACGAGAAGTGCGGTCATAATTTTGGTCAGTGATGCAGGGTAAACTTTGCTGTCACCGTTACGCTCGTAATATACATGGCCAGTTTCTGCGTCCGCCAGATAGATGGCAGCGGATTTCAGTTCTGGAAGGTCATCAATAGCATAGGCTGCAGGAGAGATCGTTGCCACGCAGGCGCAGAGAACCAGCAACCATGAAAGAAACTTGATTTTTTTCATGTTCAACTCCATAAATATATGTTAAAATATACAAGTAATTGTGCATATAAGGTGCACAGAATTTATCCATCCTATTATAAAGGGTGATAGGGGTAAAAGCAACACAAATTGTAAGGTTGTGTCGATGAATGGCAGAGAGAAAACGATGGAAAATTCAGGGGCTGCTGCTCCTTATTTCCCTGCTTTTAGTGGGTATGTTTTGGCATTGCACGCAGCAAAATGTACAGGAAACCGGTTCAATTGACATAATGTCTTACCGGACTAAATTCAATGTATATCGCATTGAACTGAATACAGCGGATGTGGAAACACTGATGATTCTTCCGGAGATTAGCCGTACATTAGCACAGCGTATTGTATCTTATCGGGAAGAACACGGGAATTATACCAGTGTTCGGCAGTTATTGCTTGTTGAAGGCATTGACGAAACGCTATTAGATGACCTGATTCCGTATGTGACCATAGTAAGGAGTATGTCATGAATATATTAGTTGTAGATGATGAAAAGACCCTCGTAAAGGGCATCAAATTTAACTTAGAGAACGAAGGCTATCGTGTGGACGCCTGCTATGATGGCAAGACGGCCGTTGAGATGGCAAAAAATAATGACTATGATCTGATTATCTTGGACTTGATGATGCCGGAACTGGATGGCTTGGGAGCCTGTCAGCAGATTCGCATGTTTTCCAATGTGCCCGTAATTATGCTAACGGCCAAGAGCGAGTATGCCGACAAAATCTTGGGCTTCGAGTTTGGTGCCGATGACTACATTACAAAGCCTTTTAACATTTTGGAGCTGAAGGCCAGAGTGCGTGCGCTGCTGCGCAGAAGCACCGTTACGAATGCACAGCGGCAAATTCACGAAGCGGAAAACAGCCAGCTGGTAAAGGGACACATTCGCCTGGATACAGAACGGCGACAGGCCTTTAAAGATGATGTACCGGTTGAACTGACCGTGAAAGAATTTGACCTGATTGAGTTCTTTATGAAAAAGCCCGGCAAAGTATTTAGTCGTGAAAGTTTACTGAATTTGGTTTGGGGATATGACTATCAGGGCGATATTCGTACTGTGGATGTGCACATTCGCAGATTGCGTGAAAAATTGGAGCAGAACCCCGCCAGCCCGGAATATATTCTCACAAAATGGGGGGTAGGGTACTATTTTGTGGACTAAATTCGTGCAGACGAAGCTGCAGCAAGTAAAAACATGGTTTGGGGAGCTTCCTACGCCCGAAGGTTCTGTGCAAAAACAGCTGATGCTGATGTTCAGCGTGTTTGTGCTGCTGCTGTTGCTGCTGATTAACACCTATCCCATCATTGCTATCCGCAATGTTGTGTTTGCGGATAAGGAACAATCTATGCGCTCCACGGTGTCGGTGGTGTCGTCGGCTTTGTCGGGACTGGATGTGCTGACGCATGATAACGTAGGCCCGGTTTTGGAACTGCTGAATCTGGATGAGTCCACGCATATCCTAGTAACCGATGAACACAAAACTGTGATTTACGACACTTGGGGAGAAAATATAGGCACTAATTTGTCGGCAACATATAACGACCTGAATACCGCATTTTTAGGCAAATTAGTATTTTCTTCCTCATATGATCGGCGGGCGTTCACCAGCCAGGGGTGCGCTCCGGTTATGGTGAGCGGGAATATTATTGGCAGTGTGTATCTTGTGGAGCAGGATACCGAACAGGCAAATATGATTATGGGTATTCGCTATCGTCTGGCAATCATTTCCTTTGTAGTGGGGGTATTGGCGGTATGGCTGAGCGTTCTGTTTTCACGTGCACTGTCGTCCCGTATTCGTGAGCTGGCTGACGGAGTGAAGGTTGTGCAGGAGGGAGATTATACCCACCATGTTGAGCCAAAAGGCAGAGACGAAATCACCGACCTTACCCGAGAATTTAACAGCATGACGGATATTCTTCGGAAAAATGAGCAGTCCAGACGGCAGTTTGTGTCCGATGCTTCTCATGAATTGAAGACACCGCTGGCGTCTATTCGTTTGCTGTCGGACAGTATTTTGCAAAGTGAAAATATTGACCGAGAGACCACAATGGAATTTGTGGGAGATATTGGTGCCTGCGCTGAGCGACTTCAGCATATGACGGAAAAGCTGCTGGATTTGTCCCGTATGGACAGTGGCGTAGTGGGCACACGAGCACCGGTGGATTTGGCAAAGGTTGCAGAGCGGAGTATGCCTGTGCTGCGTCCTCTGGCGAACAATCGTCAGGTAAAGTTAAAGTTTGATGCCCGGTGTCCGGCAGTTGTGCTGGCTGAAGAGGCCGATCTGGATCAGATTGTGTTTAACTTGGTGGAAAATGCCATTAAGTATAATGTTCCGGATGGTGAAGTGTCTGTATCGGTTAAGACAGAAAACGATCAAGTGAAGCTCGTGGTTGCCGATACCGGTATTGGTATTCCGGAAGAAGATTTGCCGAATATTTTTGGCCGTTTTTACCGTGTGGACAAGGCCCGAAGCAGACAGGCTGGCGGCAGTGGTCTGGGATTGTCAATCGTTCGTGATGCTGTTATACTACACGGAGGAGAAATCGAGGTTGCCCAGGCGCAGCCTCATGGCACAGTCTTTACGGTGACATTCCCCATTTGGAAAGGAGGAACATCCTCATAAGTGCGATGAATAAACTTCCGATTCCCTGTAAATCGGTACATGATATTTACGAAATTACCCCAGAGTTTCTGCGAGAACAGGGGATTCGTTTGCTGCTGATGGATCTGGACAATACATTGTCCCCTTATATTGTGGACGAGGCTACCCCTGAACTGAAGCAGTGGATTGAGAATCTCAAAGCGGGTGGTATTGAACCCTTTATTTTTTCCAATAATAAGGGAGATCGCCCTGCAATGTTCGCCCAGCAACTGGGTCTGGACTTTGTTAAGTTGGCGAAAAAACCGCGGCAGGGTATGCTGCAAACGGTTTTGGAACAGAAGGGCGTACGTGTAGAAGAAACCGCCATTATTGGCGACCAGATTTACACGGACGTGCTGTGCGGAGCCATTGGCGGACTGTACACCATTGTTGTGCGCCCGATTTTGCTGCATAATCCCCTTCATGCTCTGCGATACGGTGCGGAATTTCCCTTTAGGTTGCTGTACAAGGTGGTAAGAAAATGACCAATTTAGAACGGCTGAAACGGCGCATTGCAGATAGCGAATTGGACGCCGTCCTGCTGATCAATCCCGAAAATCGCTTTTTTGCTACGGGGTTTCGCAGTACCGCTGGCGTTGTTCTCGTAACGGCAAAAGATGCTTGGCTGATTACGGATGCCCGTTATATTGAGGCGGCAACGAATGCAGCAGCAGGTGAGTACCAGGTACTGCTGCACACAAACGACAATCCGCTGAGTGCCTGCATTCAGCGCATCATTGCCCAAGAAGGAATACAGAAACTGGGCGGCGAATCGTCTCGCCTGAGCTACGAAGAGTATGTGTACTATGAGAAAGTGACCGGCCTAAAGCTGATTGGCTGTCAGGCACTGCTGGATGAGCTGAGAGCACGGAAAAGTGAGCAGGAACTGGCGGCTATGCGTAAGGCACAGGAAATTACCGACCATGCATTTTCGTATATCCTTACGGTCTTGCGTCCGGGACTCACGGAAAAGCAGGTTGCGGCAGAACTGGTTTATGCGATGCTCAAAGAAGGCGCAGAGCGTATGAGTTTTGAACCTATTGTTGTAGCCGGAATTCGTTCCAGTATGCCCCACGGTACGCCCAGTGACAATGTGCTGAAAGACGGCGATTTTGTCACCATGGACTTCGGCTGTGTGTATCAGGGTTACTGCTCGGATATGACCCGTACTGTGGCAATCGGGCATGCAACCGAGGAAATGCGCAAGGTGTACGATACGGTTTTGCGTGCGCAGCTTGCGGGAATTTCCGCTTCTAAGGCTGGAGTACTCGGACGAGATGTGGATAAAGCGGCTAGAGATGTGATTGAAGCCGCCGGTTACGGTGAATACTTCGGTCATGGCTATGGTCACTGCTTAGGTCTGGAAATTCACGAAGCACCGTACGCTTCACCTAATGGGTATGTGTCGATGCCGCTGGATTGCGTATGTTCGGCTGAGCCGGGCATCTATCTGCCGGGAAAGTTCGGCGTTCGCATTGAAGATGTAGTCATTTTCCGCGAAAATGGCTGCGAAGTGCTCACAAAATCACCCAAGGAACTGATAATTGTGTAAAACCCCTTGCAAAAACGGGATTTTTCATGTACAATAAGTCGACTAATTTTGTAATCATTTCTTTAAATAAGAATTGTTTGGAGGATAATCATTATGGCAACTATTACCGCAGGCGATTTCAGAAACGGCGTTATGTTCGAAATGGACGGCAACGTAATGCAGGTTGTTGAATTCCAGCACGTTAAGCCCGGCAAGGGTGCTGCTTTCGTTCGTACCAAGATGAAGAACGTTATCACCGGTGCTGTTACCGAAACTTCTTTCAACCCCACCGCTAAGTTTGAAAGCGCTACTGTTGAACGCAAGGTTATGGAATACAGCTACACCGATGGTGACCTGTACTACTTCATGGATGGCGAAACTTACGAACTGATGCCCATCGACCCCAGCTCCCTGAGCGACAACTTCAAGTTCGTTACCGAAAACATGGCATGCACTGTTTCTTCTTACAAGGGCAAGGTTTTCGCAGTAGAACCCCCCACCTTCGTAGAACTGACTGTTACCGAAACCGATCCCGGCTTCGCTGGCAACACTGCTACCAACGCTACTAAGCCCGCTACTTTGGAAACTGGCGCAGAAATTAAGGTTCCCCTGTTCATCAATGTTGGCGACAAGCTGAAGATTGATACTCGCACCGGCGAATATCTGGAACGCGCAAAGTAATTTACCGTTTTGCAAATATAAAGGCCGCCTAATGGCGGCCTTTTGCGTATATAATCATAGAGGGATGTAATATGGAGCGCAATACATATTTGGAATCGGTCAGGGAGATGCTTGACCAGGGAAATACCAAGGAAGCCGTGGCAGGCCTGCTGAACATCATTACAACACTCAGCGAAAAAGTAGACACACTGAACACACAGCTGGAAGTACTATTTGAGTGCCTTAACGAAGACGAGGACGACTTCCCCTTCGGCGAGGAAGCAGATAGCTATGTGGTCACTTGCGCCAACTGCGGCTGTATGTTGGAAATTGGATGCGATCTGATTGATGATGAGGATGCAGAACTGAGCTGTCCCGAGTGTGGGGCGGTTTT
>RCNI01002346.1_pt1 | contig 12792 bp, 6 predicted proteins | sample 2041151 | NCBI WGS metagenome assembly RCNI01 (sample SAMN09708214, study PRJNA481090) | feces metagenome | isolation source: feces | place: Antarctica: Albino Rookery | reverse complement strand
CACCGACACCAAATGCACTGCCGGAGAAGTGGTGTGCTTTGACATCAACCCCCTCTACGCCAGAGGGATGCAGCGGGTGTTCCGTTAACACTCCGCCCTCGCAGGCAGAAGGCCCCCATGCGGTCCGCCTTCTCAGCGCCGCAGATCCACGGGTCATTTTGGGATGCGTTTCGGCGGTCAGTGCCGCCCTTTGGGGCAAAAAGCGAACTATTTTCTTCTATTCCATCTAAATCAAAAAACGGAGTGGGTTGGGAACCAACCCGCTCCGTTTTCTGCATTTTCTGAGAAAAACACAGGCGGTATCCGGCTTTGCCGGATACCGCCTGTTTGTCTTGTATTTTGAGAACGGAGAACTCAGCTCTGAGCCGCACTCACCGTGAAGGTGATGGACTTCACGCTCTCCTTATAGCCGTTGCCGGCAGGACAGGTGATGGTGACGATGACCGTGCCCTCACCCACCGGGGTGACCAGACCGTTCTCGCTGACCTCCACCACGCCGGACTTATTGGCGGCGAACTTGGGGGTGGTCTGATTGCCGGACACGCTGATCTGAGCGGCAGCGCCGTTCACGGTCAGGTTGGTGGCGGTGGCGGACACGCTGACATTCTGATCCTTGGGGGCAGGCGCAGACACCGTGAAGGTGATGCTGGTGGTACCTTCCTTGTAGCCGTTTCCGGCCGGGCAGGTGATATAGACTTTAGCGGTACCCTCGCCCACAGGAGTCACTACGCCGTTGCTGTCCACGCTGATTACGCCGCTGGATTCACTGCTGAAGCTGGGGGCGGTGATATTGCCGGACACGCTGATCTTGGTGGTAGAGCCGCCCACGGTCAGGCTGGTGGTTCCGGCGGAAGCGGAGATGTTCTGATCCTTCTGCTCCGGAGCCGACACATTGAAGGTAATGCTGGTGGAGCCTTCCTTGTAGCCGCCGCCGGCCGGGCAAGTCACGGTGACGGTGGCAGAGCCAACGCCCACAGGAGTCACTACGCCGTTTCCGTCAACGGTGACCACACCGTTGTTGCTGCTGGAGAAGCTGGGGGTGGTGGCGTTGCCGGACACGCTGATCTTGGTGGTGGAACCGCCTGCGGTCAGGCTGGTGGTTCCGGCAGAGGCGGAGATATTCTGCGCCGAAGCCAGAGAACCGGCGGCAACCACACGCACCTTCACCCGATGGCTGCCCTCGCGGAAGTTGCTGGTGACATCGGTGGTAAAGGTCACGGTTGCCGTTCCCTCTGCCACGCCGGTGACACGGCTGTTGTCCACAACGCTCACCACGCCGGGCTTGCTGCTCTTCAGATGGCAGCTGCCGTCGGAATTGGTGGTGATGCCCAGATCAATGGTCTGGCCCACCTCGATGACATACTCTTCCTGCGCAGAGGTGATCGTCGGACGCTTGCTGGGCAGCTGGTTGGGGCTCATGCCGCCGTAGATCACCACATGGGTGCCCACGCTCACATTGTCGTAGATTTTTTTGGCGTTGCCTTTGGTAACGCCCACGCAGCCGTGGCTGCCGTTGTAGAGGTAGATGCTGCCGCCGAAGCTGCCGCGCCAAGAGGCATCATGGATGCCGCAGCCGCCGGAGAAGGGCATGAAGTAATCCACCCACGCCTTATACCGGGTGCCGTTGGTGTTGGTGCCCTGAAGATAGCGGCTGTGATCCTTGGCAAAGATCTTGAAGCAGCCGTTGGGGGTTCTGGTGTTGTTGGCCACGCAGCCGCTGACGATGTCACAGGAAACGACCTGCTGACCGTTCTTATAGACCCACATATGCTGGCTGGTCTGATCCACTTCCACATAGTTGCCGCCCCAGAAACCGGCGTCGCTGTCGGTCTTGGCCAGATAAGAGGCCTCACGGGTGCCGCTGACATTGTTCAAAAGGCAGTCCATCAAATCGGCATAGAGCTTCTCGGTGTCCACGCTGGAACCGGCCTGAGCCACATTGATGTTGATGGTGCTGCCGCCGGTGGTACGGAAGGGGGCAGACTTGCCGGACACACTGTACTTGCTGCCCAGCTCCACCACATAGTTGCCCAGCAGCTCTTCGTCCACCGCCAGCTTGCGCTCCACGGGGTTATAATAGAACAGCTTGCTCAGCAATTCACGGCTCACCGTTTCGCTGGAGGCGGCTCCGCCGTCCGGCGTAAAGGTATAGGTCAAAGTCATGCCAAGGCGGGCGTTGGCCTCTTCCAGCACCTCAGCGAGGTCCTGCGCCTTGATTTCCGCCGGCATCTGGAACAGGTTCATGTCCATGTCCAGCTCTGCCGTCAGCTCCTCCACTGCGGTCCGAATCTGATCCTGCACCACCGTGGCATCAATGAGGGTGCCGGGCTGGTCAGGGACGATCACATAGGCGTCGGCCTCGGCGTCATAGGCCAGATTGGCGTTTTGGGGTGCGTTGGGGTCGAGCACCTGCAAGGCGCTGTCCTCCTCGGCAGCTTCGCCCTCAGCAGGGGCTGCATCGTCGGCCGGAGCCGCACTGGAAGCAGCCGCAGCCTCGGTCGGTGCAGCGTCGGGGGCTGCCGCTTCGGCAGAACCGGCGTCGGCGTCCGCATTTTGACCCTCTTCCCCGGTCTCCCCGTCAGAAGTCGGCATTTCCACATCAAAATCCGTGCAGATCTGCTCCATCAGAGGAGTCAGGTTTGCCTGATACAGGTCTTCCACATAGAATGCGACCTGATTTTTGTCCTTATTCTGGGTGTCCAGAAGGCTTTGCAGATCGGCCTCGGTGTTATAGGTCATCTGCAATTCTTCGGCAGTGGTATCGTAGGAATGTTCTCCCATGGTGAGGTGGAAGGTATATCCCTCGATGCTCTCCGCCAGTTTGTTCGCTGCTTCATCCACCTTCAAACCGGACACATCCTGTCCGTTGATGAGCGTGCCCTCGCTGAAGGTCACAGAGGCCTTCGAGCCGCAGCCTGTAAGACAAAGCAGCAGGCACAGCATGGCTGCAACTGCCACAAGCAGCTTTTTCCGCTTCATTGCGTCGTTTCCTCCCTCTTGCATTTGCGTGTTACGCTGGATTTGATTTCATCATATCATATCCCAAACAAAAAACAAGAACACAGTCCAACCTTAAGCAATTATTTATCTTTGCTTCTTTTTTGTAACTTTTCGTTCCAATTTCCGCTTTACGCCGTCGGGTCCCACCACATAAGTGTTATCCAGCTGACCCCGCAGTCCGGCCTTAAATTCCTTCAAATACTCCTCACGCAGCTTGGCTCGCTCGGCGATCTCCGCCGGAGTGAGCGTGCCGGCCTTGGCCTTCTTTGCCAGCTCGTTGATGCGTGCTACCCGCTCTTCCTGTGTCATATGGAATGGCTCCTTTCGTTTCTGCGCCCCACTATCAAAGATAGCGCTCGGCGGTAATGTTAATGCGTCCTTTGCGGCTCAGTCCACCCACCTCAGTGACTCGGAACTTGCCCAGTCCCCGACAGGAGATGACCCTCTTTCACCGGGGCGTCGGCTTTGGCGGTGTCCTGCCAGTTGAGGGCACACCGATGCTCCCCGATCAGCTGGGACGCCTTGCTCCGGGAGATGGAAAAGCCCACGCTCATCACGCTGTCCAGCCGCAGAGCGGCGACGGTGTCCCGCAAAATCTTGGTTTCCTGCGCCGGAACCTCAATCTCCGACAACGGCAGGCGGCTGACCTTCAATTTGACCCGTCCGGCAGAGGTGAAGCTGTCCTTCAAGAACTCCGCCACCGTAGCCAGCACCACCAGATCGCAGCTGCCGTCTCCCACCAGAATGTCGCCCACCGTGTCCCGGCGGACGCCCATACCCATGAGCGCGCCCAAAAAATCCCGGTGGGTGAGGCTGTCCTCCCGGAACCAAGTGCACCGCAGCAGGGCAAGCTGCTCCTCCGGCTGCACCATGTCCTCTTCCATCCAGTCCGGCAGAAACAGCAGGCACCGCCGCTCCGCCTCGGGATAGCCGCCCTCGGCAAGATAGCGGGGCATTCCTGCCGACCGGAGCATTTGCTCCGCCGTGATCCGCTCTCTGGGGGAAAGGAAGGGTGTGGCAGAACACTCCTGCCGCCGCTGCGCCGCCTCCATGCGGTCCAGCACCTGCGACAACAGGATGCGCTCCTCCCCGTCAGAGGCAAACCGATCCAGCAATGCTCGTTTTTCCATGTTGACCTCCTCGGGGAACCATGCCCGTCCCGCCTATCTATTCTAGCCTAACATTCTGATTATAGTAACTTCTATTCTATTATGCAACCATTCTTTGACGAGCCGCTCGATTTCCGGTCGGAATCCACGGAGAACATTCGGTCGATGTTCGGAAGAAGCCGGTCCCACGATACGAACCGCCAAGAAAATCAAAAGAAACAGCGCACGGCTATACCCGTATCGGGCATAGCCGTGCTTTTTTGCAAAAAGACACCCCCGACGCCGAAGCGTCGGGGGGTAACTGTTCGGATAAATGGGATTTTGCGAAAGGTGCAGTGATTACTGCTTGGTCAGCTGCTCGAAGTGCTCGTACTTCTTCTCAGCCTCGCTCTGAGCCCGTGCGTACAGGTCCTGAGCGCGGTCGGGGAAGGTACGCTCCAGAGAAGCGTAACGAGTCTCGCCCTTCAGGAAGGCCTGGAAGTCACCGGTGGGTGCCTTGGAGTCCAGAGTGAAGGGGTTCTTGCCCTGCTCAGCCAGAGCGGGGTTGAAGCGGAACAGGTGCCAGTAACCGGCAGTCACAGCAGCCTTCATCTCAGCCATGGCGTTGGCCATGCCGCCCTTCTGCTTGATACCGTGGTTGATGCAGGGAGCGTAAGCGATGATGATGGAGGGGCCGTCATAGGCCTCGGCCTCACGGATGGCCTGCAGGGTCTGGTTCATGTTGGCGCCCATAGCGATCTGTGCCACATACACATAGCCATACTGCATGAAGATGGAAGCCATGTCCTTCTTCTTGGTGGCCTTACCGGCAGCGGCGAACTGAGCCACGGCGCCGGTGGGAGTGGACTTGGAGGACTGTCCGCCGGTGTTGGAGTACACCTCGGTGTCGAAGATGAACACATTGACATTCTCACGGGAAGCCAGGACATGGTCCAGACCGCCGTAGCCGATGTCGTATGCGAAGCCGTCGCCGCCGAAGATCCACATGGACTTCTTGGTCAGCAGGTCGGCATTCTGGAGAATCTCACGGGCAGCGGTGCAAGCCGGGCAGGTGCACTCGGTGCCGGAAGCGAAGTAGTTGGTCAGAGCGGTGTGCAGAGCGTCGCCGGTCTTGCGGGAAGCCTCAGCATCGTCCTTGGCAGCCAGCCAATCCTTGCAGGCGGCGGCAATGGTCTCGTCGGTGTAGTCCAGGCTGACCAGCAGCTCGGCATCCTCGATGACCTTCTTGCGGCGCTGGGTCACAGCCAGATTCATGCCGAAGCCGAACTCAGCAGCGTCCTCGAACAGGGAGTTCTCCCAAGCAGGACCCTGACCCTTCTTGTTGACGGTGTAAGGAGTGGAAGGTGCGCTGCCGCCCCAGATGGAGGAGCAGCCGGTGGCGTTGGCCACATACATACGGTCGCCGAACAGCTGAGTGACCAGCTTGGCGTAAGGAGTCTCGCCGCAGCCGCCGCAAGCGCCGGAGAACTCCAGCAGGGGCTGCTTGAACTGGGCGGAAACCACAGTCAGGGGGCCCATGTCCTTCTCGGTAGTGGAGTATGCCACTGCGTTAAAGACATCCTGCTCAGGCAGCTGAGTATCCAGAGGCTTCATGGTCAGAGCCTTGGCAGGGCAGACATTGGCGCAGCTGCCGCAGCCGGTGCAGTCCAGAGGAGACACAGCGATAGCGAACTTGTACTGAGCGAACTTCTTGTTGCGGAAGTCGGCCGTCTTGATGTGCTCGGGAGCCTTTGCCAGCTCGTTCTCGTCCAGAGCGAAGGGACGGATGACGGCATGGGGGCAAACCATGGAGCACTGGTTGCACTGGATGCACTTGGTGCTGTCCCACTCGGGAACCATGACGGCAGTGCCGCGCTTCTCGAAGGCAGCGGTGCCGGCAGGCAGAGTGCCATCCACGCCGGGCAGGACCTGGCTGGTGGTCAGGGTGTCGCCTTCCATAGCGGCAGCAGGCCACATAACGGTGTCCAGATAAGCCTGAACATCGGCACGGTTGGAGGAGACGGTCTTTTCCTTGACCTCGTCCTGAGCGGTAGCCCAGTCAGCGGGGATCTCCAGCTTGACCAGAGCTTCCAGACCGGCATCGACGGCAGCCTTGTTCATGTCGACGATGTTCTGGCCCTTAGCGCCGTAGGTGTTCTCGATGGCCTTCTTCATGTAGACAACGGCATCCTCGATGGGGATGATGTTCGCCAGTTTGAAGAATGCAGCCTGCAGCACCATGTTGGTGCGGTTGCCCAGACCGATCTCGCGAGCGATCTTGGTAGCGTCGCAGGTGTAGACATGCACGCCGTACTCAGCGATGTGACGCTTAGCGGCAGCGGGCAGCAGAGCGCCCAGCTCTTCCACACCGAGGCCGGTGTTGATCAGGAAGGTGCCGCCGCGCTTGACATCCTGTGCCACCTGATACTTGCTCAGGTAAGCCACATTGTGGCAGGCAACGAAGTCAGCCTGCTTGACATAGTAGGTGGACTTGATCTCCTCAGGACCGAAGCGCAGGTGGCTGATGGTGATGCCGCCGGACTTCTTGGAGTCATACTGGAAGTAAGCCTGCACCTTCAGATCGGTGTGGTCACCGATGATCTTGATGGAGTTCTTGTTTGCGCCGACGGTACCGTCAGAGCCCAGACCCCAGAACTTGCAGGAGGTGGTATGAGAGGGAACGATGTCGGGCTCTTCCGTGATGGGCAGAGACAGGTTGGTCACATCGTCAAACACATTGATGGTGAAGCCGTTGAGGGGCTTGTCGGACTGACCGTTGCGATAAGCAGCGATGATGCCGCCGGGGGTGGTGTCCTTGCTGCCCAGACCATAACGGCCGCCGCACAGCTTGACATCGGCGAACTTGCTGCCGCGGATGGCAGCAGCCACATCCAGATACAGAGGCTCGCCGGGAGCGCCGGGCTCCTTGCAGCGATCCATGACCACAATGCTCTTGCAGGTGTCGGGGATGGCCTCGACGAACTTGGCCTGAGCGAAGGGACGATACAGGCGGACCTTAATCAGGCCGACCTTCTCACCCTTGGCGGTCAGATAGTCGATGGTCTCCTCAGCAGCGTCGCACATGGAGCCCATAGCCACCATGACGGTCTCTGCGTCGGGAGCGCCGTAGTAGTTGAACAGCTTGTAGTTGGTGCCGATCTTGGCATTGACCTGATCCATGCAGCCCTGCACGATGTCGGGGAAGGCATCGTAGTACTTGTTGGCGGCCTCACGGGTCTGGAAGAAGATGTCGGGGTTCTGGCTGGAACCACGCAGCACAGGATGCTCGGGGTTCAGCGCACGGGCACGGAAACGCTCGATGGCGTCCCAGTCCACCATCTCGGCCAGATCCTTGTAGTCCCAAACAGCGACACGGCGGATCTCGTGAGAGGTACGGAAGCCGTCGAAGAAGTGCAGCACAGGCACGCTGCCCTTAATGGTGGACAGGTGAGCCACAGCGCCCAGATCCATTGCTTCCTGAGGATTGGTGGATGCCAGCATGGCGTAGCCGGTCTGACGGCAGGCCATGACATCAGAGTGGTCGCCGAAGATGCTCAGAGCATGGGTAGCCAGAGCACGAGCGGAAACATTGATGACGCCGGGCATCAGTTCGCCGGCGATCTTGTACATATTGGGAATCATCAGCAGCAGGCCCTGAGAAGCAGTGTAGGTGGTGGTCAGAGCACCGGCGGTGATGGATCCGTGGACAGCACCGGCTGCGCCGGCCTCAGACTGCATCTCAGCAATCTTGACGGTCTGTCCAAAGATGTTCTTCAGTCCATGAGCAGACCACTCGTCGGTCAGCTCAGCCATCACGGAAGAAGGCGTAATCGGATAGATTGCGGCAACTTCGGTGAAAGCATAGGATACGGTGGCGGCAGCAGTGTTGCCGTCCATGGTTTTAAACTTTCGTGCCATGGTAATACTATTTCCTCCTTTATTAAGTCCCTTATGTGAGGCGTTACCGAATGATACAGCCTCATTATACATAGAACGCACAGTTTTGTAAACCTTTTTGCCCCGTTCGTTGTTATATTTAGACATTGAAAAAAGTATTTTCCTATTTTATCTCCGATGAAACATTTTCATCCGAATTTTTCGTGTTTCACAATATTTTTCATTCCTTCGAATCGAAAACAGATCCGTTTTCCCCTCTTTCCCACACATCCGTTCACTTTTCCCGTTTCTGTTCCGAGGAGCGATTGAAATAGTGCAGAAATCTGTGTATAATTTTGTTATATTTCATTGCTGAAAAAGGAGGCGGCGGCCATGGTGGTCTGTATTCACTCGCTGGGTCTGCACGGCATCGAAGGCTATCCCGTGGAGGTGGAATGTGACCTCAGCGGCGGTCTGCCGGCCTTTGATCTGGTGGGTCTGCCGGATGCCGCCGTCAAAGAGGCCAAGGAACGGGTGCGTGCCGCCGTGCGCAACTCCGGGTTCCAGTTCCCCCTCTCCCGAATCACCGTCAACCTCTCTCCTGCCGACCGTCGGAAGGAGGGCACGGTGTACGACCTGCCCATTCTGCTGGGGGTGCTGCTGGCCTCGGGTGCGCTTCAGGCAGACCTCTCCGGCTGCGCCTTTCTGGGCGAGCTGGCGCTGGACGGCTCGGTGCGCCGGATTCGGGGTACGCTGCCCATGGCGCTGGAAGCGGCAGAACAGGGGATTCACGCCCTCTTTGTCCCGGAGGAAAATGCCGGGGAAGCCGCCTTTGCGCAGGGCGTCACCATTTACCCCGTCCGTCATGTGAAGCAGCTGGTGAAGCACCTCACGGGAGAAGAAACCATCCGCCCCTTTGTAGGCTCCCCCTCCATCGAAGAGGAACCGGACGCTCTGCCGGATTTTGCCGATGTGAAGGGGCAGGAGCTGGCCAAACGGGCGCTGGAAATTGCCGCTGCAGGCGGTCATCACATTCTGATGGTAGGCCCTCCCGGCTCCGGCAAGAGTATGCTGGCCAAGCGGCTGCCCTCCATTCTACCGGAGATGACCCGAGCCGAAGCGTTAGAAACCACAAAAATCTGGAGCGTGCAGGGGCTGACCGATGCGGAGCATCCGCTGGTCACCCACCGTCCCTTCCGCTCCCCTCACCACACCGTTTCCGCCGCCGCCCTCACCGGAGGCGGCTCCAATCCCCGACCCGGCGAGATTTCCCTCTCCCACAACGGAGTGCTGTTTCTCGACGAGCTGCCGGAGTTCCGCCGGGACACCCTCGAGGTGCTGCGTCAGCCCTTGGAGGACGGAGTCGTGCAAATTTCCCGTGTCGCCGGAACCATGCGCTATCCCGCCCGGTTCCAGCTGGTCTGCGCCATGAACCCCTGCAAGTGCGGCTGGTTCGGACACCCCTCCGGACGCTGTACCTGTTCTCCCCAGTCCATTTCCCGGTATCTGGGGCGGCTGTCCGGGCCGCTGCTGGACCGCATCGACTTGCAGGTGGAAGTCCCGGCGCTGGACTTCGACGAGCTGAAACGCACCGCCCCGGCGGAGTCCTCTGCCGAGATTCGGACACGGGTGTGCCGAGCCAGAGAACGGCAGCTTGTCCGGGGTGTGGACTGCAACGCCCATCTGGATTCCCGGCAGCTGCGGCAGTTCTGTGCGCTGGATGCAGCCGGAGAAGCGCTGATGAAAACCGCTTACGACACTCTGGCCCTCTCCGCACGCAGCTATGACCGCATCCTTCGGGTCGCCCGCACCGTGGCGGACTTGGACGGCAGCGATTCCATCCTGCCCCAGCATCTGGCGGAGGCCATTCAGTTCCGCACCACGGATGCCTTGCAGCAGAGATAAGTGCATACAACACCGCCGCTCCCAATCGGGAGCGGCAGTTTCGTTTTTTGAGAAAAGTTTTCCACAAAATTACCCCCTGTCCTGTGGAGGGAGCGCAGCGACCGAAGCATCTTCCCCGGCAAAGCAGCAGCCGGTGGAGAAAGATGCTTCGCTGTCGCTCAGAAGGACAGGAAACAGGCATAGGCTCTTCTCCTTGCTCAGAAGGACACGGAACAGGGTTTTTCCCCGGAATCCACCCTAAAAAGTCCGCTTTTCCTTGTGATTTCAGGGCAAAGTTGGTATACTGAACGAAAGAACCGTTGGGGCGCATTTTGTCTCCCCACAACCTGAGCTGAGGTGATTTTATGGCAAAGCATGGACAGCAGAAGGAAAAGCTCCTGCTCCTGCTGGAGTACTTCCAGCGGGAAACCGATGAGCAGCACCCGGTGACCGTCCCGGAGCTGATTCAGATGCTGGAACAGAACGGCATCGCCGCCGAGCGCAAAAGCATTTACGATGACATCAGCACCCTGCAAAACCGGGGCTGGGACATTCTCTCCGAGCGGGGCCGGGGCTACTATCTGGCCAGCCGGGAGTTTGAGCTGGCGGAACTGAAACTGCTGGTGGACGCTGTCCAGTCCTCCAAGTTCATCTCCGCCGCCAAAAGCCGCTCCCTCATCTCCAAGCTGGAAACCCTCTGCTCCCGGCACGAAGCCGGAGCTTTGCAGCGGCAGGTCTATGTCACCGGACGGCCTAAAACCATGAATGAAGCGGTGCTGTACTCCATTGACGCCATTCATGACGCCATTTCCCACAACCGCCAGCTGTCCTTCCGCTATTTCGACTACAATCGGAACAAGGAGCCGGTGTTCCGTCACGACGGCAAGGTCTACACCGTGTCCCCGGCAGGGCTGCTGCGCAGCGACGAATTCTACTATCTGGTAGCACTGGAAGCAGGGCAGCTGCGCCACTACCGGGTGGATCGGATGTCCTCTCCCAAGGTGCTGGAGCAGCCCCGGGAGGAGGGCTGTGCCAAGGTGGACCTCACCCAGCACGCTCAGGCCCACTTCGGAATGTTCTCCGGCGCGCTCCGCACCGTGCGGCTGCGCTGCCCCAACCACTTCTCCCACACCATGCTGGACCGCTTCGGCATGGACAGCATGCTCATCCCCGACGGCCCCGACCACTTCACCATCTCCGCTGAGGTGGCGGTCAGTGACCAGTTTTTCGGCTGGCTCTTCGCCCTTGCCGAGGTGGAGCTGGTGGCTCCCGAGGATGTGCGGCAGCAGTACGCCCAGCGGCTTGACGCCGCCCAACGGCTCCAGCAGGATTAACCCCTGCCCGGAAACCCCTGTTTTTCCCACAGCGCCGCTTCTCCTCTGGACACCGACGCCGTTATCCGATACACTATACTTTTGCAAATCCAAGCATGACCGCTTATGTACCATCAGGAGGTTCGCTGTATGCCCAATCCGCCTTTGGTCAGTCTGTTGCTGAATGTACCGCAGGACAAGAACGCCCTTGTCCCCTGCATTCAGAGTGTACTGGCTCAGACCTACTCCAATTTTGAACTGCTTCTTCCGGCATCCGCTGCCCCCGAAGATTTCGATGATTCCCGCATCCGCCCCATTCCCGCTGTGTTCCCTTCCGCACTGCTGACTGCGGCCCAGGGCGAATGGATGCTGGCTCTGGACGGTGCGGCTTCGCTTGCTCCGGACCGACTGGAGCGCCGGATGGCTGATCTTCTGGCGCAGCCGACCTCCCTCGGCGGCGCACCGGACCTGCCGCTGCTCTGCCACCGGGCCCCATCCTCGGACCGCTCCGCTGTCCCCTCTGACACAGAGCCTTCTGTCCCGGACGCTGCCGCTCCGGGCGGCCTGCATCGGGTGCTGAGCCGCTTTCCCTTTTTGCGGATGCTCTACCGCACCCTCCGCACCCCTTGCTCCCGAAGCCCCAGAATCGTGTGGAAGCGCATTCAGGGCTACCGTCGCCGAATCCGCCGCCGGAAGGCCTGCGCCCGGTGGGAAAAGCAGTGGGTCAAAGAGCACGGTCCTCTGGTACCGCCCTCGTCCTTTGGCTGCACCCGAGCGGACTACGAATCCCAGCAGAACACCACCTTCCCCAAGAACATCAAGTTCAGCCTTCTGGTTCCCCTGTACAACACCCCGGAGCAGTTCCTGCGGGAAATGATCGCCTCCGTCCAGCATCAGACCTATTCCAACTGGGAGCTGTGTCTGGCCGACGGCAGCGACGATCAGCACCCGGAGGTGGGCGAGCTGGTGCGTAAACTGGCGGAAGCGGATTCCCGGCTCCGCTACAAAAAGCTGGAAGCGAACCTGGGCATCTCCGGCAACACCAACGCCTGTCTGGACATGGCCACCGGCGACTACATCGGCCTTTTTGACCACGATGACCTGCTCCACCCCAGCGCACTCTACGAGGACATGGTGGCTATTTGTGAGCAGGATGCCGATTTCCTCTACACCGATGAAACCACCTTCCAGTCCACCCCCAAGGACGCCTACTGCCCCAACTTCAAGCCGGACTTTGCCCCGGACACCCTCCGCTCCAACAACTACATCTGCCACTTCACCGTGTTCCGCCGTGCATTGCAGGAGAAGGTGGGCAAGTTCCGCCCTGAGTGCGACGGCAGTCAGGATTACGACATGGTGCTGCGGCTCACCGAGCAGGCTCAGCACATTGTCCACATCCCCAAGCTGCTTTACTACTGGCGCTGTCACACCGCCAGCGTGGCCTCCGACATCAGCGCCAAGCCCTATGTCATCGACGCCGCCCACAAGTCCATTGGCGACCACCTGAAGCGCATCGGTCTGGAAGGTGAGGTGCTGGACGCCTCCGTGCCTTCCATGTACCATGTGAAGTACGCCATCCCCGATCCCAAGCTGGTGAGCATCGTCATCTGCACCAAGGATCACCGGGACGA
>RCNI01001439.1_pt1 | contig 12797 bp, 7 predicted proteins | sample 2041151 | NCBI WGS metagenome assembly RCNI01 (sample SAMN09708214, study PRJNA481090) | feces metagenome | isolation source: feces | place: Antarctica: Albino Rookery | reverse complement strand
ATCAGTACTGTTGCCCCTGATGTCTGTCCAATCTGTAAACATCCACAGGCATTCTTTGAATTACGTGTAGAAAATTATTAATTCAATCAAAGGAGAACATTTATGATTCATAAACCATTAAATGTAAGAGTACCAATTGAGCTTGATAATCCAAGTATTCAAAGAGATGAAGAAAAATGCATTAACTGTGGCATGTGCAGTAATGTCTGTCAAAACGACATAGCCGTACATGGAACTTATACATTTGAACAAACAAATAATAAGGCTATATGTATAAACTGTGGTCAGTGCGCAAATGTCTGTCCAGTTAACAGTATTACAGAGAAATATGAATATGAGGAAGTAAATAACGCTATAAACAATCCTGATAAGATTGTTATTTTTAGTACTTCACCATCTGTACGTGTTGCTATAGGTGAAGAATTTGGTATGGATGATGGAAGTTTTGTTCAAGGTAAAATGGTTGCACTTCTTCGTGCGCTTGGTGCAGATTATGTATTAGATACAAACTTTGCAGCAGACCTTACAATTGTTGAAGAAGCAAGTGAGCTTATAGAGCGTGTAACAAAAAACACTGCTCCTCTTCCACAGTTTACAAGCTGTTGTCCAGCATGGGTAAAATATCTTGAAACTTATTATCCTGATATGACAGACCACCTTTCTACATCAAAAAGTCCAATAGGAATGCAAGGGCCAACTATTAAGACTTATTTTGCAAAGAAAATGGGAATAGATCCCTCTAAAATAGTCAATGTAGCTGTTACTCCATGTACTGCCAAGAAGTTTGAAATTCGTCGTTACGAAATGAACGCTTCAGGAAAATATTATAACGATGATACAATGCGAGATATGGATCATGTTATAACAACAAGAGAGCTTGCATTATGGGCTCGTAAGTCAAAAATCGATTTCTCATCATTAGTCGATAGTGATTATGATAATCTTTTAGGAGATGCTTCAGGAGCTGGTGTTATTTTTGGTAATACTGGCGGTGTAATGGAGGCTGCTTTAAGAACAGCTTATGAGTTTATCACTAAATCATCAGCACCAGAGCAGTTATTTAATCTTGTTCCTATTCGTGGATATGAAGGAATCAGAGAAGCCTCTATTGCTGTCGGAGATTTAACTATGAATGTTGCTGTTGTTTATGGTACAGCAAATGCTAAAAATTTAATTGAATTAATACGTTCAGGTAAAAAGAATTACCACTTTGTTGAAGTTATGACTTGTCCTGGTGGATGTATTGGCGGTGGTGGACAGCCTAAAGATATTATGAAAGATAAAGATGCAGTCAGAAAATCTCGTATTGAAAGCTTATACTCTAAAGATAAAGCAATGAAACTTAGAAAAAGCCATGAAAATCCAGATATTAAAAAAGTATATGAAGAATTTTATGGCGAACCATTAAGTGAAATGAGTGAAAAAATGCTTCATACAACCTATATTGATAGAAGTAATATTATAAACAAAAATATAGTTGAAACTGCTAATGATGTAGCTGATCTAACAGAAAATACCGCCAATAAAGAAACTACTATAGAGAAATGGCAGTGCAGTATTTGTGGATATATTCATGAAGGTTCTTTACCTGCAGATTTTGTATGTCCACTTTGTATGCAACCTGCAAGTGTATTTGTTAAAATACAAGAAGCTTCTACACCTATTTCTGATAAATCAGATATTTCAAAAAAGGATACGATCTCAACCAGTCCATATGCCGGAACAAAAACAGAACAAAATCTAAAAGACGCATTTGCCGGCGAGTCTATGGCTCGTAACAAATACACCTATTTTGCAGAAGTTGCAAAAAAAGCCGGATATGAACAGATTGCTGCTATTTTCTTACAGACAGCCGATAATGAAAGAGAACATGCCAAACTCTGGTTTAAAGCTCTTGTAGAACTTGGTACAACAGAAGAAAACCTTTTACATGCTGCAGAAGGTGAAAGCCATGAATGGACAGATATGTATGACAGAATGGCTCGTGAAGCTGACGAAGAAGGTTTTCATGATATAGCTGAACAATTCCGTGGCGTAGGTGCCATAGAAAAATCTCATGAAGAAAGATATCGCAAACTTCTTTGTAATATAGAAGAAAAAATGGTTTTTGAAAAAAGTGGAATGACTGTATGGGAATGCCGTAACTGTGGACATATCGTAATTAGTACAGTAGCAATCGATGTTTGCCCTGTTTGTAAATATCCACAATCTTTCTTTGAAGTAAGAGAAGAAAATTATTAATAATAAGATCTAAAACTTTAAAAGCGAGCGTAGCTGTTTAGTTTCACACTCTCCAAAAATCCAAGACTAACATGAAAATACCCCAAACTCAAGAATGGAGCAAGATTCAAACGAATCTCACTCCAACTATTGACTTAGAGCCATTATCTTCTTGGCAGAACTCAAAAAAAGAAATAGTCAAGACAACAAAATATGTCCTAACAAAAAAACAGTCTCACAGCTCTTTCGAGCCGTGAGACTGTTTTTTAAATTAGAACTCCTATATAGGTGTCCCTAATTATGCATTCTTTTTAGCGATTGCAGCCTGAGCAGCAGCAAGTCTAGCGATTGGCACACGGAATGGTGAGCAAGATACATAATCAAGTCCGATTTCATTACAGAACTCTACTGAGTATGGATCTCCACCGTGCTCTCCACAGATACCAATATGAAGTTTTGAATTAACTGGTTTTCCAAGTTTGATAGCTGTTTCCATAAGTTTACCAACACCATTGCGGTCAATCTTAGCAAATGGATCGTTTTCGAAGATCTTAGCGTCATAGTATGCATCTAAGAACTTACCAGCATCATCACGAGAGAATCCAAATGTCATCTGTGTTAAGTCGTTTGTACCGAAGCAGAAGAAGTCTGCTTCTTTAGCGATCTCATCAGCTGTAAGAGCAGCTCTTGGAATCTCGATCATTGTACCAACTTCGTATTTAAGGTCGATTCCAGCTGCTGCGATTTCTTCGTCAGCTGTCTCAACTACGAATTTCTTAACATATTTAAGCTCTTTGATATCTCCAACAAGTGGAATCATAATCTCTGGGCAGATTGTCCAGTCAGCGTGTGCTTTCTGTACGTTGATAGCTGCACGGATGACAGCTCTTGTCTGCATTTTAGCGATCTCTGGGTATGTGACTGCAAGACGGCATCCACGATGTCCCATCATTGGGTTGAATTCATGAAGAGAATCAATGATTGTCTTGATCTGCTCTACAGTTTTACCCTGAGCATCAGCAAGTTTCTTGATGTCTTCTTCTGTTGTAGGAACGAACTCATGAAGTGGTGGATCTAAGAAACGGATTGTAACCGGATTTCCTTCAAGAGCTTCGTAAAGAGCTTCAAAGTCTGCCTGCTGTACAGGAAGGATCTTAGCAAGTGCTGCTTCTCTTTCCTCTACTGTATCAGCACAAATCATTTCACGGAATGCATCGATTCTGTCACCTTCGAAGAACATATGCTCTGTACGGCAAAGACCGATACCTTCAGCACCAAGCTCACGAGCTTTCTTAGCATCTGCAGGTGTATCAGCATTTGTACGAACTTTAAGTGTTCTGTATTTGTCAGCCCATCCCATGATTCTTCCAAATTCACCAGCGATTGTAGCATCTACAGTTTTGATAATTCCATCGTAGATATTACCTGTAGATCCATCAAGTGAAATGAAGTCTCCTTCATGGTATTCTTTTCCAGCAAGTGTGAATTTCTTGTTTGCTTCGTCCATTGCGATGTCTCCACATCCAGATACGCAGCATCTACCCATTCCACGAGCAACAACAGCAGCGTGAGATGTCATACCACCACGAACTGTAAGGATACCCTGAGCAGCTTTCATACCTTCGATATCTTCTGGAGATGTCTCAAGACGTACAAGAACAACTTTTTCTCCCTTAGCAGCCCAGTTTTTAGCGTCTTCAGCTGTGAAAACAACTTTACCGCAAGCAGCTCCTGGAGATGCACCAAGTGCTTTTCCTACTGGTACAGCAGCTTTTAATGCAGCAGCATCAAACTGTGGGTGAAGAAGTGTATCTAAGTTTCTAGGCTCGATCATTGCAACGGCCTTTTCTTCTGTGATCATTCCTTCATCTACTAAATCACAAGCGATTTTAAGAGCAGCTGGAGCTGTTCTCTTACCATTACGTGTCTGTAACATGTAAAGGTGTTTGTCTTCGATTGTGAATTCCATGTCCTGCATATCTCTATAATGATTTTCAAGTGTATTGCAGATTCCTACGAACTGATCGTATACTTCTGGCATAACTTCTTTTAACTGATCAATTTTCTGTGGTGTACGAACACCAGCAACAACGTCTTCACCCTGAGCGTTCATAAGGAACTCACCCATAAGTTTCTTTTCTCCTGTAGCTGGGTCACGTGTGAATGCAACACCTGTACCAGATGTCTCACCCATGTTACCAAATGCCATCATCTGTACGTTAACAGCTGTTCCCCAAGAATATGGGATATCGTTATCACGACGATATACGTTAGCTCTTGGATTATCCCAAGAACGGAATACAGCTTTGATAGCTCCCATAAGCTGTTCCTTTGGATCTGTTGGGAACTCAACACCGATTTTAGCTTTATATTCTTCTTTAAACTGTCTTGCAAGTTCTTTTAAATCATCTGCTGTTAAATCAACGTCCTGAGTAACACCTTTTTCTTCTTTCATTTTGTCGATAAGTTCTTCGAAATATTTCTTACCAACTTCCATAACTACGTCAGAGTACATCTGGATAAATCTTCTGTAGCAATCCCAAGCCCAACGTGGATTTCCTGATTTGTTAGAAAGTACTTCAACTACTTCTTCATTTAATCCAAGGTTAAGAATTGTATCCATCATACCTGGCATAGAAGCACGTGCTCCTGAACGAACAGATACGAGAAGTGGATTCTCTTTGTCACCAAATTTCTTTCCAGTAACAACTTCCATTTTTGCGATTGCATCCATGATCTGATCCATGATTTCATCGTTGATTTTCTGTCCATCTTCGTAGTACTGTGTACAAGCTTCTGTTGTAATTGTGAAGCCCTGTGGTACTGGAAGACCTAAGTTTGTCATTTCTGCAAGGTTCGCCCCTTTACCACCGAGAAGATTTCTCATGGTAGCGTCACCTTCTGTGAACATATAAACCCATTTTGCCATGTTTAATGACCTCCTAATTAATCTATATTATTGCATTAAGTCACACATAATATTCTAATTGTTTTACAAGATGTAGTCAAGCATTTTGCAGACTTTTCTACATTCTTTGATATTTTATATCTATTTCATATCTTTTAAAAATGCGCAATATGCACGGTATGCTTCGTAAACATCTGCTTTGCTTGCAACTTCCCATGGGGCATGCATACATAAGAGAGCTACTCCACCATCAATTACTTCCATACCAAACTGTGCAAGGATGTATGCGATAGTTCCGCCACCACCAAGATCAATCTTGCCCATTTCTGTCATTTGGAATGCAACGTCATGTCTTCCAAATACATTTCTGATTTTTGCAATATATTCCGCATTTGCATCGTTTGATCCACTCTTTCCTCTTGATCCTGTGTGTTTATTGATCACAATCCCTTTTCCAAAAAATGCTGCTGATTTTTTGTCATAGGCCTCTGAATACATTGGATCAAAAGCAGCACTTACATCAGAAGAGATCATAGTAGAATTTGCCATTGCATGACGAAGTTTCAACTCAGAAAATTGTCCGCATTTATCAAGAAGATCTGCAACTGCATTTTCAAAGAAACGAGAATGCATTCCTGTTGCTCCGACACTTCCTATTTCTTCTTTATCTACAAGAATACAACATGCTGTACGTTTCACATCTGGAACTTCGAACATCGCTGCAAGTGATGTGTATGCACACACTCTGTCATCCTGACCGTATGCCATGATCATACTTCTGTCAAATCCTAAGTCTCTTGCTTTTCCAGCCGGTACAACTTCAAGCTCTGCTGACATAAAGTCTTCTTTTTCCATCCCATAAGTTTCTTTTAATAACTTAGAAATCTGAGCTGCAACTGCATCTTTTTCTTCGCCTTCTAATGGTCTGTTTCCGATTAGAAGATCAAGGTTTTCCCCTTCTATAACTACAGATGCATTTTTCTCAAGCTGTTTAGCAGAAAGATGTACAAGCAGATCTGTGACTGTAAATACTGGATCATTCTCATTTTCACCGATTGAAATATTCATCTTGCTTCCATCTTTTTTCACTACGACACCATGAATTGCAAGCGGAAGTGTAACCCATTGATATTTTTTAATTCCACCATAATAGTGTGTGTCAAAATATGCAAATCCACTATCTTCATACAATGGATTCTGTTTCAAGTCCATACGTGGAGAATCGATATGTGCTCCTAAAATATTCATACCATTTTCGAGTGCCTCTTCTCCAACATTAAAAAGCGCAATAGATTTATCCATCCAAGGAACATATACTTTATCTCCTGGTTTTACACTTTCTACTGTATTCATATCTTTATATCCTTCTGCTTCGGCAAGACGAATAATTTCTGCCACGCACTCTCTTTCTGTCTTTCCTGCATCAAGGAATTCCTTATAAGAAGCAGTTACTTTATCAAGTTCTTCTAACTGCTCTTTTGTATACACTTCCCATAATGTTTTTTCCATTTTAAATCCTCCTTTGATCTTAACACTTAAAAAAGAGGGTGAACCTTTTTACCATAAGATTCTCCCCCTTTGATTTCACTTAAACGATCTATACTTTTAGAATCTGAATTTTTCTTCAAAATATGCTTTTAAATCTTCAATTTTGATTCTTTCCTGTTGCATAGTATCTCTGTCTCGTACTGTCACTGCTCCATCTTCTTCAGAGTCGAAATCATATGTTACACAGAATGGAGTTCCAATCTCATCCTGACGACGGTAACGTTTACCAATATTTCCACGATCATCAAATTCACAGTTATAAAGTTTAGAAAGTTCTGCCCATACTTTCTCTGCACCCTCATTAAGTTTCTTTGACAATGGAAGAACTCCGATCTTAACTGGCGCAAGTGCAGGATGGAAATGAAGTACTGTACGTGTGTCTCCACCTTCTAATTCTTCCTCATCATATGCACTGCAAAGGAATGCGAGCACCATACGGTCTGCACCAAGAGATGGTTCTATTACATATGGAATATATTTTTCTTTCTTTTCATCATCAAAATATGTCATATCCTGTTTAGATACATTCTGATGCTGTGTAAGGTCGTAATCTGTACGATCAGCGATGCCCCAAAGTTCTCCCCATCCAAATGGGAATAAGAACTCGAAATCTGTTGTGGCTTTACTGTAGAAGCACAATTCCTCTGCATCATGGTCACGATATCTTACTTCATCATCTTTAAGTCCAAGTGAATGTAACCAGTCAAGGCAGAATTGTTTCCAGTATGCGAACCATTCAAGGTCTGTTCCCGGCTCACAGAAAAATTCAAGTTCCATCTGCTCAAATTCTCTTGTACGGAATGTAAAGTTACCTGGTGTAATTTCGTTACGGAATGATTTACCAATCTGAGCAATGCCAAATGGAATTTTCTTTCTTGAAGTTCTCTGAACATTCTTGAAGTTAACAAAAATACCCTGTGCTGTCTCTGGTCTTAAGTATACAGTATTTTTTGCATCCTCTGTAACACCCTGGAATGTTTTAAACATCAGATTGAACTGACGGATATCTGTAAAATTATGTTTTCCACAAGATGGGCAAGGAATGTTATTCTCTTCAATAAACTCTGTCATCTTTTCCTGTGACCAGGAATCAACAGCTCCTTCAAGTTCTATATTCTTTTCTGCACAAAAATCTTCGATGAGCTTGTCTGCACGAAAACGCTCATGACACTCACGACAATCCATAAGTGGATCAGCAAATCCCCCAAGATGACCTGATGCAACCCATGTCTGTGGATTCATAAGGATTGCACAATCAACACCTACATTGTATGGTGATTCCTGAACAAACTTCTGCCACCATGCTTTTTTTACGTTATTTTTGAGCTCCACACCAAGATTTCCATAATCCCACGTGTTTGCAAGACCACCATAAATTTCACTTCCCGGATATACAAATCCTCGTGATTTCGCCAGTGCTACAATTTTATCCATTGTCTTTTCAGCCATAATAAATAGTTCCTCTCATTTTTATATTCATCTCAATTGTAAACTATTATACTGTTTCTTGTCTTTTTTTTCAAGTAAATCCCTTATTCTGACAAAGTTTCCAATATTTCCAGTGATTTAAATCTATGTTCCACATAGATATCCCGATATCTGTCCAATATTTTCAAAAGTTGTCTAAGCACTTTATCCGTAACATTAAATGTATATAACTTCTCAATTTCTTGACTTTTTATATATTGCATACTATATAAAGTAGACTGATCAAGATAAATCCCGTCTATGACACCACTTTTACACTGATCACATACAAGTCCACCTTTTCTGACACTGAAAATTTTAGGACGTTTTTCATCTCCACAGACAACACAGTGGAAAATTTCCGGTCCTTCACCCATGATGTAATACGTCTTCAACTCAAATATGCATCGAACCAGTTGATCTGGAATATGTTCATTGGTCAACGCTCTCATGGACTGATACAACAACTTTAACATATTTTTTTCATCATTGTTTTCTCGTGTGTAATAGTTTGCAAATTCTAAAAAATAGAATCCATAGTATGCACCTACGATATCTTCTCTTAATTCCGAAAAATAGTTAACCACTTCTACGGATTGAATTGTATATGAAGCTCTTCCTTCATAGATTGTAAATTTTCCAAAAGTAAACGGATTCACTGCTCCTACAAGGTGACTATTTGGTCGTCTTGCACCTTTTGCAAAGGCAGATATCTTTCCTTGTTCTTTTGTCAATATCACAATCCTTCTGTCATACTCTCCAATGGGAGTAGCTGACAGGATCATTCCCGTCAGTATAATCTGATTCACTATTCTCCGCTCCTGTTTCCTTTGTTCCTTCTTGAAACTGTACTCTAGTATTTACATTTTTGTAATCCAAGTAATCTTCTACCTTACCTGTAGATATAAACTGCTGCCAGTATTTTTCTTTCATCAGATCACCTCTTCTTCTGTTATACCATTAGGTTTTCCGATTCGCACTGACAGTATACCTTTCTTTTATCTTTCTTCGTCTCTATACCCGAAATTCTTCATCATGAAATCACTATCACGCCAGTTTTTCTGTACTTTAACCCATAGTTTTAAATTCACTTTGCAATCTAAGAGTCTTTCAATTTCATAACGAGCTGTACTTCCAATTTTTTTGAGCATAGCCCCCTGTTTTCCAATGATGATTCCTTTATGTGAATCTCTCTCACAAATGATGGTTGCATCAATGTGCATAACCTTTCTTTCCATTTTCATACGGTCTATGGCAACTGCAATTCCGTGCGGAATTTCTTCCTGAAGACAGTGAAGTGCCTTTTCTCTTATAAGTTCTGCCACAATTTGACGTTCTGGCTGATCTGTGATTGTATCTTCATCATAAAACTGTGGTCCGTATGGAAGATATTGCATGATCACTTTCACCAGTTCATCTGTGTTGGCACCATTTCTTGCTGAAACAGGTACAATAGCAACAAAATCGCATTTATTTTTATATGCATCAATAAAGGCAAAAACTTCCTCTTTTTTAACCATATCAATCTTATTGATCACAAGGATCACTGGTGTTTTTACCCTTTGCAATTTTTCAATAATGTGTTGTTCTCCAGCTCCAATAAATGTAGATGGCTCTACCAGCCACAATACAACATCCACTTCATTCAATGTTTTCTCTGCTACATTGACCATATATTCGCCAAGTTTATTTTTTGCTTTATGGATGCCAGGTGTATCAACAAATATAATCTGTCCCTCATCCGTAGTCAAAACAGTCTGGATTTTATTTCTTGTCGTCTGTGGTTTATTTGATGTGATAGCAATTTTTTGTCCGATCAGTTGATTCATAAGTGTAGACTTTCCTACATTTGGACGACCGATAAGTGTCACAAAACCTGATTTAAAATTCTCGTTCATTTAATCTCCTTTGTTAAAATAGTGGTTTCACTTCCATAAATAGATCTTTTTCTTCTTCAATTTTGTCTTCTCCGCCAATTACACAAATAAGATCTGCCATAAGAACTGCTTTTACAATTTTAGAAAGTGCACGTATATCTTCCTGTGTTGCATTCAATATCTGCATGCGCTCCTTGCGGATCATATCCATAGATACACGATTCATATAAAGATTCATGGATCTGTCTCCTGCGATGGCTGGTGTCATTGGACGATCAATATTGCTCATTGTTCCAATAATATATTTTGTCATATCTCTTTCTGAAACAGTAAAGTTTTCAAGATATTCTACAACACCTTCATAAATTTCATTTGTTTTTCTAAGATTCGGATCACGATAAGACATAAAGTATGCCTCTCCTAAACGGTTAAAGCTACTCATACATCCGTACGCCCCACCTTTTACACGTACATTCTGCCACAAATAATCATAGCTTAAAATCACTTTTAATATCTGCAATGCACCATGATATTCCTGGCCTCTGTCAAGGAAATTTCCTACTCGTGCTACATACTGTACTTTAGAAGATGTTTTAAATCCTTCATTCTTCTTTTCGCAGTGCAGGACACAAGTCGTATTTGGAGCCTCAGTACTTTTATACAAAGTATTTGCAAGCTCCTTCAATGATGGCTTCAACACTTCGAGTCCCTCTTTGGATGCCGTGTAGCTAACCAGAAGATTATCTGCTCGGAATATAGCTTTTGAAAGGTCTTTTAATGTTGCAACGATTTCGTCTTTATGTTCTTCAAAATGATCATCTAATTCTTTCAAAGTATGATAAAAACCAATTCCTTCTACATCATCTTTAAATTTTGCCAATGGTGATTCATAGGATAGAGCACGAAGTGCTGCTGTTGTATGTCCTGATGATAGGAAATGCATCTGAAGTTTTGATACAAGCATAGATATAATTTCTTTTAAGCGTTTTGTATCATCTAATTTAGATTCCATGAGAATCTCACGCATCATTTTGAATAAAATATCAATCTTTGGATATAATGCTTTTCCTTTGATTTCAAATGTTGTACGGAACTCTTTTTCTTTTGCTTTATTTACATCAGCGTAAAGTTCTACCGAAGTTCCAATTCCCCCTGTATGAACATTAATCTCATTAAACAGCTCACCATACTCATAGTTATTCGTATCGATTAATCCTAAAACAGCCTGAAGAATTCCTGCATAGGCAATTTTATCTTCCGGAACATGAGATATATCAAACATCAGTGTGGCATATGCGATTCCGTTTGTCTCAATTTCATGGAAGACAGTCTTGATTCCATCAAGATTTAATTCTTCGTTGAAAAATGCTGCTGGCTCTTTGGAAATATCTTTTCTTTCCAGCACTGGTATCTTTTCAAGGTCTTCCAAAGCATCTTCACTTTCCTGATATGCAATAAGTTGTTTTGTATCTTCACATAATTTCTGAACGTCATCTTTTGAAAGTTTTTCCTTATATGCTTGAAGTTTTTCGTCCAGCTCTTTATCAAGACGCGCTGAACGTCCTTTTTCCGGTTTTACAACAACAATTGCTGCGTGTGTATTCTCTAGAAGATATTTTTTGATCAATTCTTCATAATATCCTGTATCAATCTGACTTTTTAAAAATTCAAATGTTGGGAGTGCCTCCATGTGAATAAATGGTTTTTCATCGTCATAAAGCCAGCTGTCAAAAATCTGAAGACCATACATGAGTCCTTTTGGGAAGTTTCCAAAATCTGCTTCTCGAAATCTGAATTCATGATAATTAATCCCTGCCTCCAATGATTTTTTGTTGATTCCATTTTCAACGATTCCTCTAAGAGTGTCGTCGATTACTTGAACAAATTTTTCTTTCTGATCCAGATTTGCATTCTTAGCAATGATTGAGAAAATCGGTTGTTTTATTCCATTGTCATAATATCCTGAAATATCTTTTCCAATTTTCGCATCCACAAGTGCTTTTTTTAATGGTGCACCAGGTGCTGACAAAAGTGCATATTCCAATATCTCGAAGGCAAGATAAAGTTTTTTATCCAAACTTGTACCTATTACTTTATTATAGGACAAATACGTATTGTCTTCTTCTGATTCATCATTTGAGATAGAATATGGAATTTCAACTTCTTTAATCTTATCAAACGGTTTCTGTGTTCCAATCTCAGAATCCACTTCTTTTTTGTCAAATTTACTTAAATATTCTTTGTCCAACCAAATAAGTTTTTCTTCCATATCCATATCTCCATAGAGATAAATATAGCTGTTTGAAGGATGATAATACTTTCTATGAAAATCAAGGAACTGTTCATAAGTCAGCTTCGGAATCTCATCCGGATCTCCACCTGATTCATAAGAATATGCTGTATCTGGAAATAAAGAACTTTGGATTACACGATCAAGCACTCCATCTGGAGAAGAAAATGCTCCTTTCATCTCATTATATACAACACCATTGTACTCTAGTTTTCCATCCTCTTCATCAAGTTTATAGCTCCATCCTTCCTGTCGGAATATCTCATCATGTTCATAAATATTCGGATAGAATACTGCATCCATATAAATATGCATCAGATTTTGGAAATCTTTATCATTACAGCTTGCGATCGGATACATCGTTTTATCCGGATATGTGATCGCATTTAAAAATGTATTCAAAGACCCTTTTACAAGTTCTACAAACGGATCTTTTACAGGAAAATTCTTAGACCCACATAAAACCGAATGCTCCATAATATGTGGC
>RCNI01001486.1_pt1 | contig 12802 bp, 11 predicted proteins | sample 2041151 | NCBI WGS metagenome assembly RCNI01 (sample SAMN09708214, study PRJNA481090) | feces metagenome | isolation source: feces | place: Antarctica: Albino Rookery | reverse complement strand
TACAAGGATCGTTATATATCATTGGACGGCCATACAAGGTTGTATTATGCTGTCATGATGGGGTGGAACACCGTATATGCGGTGGAGGAAAATTCAGATGATTGGGTTTACAAATTTGTAAAAGAAGCTGCTTGCCGCAAAATTTACACCCCAATGGATATGGAACCGGTAACGCATGAGGAATATGAGTCAAAATGGAACCGTTTTTGTGACGAGCTGTTTGCAGAAAATGATTGTGAAAGACATGTTGAAAGATATACGAAAGCCCGCATTCCGGATGTGCTCACCTTTGAGAAAAATCTCAGAAGTGAAGAAAACGATTGGGGCTGGCAAATCAACGAAGAATACATACGAGCGGTGGAAAAAAGTTTTGAGAATCCATCGTTTGAAAACTCGATTTCTCTCCTTGCGTATATAGACGGCAAAGTGGTGGGGCGTATCGATTCCACTATGATTTACAGCCATTTTGACGGCTCTGTGAAAGCATATCTGGACTGGATTTGCGTCATTAAGAGCTATCGCCATAAAGGTGTGGCACAGGCACTTATGGAGGGCCTTCAAAGAGAGCTAAAACAGCATGGTGTGGTCACCTTGATTGGGCTTATTGATTCCAACGAAGGGGCGCAGCGATTCTACCGTTCTATGGAAAATGCCATAATTCGTGACGAAGGAATTTGGATTGATATTAAGTGATGAATATGCGAACTATTTATTACTGTAAAAGAATTTTAGTTTATCGGGCAGTTTGATAACAAGAAACGGAGTGTATCGAAATTCGATACACTCCGTTTTTAGTTTCGGCATTTTCTAAATTACTCTCTTATCCGGTGTCAGCGTTTGACAGCACCGTTTTGTTATTTCAGAGAATAGTCCGGGAAATACTCCCCCACAAAATCCACATCCTTCACCTGAAAGGTTTTTCCGTTCAGATAGTTCAGCTCTCCGGCATCGGTGCTGAAATTGAAGGTCAGCTTATAGGAATAGAGTGCCTGATAATTCCGGTCAAACCGCTTATCGAGCTTTCCGTATTTACCATCGCCCAGCAGGGGATGCCCCGCATGAGCAAACTGCGCACGGATCTGATGGGTTCTGCCGGTAATCAGCTCGCATTCCACCAGCGACAGCCCCTTCGCAGAGGTCAGAACTCTGTAATTGGTCTGGCAGGATTTTGACCCGGTTTGGGGTCTGTCCGTGACGAAAACCCGGTTTTTCTTGGCATCCTTAAACAGGTATCCCTTGAGGCTCCCCTCTTTGGGCTTGGGGATTCCTTCCACAATGGCAAGATACCGTTTATCCATCTCACGGTCCTTGATCTTTTGGTTCATAACCCGCAGGGCTTCCGAGGTTTTCGCCGCAATGACGATACCGCCGGTATTGCGGTCAATCCGGTTGCACAGTGCCGGCGTGAAGGAATTTTCCAGTCGAGGGCACCATTCCCGTTTCTGATACAAATAGGACTGAATGTGATCAATAAGCGTACGGCCGTATTCCGCACCATCATGGGGATGCACAGCGATCCCCGGGCGCTTATCCACCAAAAGGATGTGGTCATCCTCATATACAATGTTAAGCTTCGGCGTTGCCACCGTTAAGTAGGCATTGTCCTGCCGGGGCTTGTCAAAGAATTCGTCGTTGATGTACATCTGGAGCACATCCCCCGCCTGAAGCCGGGTATCACGCTGAACTCTGCCGCCGTTGCACTTGATGCGCTTCAGCCGGATATATTTCTGGGCAAGCGATGCCGGCAGAAGCGGCACAGCCTTTGCTAAAAAACGATCCAGACGCTGTCCGGCGTCATTGGGACCTATGGTAAATTCTTTCATGCGTCGTTTCCTACGCTCTCTTCAAAATGGCGGTTGACCTGATCGGTAAATTCCTGTGCGGCATTATAGCCCATCTTCCGCTGGCGGTTGTTCATGGCCGCAACTTCCAAAATCACCGCAAGATTTCTGCCGGGGGTAATGGGGATGGTATTAAGCGGGATATTGACACCCAAAATCTCCATGGTCTGCTCCTCCAGCCCCAGCCGGTCATAGACTTCCTGAGTGTTCCAGGGAACGATATTCACCACAAGGTTGATTTCATTCTCCGACTTGACGGCGCCCATACCAAAGAGCTTTGCCACATTGATCACGCCAATGCCTCTAAGCTCCACATAGTTGCGAATCAGTTCCGGAGCCGAACCCATAAGGGTACTGCCGGAAATCTTGCGAATCTCTACAGCATCGTCCGCAATGAGCCGGTGTCCGCGCTTCAAAAGCTCCACAGCGGCCTCACTTTTTCCGATACCGCTTTCACCGATCAGCAGAAGTCCTTCGCCGTAAACCTCCATCAGCACGCCGTGGCGGGTAATTCTCGGAGCCAGCTCACCCCGCAGATAAGTGATGATTGCAGAAACGATATTACTGGTAGCCTCTTCGGTGGTCAGTATCGTCACATTGTGCTTTTTTGCCATTTCGAGGCACTGGGGGCAGGGATGGAATCCACGGGCAATCAACAGCGCAGGAACTTTATAGGCGAAAAGCCGGTCAAAAATCACCCTTCGCTCAGTGGCAGGCATTTTTTTCAGGTAGCTCATTTCCACATTGCCAAGGATCTGCAAACGCATGGGTTCAAAATGGTCAAAATAACCTGCCAGCTGTAAGCCGGGACGAGCAACATCTTCCACCGTTAGTTTCAGTCTGTCGTAATCCGTTGCCCGATATGCTACATTTAGGTGGAAAACCTCCACAATCCGCTTGAGCGGAACATTGTATGTCTCTGTCACAGGCTCGTCCTCCCTTCATATTTACAGTCATTATACCTGTCGCCCGCCCCAATATCAACTATATTTTGAAAAAATTGAAATTTCTAAAAAAAACACTTGCTTTTTTCGGAAATCTTTGATATCATATCTAAGCGCCTGTAAAGGTGCCGTTTTAGAGATTATCATGGAGATAGGAGGTGCAGTGAATGGCTAAGTGTGATTTTTGTGGCAAGGGCGTGACCTTCGGCATTAAGGTTTCCCACTCCCACAGACGCTCCAACCGTGCTTGGAAGCCGAATGTTAAGCGTGTCAAGGCGGTTGTCAACGGTACTCCGTGCCATGTGTACGCCTGTACCAGATGCCTCCGTTCCAACAAGGTTGAGCGGGCTATCTGATTTTCCGTGCCACCAATTACGCCACCGATTTTCGGTGGCGTTTTTAGTTTATATACGCATTATATACGCAAAACAGCGGAGCAGCTTTCTCGACTGCTCCGCTGTTCATTTAATCCCAGCCTGCATCCTCGGATTCCGCCTTGCGGCTTCGATTCAGCAGGATTTCCACTACCTGTTTCGGGCTGTACCCCTCATAGAGTACAGCGTGGGCGGCGTGAACAATGGGCATATCTACCCCCTGCTGCTGCGCCAGCTCCCATGCAGACTTTGCCGCATAGTAGCCTTCCACCACAGCCCCCACTTGGTTCATGGCATCCGTCGTGGACTCTCCGCTGCCAATCAGTATACCCGCCCGGCGGTTTCTCGAATGCTGAGATGTGCAGGTAACAATCAGGTCGCCTACGCCTGCAAGGCCTGCAAAGGTCTCCTTCCGTGCTCCCAAAGACACGCCCAGTCGGGCCATTTCCGTAAGGCCCCGGGTCATCAGCATAGCCTTGATATTGTCGCCGTAGCCCATTCCATCCGTAACACCGGCGCAGAGTGCAATGACATTTTTAAGCGCACCGCCCAGCTCCGCACCGACAATATCCGGGCTGGTATAGACCCGGAAGCTATCCGACATGAAAGCATCCTGCACCAGCTCCGCCTGTGCCTTATCAGGGCTTGCAGCAAGGCAGCCCGTAGGCATACCCCGTGCTACCTCTTCTGCATGGCTGGGGCCGGTCAGCGCAACCACAGGCTTCCCTGTTTCCGCATGAGCAATCTGGCTCATGCGCAGGTGGGTATTGGGTTCAATTCCCTTTGTAACCGTTACCAGAAGCGCATCCTCCGCAAGATACGGGGCGACGGTCTGGCACACGGAGCGGATGGCAAAGGAAGGGCTGGCGATCACCACCAGTTTTCTCCCCTCGACACAGGATGCGTTGGCACTGATGGACAGATCCGGCGGCAGCGTAATGCCCGCCAAAGCAGGATTTACACGGCTTGCCTGCATCTGTTCCGCCTTCTGCGGATTATGGGACCACAAAGTGACATCGTGGCCGTTTTTACATAGGCAGATAGCAAGGGCAGTTCCCCATGCACCGCTGCCGACAACTGTAATTTTCATTTCTTATTCAAATCCCTATGAATGAGATGAACCTTAGATTCGGTTCCTTTGACCAGTCTTGAGATATTGCCTCTGTGCATCCAGATGGCAAGCAAGCCCAAGCATATGCCGCCGACCATGATCCAAGGTGCGTCGTGGTAGAATACTGCAAACCAGATTACGCAGGTAACCGCTCCCAGCAGGGAGCCCAAAGAAACGTACTTCGTAAGCGCAAAAGCCACCACGAATACAGCCAGCATGGCAACGCTCAGGCGCCAATCGAGTACCAGTGCCACAGACCAGCCGCAGAGGATTCCCTTGCCGCCCTTAAAGCCCAGCAGCGCCGGGAAATCGTGGCCAAGAGTGACTGCCACAGCGCCCAGCATTGCGCCTTCCATACCAAAGCCAAGGGGCTCCATAATAAGCTTGCCCACATAACAGGCCAGCACCGTTTTGGCAACATCCACGGCAATAACCATAGCCGTGCCCCAGCCGCCGTAATTACGGAAGAAGTTGGTAAGTCCGGCATTGCCGCTGCCGTGCTTGCGCACATCCTCACCGGCCACCAGCTGCGAAACGCAGACAGCGCCATTGATATTGCCCAGCATATAGGCCGCCAATGCAATTACCAAAAGAGCACACCACATGGATTATTCCTCCTTGTCGCCCTTCTGGCGGATCGTAATGCGAACCGGTGTTCCCCGAAGGCTGAACACCTCACGGATCTGGTTTTCCAGATACCGCTGATAGGAGAAATGGAACAGTCTTGCATCGTTGCAGAAAATCACAAAATGCGGAGGCTTCGTTCCCGCCTGAGTCATATAATAGATCTTGAGGCGGCGTCCCTTATCGGAGGGCGGCTGCACCCGTGATGTGGCATCTGCCAGAATGCTGTTGAGCGCGCCGGTAGTGATACGGCTGGTGTTCTGGGCGTAGACATCCTGAATCACATCAAACAGCTTATCCACCCGCTGTCCGGTAAGTGCAGACAGGAATACAACAGGCGCATAGGACATATAGCTGAGGCCGTTGCGCACATCTGCTTCCTTGTCCCGCATGGTGTTGGTCTGCTTGTCCTCCACCGCATCCCATTTGTTGACAACAATGATTGCTGCCTTGCCTGCTTCATGGACAAGGCCGGCGATCTTGGTGTCCTGCTCCGTTACGCCGTCATTGGCATCAATGAGGATCAGGCACACATCCGCCCGCTCGATGGCACTGATGGTGCGCATATTGGAGTATTTTTCAATGATGTCGTCAACCTTGCTCTTGCGGCGCATACCGGCAGTATCAATAAAGCAGTACTTTCCGGTTTCATTTTCAAAATAGGAGTCAATAGCATCCCGAGTGGTACCTGCCACATTGGAGACAATGACCCGTTCCTCTCCGATGATTCGGTTGAGGAGACTGGATTTGCCCACATTGGGCTTACCCACGATGGCAACCTTAATAACACCGTCTCCGTCATCTTCACTGTCATCTTCAGGGATATTGGCAACCACCCAGTCCAGCATATCGCCGGTGCCGTGGCCATGGACAGCGGAGGTTTCAAAAAGGTCACCGATGCCGAGGCTGTAAAACTCAAAGACATCGGGGTTTACAAGGCCGATGGAGTCGCACTTGTTGACCGCAAGGCACACAGGTTTGCGGCTCTTGCGGAGCATGGTAGCCACATCCTGATCGGCGGCGGTAACGCCGGAGCGGACATCTACCACCATGATAATGGCATCTGCCAGTTCGATGCCGATTTCTGCCTGACGGCGCATAAATTTCAGCATATCGCTGTCGGTACCCGGTTCAATACCGCCGGTATCCACCAGAGAAAAATTATGGCCGCACCATTCGCAGTCACCATAGATTCGGTCCCGTGTAACACCGGGGGTATCTTCTACAATGGAGGTACGCTGACCTGTCAGTTTATTGAAAAGCATGGACTTGCCCACATTGGGGCGGCCTACGATCGCAACCAAAGGCTTTGCCATACAAACACTTCCCTTCTGCATAGAAATTATTATTTTCATTATGGCACAAAACAGCCGCTAAATCAACGGTTTTGTGTCCGCATTCGCATTGTTCACAAAAAGTTCTCATAAAAAGGAAAAAGAGGAAGGCGGAAGCCTTCCTCTGCGTTTTTCCTGCCTTAGTCAGCCTTGGCGGCCAAGACCTGACGGCCATTATAGGTACCGCAAGCCTTGCAAGCTCTGTGAGGCATTACGGGCTCACCGCACTTGGGGCAAACGGTCACGCTGGGAGCAGACAGCTTCCAGTTGGAGCCACGGCGCTTATCGCGGCGGGCAGAGGACACTTTACACTTAGGGACAGCCATGGATGACACCTCCTTGATTAAACTGCTTTTTGCAGCATTCTTATGGTTTTACTTCTCGAGAAGCTGCTGTAAAGCAGCGAAACGGGGATCGAGCTCCTTCTGGCAATTGCAAGGCCCTTCGTTCAGGTTCTTGCCGCATTTGCAGCAAAGTCCTTTACAGTCCGGCTTGCACAGCAGCTTGGAACCAAAGTTCAGCACAAAAACCGTGCGGACAATGTCTTCCAGATCGGCGCTGTCTCCCTCCAGAGGGAATACCCATTCATCTTCGTTTTCTTCGTCGGAAAGCTCCGTCACCAGCACCACATCGATGGGAAAATCCACATCAGCATCGAAATCCGATGCGCAGCGGTCGCACACACCATGTATGGTGGTATGAATCTTGCCGGTCATCACCAGAACACCCGCAGTATTGCGGACGATACCGGATGCCAAAACCGGCTCAGAAACCGGGCGGCACTCTCCATAGAGAAGATCACTCAGGTCCACGCTGGTCGAAAAAGGAACGGACGCGCCCGGACAGTCTATTATTTTGGACAGCCCTAGAAGCATACTATCCCCCTCCTCGCAGTCATGCTTAGATATTATATCGGATAGTTTTCAATTTGTCAAACACTATTTTTGAAAAAATCTTTATTTTCCCGAAAAAATGCGTGAAATGTTATTTTATCCGCTTTTTAGGATTTACGCTGCGTTTTTCCGGTCTGCACCAGTATTTTTCAGTGTCTGGGTTCTAACTCTCCCCCGGCGGACATACCGTTTGGTAGACCATGGCAGGAGCCTTCCCTCCTGCCGGATGAGGAGGCTGGCTATGGAAAATATTTATGAACGACTGGCCGCCAGGACCGGCGGCAATATTTATGTAGGTGTGGTAGGCCCCGTGCGAACGGGAAAATCCACCCTGATCAAGAGGATCATGGAGCAGCTGGTAATTCCCTGCATCGATGACCCTTACCGCAAAGAGCGGGCCCAGGATGAGCTGCCCCAAAGCGGCTCCGGGAAAACCATTATGACCTCGGAACCCAAATTTGTGCCGGAGGAAGCAGTGGAAATTTCCCCCGACGGCAAGGCGAAGCTGCGGATTCGCATGATCGACTCCGTGGGATATATGGTAGAGGGTGCGGCAGGTGCCGAGGAAGGCGGACACCCCCGAATGGTCACCACGCCTTGGTATGACCACGAGATTCCTCTGACGGATGCCGCAGAACTGGGTACGAAAAAGGTCATGCAGGAGCATTGCTCCATCGGCATCGTGGTGACCACCGACGGCTCTATCACCGACATTCCCAGAAGCGACTATGTGCAGGCAGAAGCCCGGGCTATCCGGGATATGCAAGCCACCGGCAAGCCCTTTTTGGTAATCATCAACACCCGGCAGCCCAATTCCGAGGCCGCCAAAGCAGTCCAGAATCAGCTGCGCAGCGATTTTGATGTAGAACCTGTGATCGCTGACTGTCAGGCACTGGACAGCGATGGCATTGGGCAGCTGCTGACGGATTTGCTCTATAATTTCCCCATGAGTCAGCTGCGGGTACATCTGCCTCGCTGGATGGATGCACTGGAAGACAGCCACCCTGTGAAGGCCGCCCTATATGACGCGCTTCTGGAAAATGCGCAGGAAATTGGGACCTTGGGACAGGCGCAGGAGGCGCTTTCCCATGTGCAGGAATTGGAGCAGGTAACAGAATTTCACATTCGCAACATTGATCTCGGCACCGGCACCATTTCCTGCATCATTACCTTCCCGGAGGCTCTGTTCTACGAAATCCTCAGTGCCAAGGCAGGGATTCCCATTCAAACCGACGCCCAGCTTCTCTCGCTGCTGACGGAGCTCAGTCAGGTAAAGCGGGAATACGATAAGATCTCCGATGCACTTTCCTCCGTCAAGGCCACAGGCTACGGTGTAGTAATGCCTACCGCCGAGGAAATGAAACTGGAATCCCCGGAGCTTCTCAAGAAAAGCGGCAGCTACGGCGTAAAGCTGAAGGCAAGTGCCCCCTCCATCCACATGATTCGGGTGGACATCGATACAGAGATCAACCCCATGGTGGGCAGCGAGCAGCAATCTCAGGATCTGGTGAACTACCTTACGGGAGAGGCACCGGAAAAGCTGTGGGAAAGCAACATTTTCGGGAAGTCCGTCTATGAGCTGATTCAGGAAGGCCTGAACGCCAAAATCATTCGCATGCCCGACGATGTCCGTGCAAAATTCCGTGGAAGTCTTAACCGAATCGTAAACGAAGGAGCCACCGGGCTTATTTGTCTGATTCTTTAAGATCTTTTCTTGACAAGCCCATCCTGTTTGGATAAAATAAGAAAAAAACAGGAGGTCACAACTATGGAATATGTATGGAAAGACCGTAAGCGCTTCTTGGGTATGCCCTTGAGCTTTACCCGATACGCCATGTCTGACGACCGTCTTTTTCTCTCCGTGGGCTGCTTCAGCATCCGGGATGAGGAAGTGCTTTTGTACCGTGTCCGGGACATCACAGTTACCCGCACTCTGCTGCAGCGGATGCTGGGCGTCGGCACCGTCGTGGTAGCCTCCTCTGACAAGACCACTGCCAGACTGGAGCTCAAGAATATCAAAGATCCCATGGCTGTCAAAGAGCTTCTCCACGAGCATGTGGAAGAAATGAAGCTGCGCCACCGTGTCCGTGTGGGTGAGATTATGGCATCCAACATGGATAACGACGATGACGATACGGACGACAGTGATTTCGACGACGAAGAAGAATAACAGTTCATACCTCTCCCCCTGCTTTTCAGCAGGGGGAGAATTTTGCATTTTCGCCCTTTTCCTTCTTTCTTCCCTTTACCCGTCCGAAAATCTATGGTAAAATAATAAGTAGCTTTTTCGCAGATACCCGTTCGGGCATCTGATTCCAATATTTGATTTTCCCGGAGGAAAAAGATATGAAACTTCCCCAATTTCAAAAACGCCGCATTCCATATCTGGCGCTGGCCTTTGCGCTGCCTGCCGGTGCCATTCTGATACTCATGCTGATTGCCGGGTATGTGCCTTTTGGCTACCGCTCCATGCTCTATTCGGATATGTGGCACCAGTATTTTCCCTTCTTCAAGGAATTCCGCCGTGCGCTTCTCAGCGGTGATTCTCTCCTCTATAACTGGTCCGTAGGCATGGGCATGGATTATCTGGGACTGATTTCCTACTATTTGGCATCTCCTTTGAACCTTCTGACGGTGCTGATGCCGGAAAGTTGGATGCTGTCCTACTTTTCTCTGCTGGTCCCCATCAAGCTGGGACTGGCATCCCTTTTCTTTGCCATTTTCCTCAAAAAAACCTTCGGGAAAAACGATATGTCTCTTCCCCTTTTCGGCGCTTTCTACGGTCTTTGTGCGTGGGCGCTGGGATACCAATGGAATATCATGTGGCTGGATACCTTCGCACTTCTGCCGCTGGTAGCCATGGGTGCCATCAGTCTGATGAAGGAGCGGAAGTTCATTCTCTACACCGTCACCCTGTTCCTGTCCGTTTTTGCCAACTATTATATAGGCTTCTTCACCTGCATCTTTGTATTTTTGCTGTTTGTCTGCTATCAGATTTGCTGCTGCAAAAGTATTAAGCAGTTTTTTCTGGATCTGGGGCGCATCGCACTTTTCTCGCTTCTTGCCATTGGCATGACCGCAGTTCTGGAGCTGCCTGCACTGGCCGCTCTGCAAAACACCCAGTCCAGCGTCAATTCCTTCCCGGATTCCTTCTCCTTAAATATGGTGGATTACAATCTTTGCGCCGGAGCAAGAGAGGCATGGACTGCCTACAAATCCGCAAAAGCCGCCGGAGAGCCCAGTTTCCTGCTGATGCTCACCGCCGTCAAATCCTCCTTCCCGCCGATCATGGAGGGTATGCGCAAGGTCGCCGGAAATATGCCCGGCGGCATCGTCCCCACCTTCAAAGAAGGACTTCCCAATCTCTATTGCGGTGTGGGCACCATTTTGTTTGCTTTTCTGTTTCTGACCTCCCATAAGGTCAGGCTGCGTGAAAAGCTCTGCACTCTGTTTTTGCTGATTTTTTTCATGTTGAGTTTCGTGATTCGCCAGCTGGACTATGTCTGGCACGGATTCCACTTCACCAACATGATTCCCTATCGGTTCAGCTTCCTTTTTAGTTTCGTCCTGCTTTACATGGCTTATAAAGCCTACATCCATCGGGACCATGTTCAAATATGGCAGCTCGTAATTGCCGGAATGCTGAGTTTCTGCATTTTCCTATATTCCGACATTGTTCCCACCATCCCTGCCGCTTTGGGCTCCTTGGGGCAGCTCTTGGGGAATTTCTTCCAGGCCATCGCCGCCACACTGGTCCGCAACCAGTCTGCTGCCACCACCGCCTGGAACGCCGTGGATGCTGCCTATAAAGTCCACGGCCCCGCCTATTCGTATCTGGTCTTCAATGTCCTTTTCTTTGGCATCTACTTTGGTTCTATGCTGTACAGCAAGATTCTGCGTCCTTCCAAAGCGGATGCTCAGGAAGATCATCAGCAGGTACTGCGCAGTCTCTGCCTGAAGCGCCGCCACCGCCGTGCCGTTGCCACGAATGTGATCACCACAGCTATGGTAGCCGAGCTGATTTTAACCGTCTGCAATTTCGGCATCAGCTTCCCCTATACAGATATTCGCACCTACCCCAGAGGTACAGATCAGACCGCTTCCATGATTCGCTACATGAAAGAGCGCAAGAATCCCCTCTTCTACCGCACAGAAGCCACACACACGCAAACCCTCAATGACGGTGCTCTCAATGGCTACAACGGCATTTCCACTTTCACAAGCTCCGCAAATGTCCATGTCACGGAATTTATGAAGGGACTGGGATACGGCGCCAAAAACACCTATAACCGCTATTCCTTTGAGGAAAGCTCCCCGGTTTCCAATCTGTTTCTAAACCTGAAATACATGCTGGAGCGGCAGGATCATGTAGAAGAAAACCCCTATTTTGACGATGTGCATCACTACGGCAAGGTACATCTTCTGGAAAATAACGCCTATCTTCCCTTGGGTTTCCTTGCACAGCCTCAGCTGGAAAGCGTAGATTTTTCCACTAATTCCACCGCATTCATCTTCCAGAACCGGCTGTTTTCCGCCGCCACCGGACTGGAAGAAGAAGTATGGCACGCTACCGATCCTGAGTGCCTCACCATTGAGTCCCAGAATGTAACCATTGAGAACAGCAGTTCCGGCGGCTACTGTGCCTATACTGCCAGCCCCAGCGGCGGTCAATTGTGCTATCGCTACACGGTAACGGAGGAAGGTTTCTTCTGTGTGGATCTGACCATGCCCTCCCGGAATAATTTCACCGTTTATCGAAATGACATGGTGGCACCTCTTTACAGCGAATCCATTTCCCTGCCCCAGACCCTGTCGGTGAGTCAGGTCGTCCCCGGAGATGTGATTGAGATTCGGATTTCCTGCCGAACCAACGAAAACAGCACTGTCACGATCAGGGCAGGTATTCTGGATGAAGAAGTATTCCGCCGCGGCTATGAGATTCTCGCCGCTTCTCCCCTTGAGCTGGATTCCTTCTCCAATACCAAAATCACCGGTTCCATTTCCTGCAACCGTGACGGTCTGCTCTACACCTCCATTCCTCAGGATGGCAACTGGCAGGTGAAGGTGGACGGCAAAGATGCCGAAATTGTGCTGGTTGGCAACGCCATGTGTGCCGTCCGTCTGGAAGAAGGCAACCACGACATTGTGTTCCGTTACAAAAACAAAGCCTTCTCCATTGGCTGGAAAGTTTCCCTTGTCAGCGCCCTCATTTTTGCAGGATTCATCCTGCTGGACTACTACCGTAAGCATCGGAAAATGCCTTGGCAGAAATAAGCATTCATCCCCTCCGCAGTGGCGGAGGGGATTTTTCTCTTTTCATTTTGCCGGATTTGTGGTATGATACCCCGTGAGTTTTGAACCAAAGGAGGAGCTTATGCTTTCGATTGCTGAAATTTTGTCCCAAGAGCTGGGGCAAAAGCTATCCTATGTAGAAAATGTCATCGGTTTGATTGACGAGGGCAACACCATTCCCTTCATCGCCCGATACCGCAAAGAAATGCACGGCACCATGGACGACACCACATTGCGCAATCTGGAAACCCGTCTTACTTACCTGCGGAATTTGCAGGATCGCCGGGACGAGGTGAAGAGCGCCATTGAAAATCAGGGGAAATTGACGCAGGAGCTGGCCGATGCCATTGATCAGGCCGCCACTTTGTCCGAGGTAGAGGATCTCTACC